>JAABUK010009230.1_pt1 | contig 13555 bp, 2 predicted proteins | sample 5559141 | NCBI WGS metagenome assembly JAABUK01 (sample SAMN10711869, study PRJNA513367) | rock metagenome | isolation source: Antarctica rocks | place: Antarctica: Victoria Land, Pudding Butte nord | collected 2016-01-03
TGTCTCTCAAACATACAACATCGAAAAGCCTTGATGTTTCAGCAAGGCGCTGGGGCGTGAATCTGTAGATAGTCAAACGACAGTGTACTCACTGAAAGTCTTACCCCAGTGCTGTACATGCTCCAATCGCTCCACCCTCACTGTGCATGAGCATTCCTTTTCATCGCTTGGGTCTCAGCTGGCTCAGCATCCTATCGATCTCCGCCACCCCGCTCCCAGTCGCCCGTTCCCTCAACCCCTCTAATCCTTCCACATCTTTCGCTTTCGCAAGCTCCTCTCCAGCCCTCGTGATCATCCCACACTTGACCCACATCTCGCTTCTCTCCCTTGAACTCAAACCCGTACACTTCGCCACAAAGACACCACCGGCTAACTTGGAATTGCCCGCTCCAAGAATCTCATTATAGTACGGCTCCCAGCCAATACTGCTTTTTTTGTTTTTGTTGGCGATTCCCTCGAGCTCTGCCCAGTCCCGCTTTGTGACCAAGGCACGCAAGCGTATCCACGCGATTGTCTTATCAGCGACCCGGCAATCGGAAGCTATTTTGTTAGCGCGTTTCCCATGGGACGTAAGAATGAGGCGGTGCAGAGTTGCGTTCAGAGAAAGGCCTGTGTACACCTTGTCACCGGCATGGAGATCGTTGTCGAGGGATGCTTGAAGGCGAATGAGCGCTTGAGCTTCTTGGTATGATTTATGGTAGAGGGAGGCGGTAGGGTCTTTCGTATTGTCTGCCAACAATTTCGAGGCGAGTTTGACCTTGTCCGTTTTCGTTTGGGGTGCACTTTGCGCTAGGGCTTCAGAGAACAAGAGATTGGCACTGTCGAGGCGGCGGTCGTCTTGGTAGTAGAGGTCCTTGAGAAGAGATTGATCTTGGTCTCGGGCGGAGGATTCGACAAGTGCGGTAGCAAGAGGCCGGTTGGTGAGTAATCGGAAAAAGGAGGCGAGTGGGAGGGTTTTCTTAAGGTGTAAAAGTACGAAGAAGATCAGGTCAGTGTCGCCGGAAGCGATGGCTTTGTCGAGGGCGAGCTCGTCTTCTGACATCGAAAGAAGTAGGGGAACTTGTTTCCCCGCGCGGGATTCATGATTAAGAATTTCAGTGGCCAGGTGACTGCGGCCTTCGTCGTAGGCGGCACGAGCGATGTGCTCAAAGGAAATTCCCTTTCTGTTGGTGAGTTTCGTGACTACAGCGTTGCAGATCGCATTTTCATCTGCGGTCGAGTTGCGTACTTTTTGCGAGGCCCAGTGGACGTAGATTTTGTTGGTCGGGAGGCGGAGGTAGTCGGACACTCGAACGGCAAGCAGATAATCTCGGCGGTTGATGAGGCGCTGAATCAGCTTCTCCGATGTAAGACGTTCGTATTGTTCGAGCGAAATGGGTAGCCCAATGCGGTAGTCTCGCACTGCGTTGAGCACACGAAGCTTCTCGCACATATCAACGAAGTCGTCACTACTGTAGAGGTCCAATACCGATTTGCCAAATGAAGCAGCCTTTAGCAATTGCTTCTGCCAATGCGTACTATACTCTTGGCCTGCAGCTTGAACACAGGCAGCTACAGCGTCAGGCAGGCTAGGTCGGATTAGTTGGATGTTCTCATCAGCCTTGGGTGACTTCTTCTCCAGTTGGTCAACAGCATCTAGAAGTACAGAAGCTGGAGATGTTGATCCAAGCTTGAAAACATCTTCGGTAGAGTCTATGCTCGCGTCAGTAACGGCGTTAGACATACATCCAGTGAGCTTTCTGACCAGGTACTTTTTGCAAGAACTCGCATACATCATTAGTCATAAGACGGACACCATCAATATCAGCTAGCAGGTGAACCCATCCGTCGTAGTAGTATCTATACGGCACCCACAATCAGCATGCAAGTTAGAGGTTTACACTCGCGAGCGGCTCACTTTAATACGGCACCATTTGGGCCAATCATGTGGACTTCGTCCTCCCAAGCAAGCAAGACAGAGTCATTGCCACACCACTGAACATCCTTTGGAATGGTCTTGGCTTTGGATTCATACTCTCCAATCTTGTTCTGGAAGTCGCTGGTAATCACCCAGACCTTGCCATCCTCTGTGTAAAGGGTGACATATAATCCATTCGGCGATACATTGACATATTTGAAGGGTCCATTAGGCAGGACCCGATCCTCAGCTTCTGTAGAGTCGACTACGTATATCGTTTGTCCGATCGCAAGCAGGACTTCCACTGAGCGGGATAGGGTGTATGCTGGAGGAATCACTGTCCATGAATGCACTAAATCTGTTGGAGGGATCGCCAGGAGCTTGGGTCGAGGCTCGTTGTAGTGAGATACAGCGATGAGATGATTGTTTGAGAGAATAGCAACAAAACCCTGAGACCAGAACCGGCATGCCTTCACGCCATTCTCTTCAGCGCCCTAGCCCTTCGTTGATCAGCCCACAAGCATGACTCTTTCGTCGTGGTAACATACGTTGCCGAGGGAGAACTGTGTAAAGTCCCCTTGCAGGTCGTAATAGCATCTGACCATGCCATCCTCTGTCACAACAAGTAGCTTCTCATCTTCGGACCATCCTAGCCCTCGAATCGAACCTTTATCCCACTGAAACGGTCAGTTATGGCTTCTCAGGTTGGTGCCACCCCCTGATGTAGATCCACTCACATTGACTCGTCGAATAAGCTTTCCAGCGCAGCTGTAGATATCTATACTAGATTTAGACGCCTGAGATCCACGGTAGGCATGAATTTTGTCTTCGTTTCTGTAGAGAGCTGGCGCCGTATTAGTCACAATAGTCGAACGCAAGGTCTGGAGAGGCAACCAATAGCTCCAGCACATGGAGCTCCAGCTATCACATAATTTTCAAGCTCCAGGTCTTGATCGAATACAGCATCGTAAAGCTTAGTCTTGCGGTAGAATCGGTCCCCAACTCTCTCCCATTCAGCAGTAGGGTTCGACATTGGTCTGATTACGGCGAGCGCACAGCTGAAGCATGTCGAAGCTCGAGAGGCCTGAACATCGCATTCTCCTGTGGTAAGATCCAGCTGCACAGAAGGAAGCCTCGGCCGAGGTTATATCTGTCACCCTAGAATGCAGGCTTGCCCGCCAAGGAGTCCTCCGCGCGACAGGGAGCTTGACGGGGGCACGGGGGGATACCGCCCTGAGCCTAGCCCAGATAACCCCTTCAAAGGGGTACGGCTCAGGAGAGACCCCGCATGGCTAACAAGAGACCCCCAACGAGAGACCCCTTGCGATGTACACCTAATGAACGCTCCAACAAGTAAGTCTCCAGTTTAAAAGTTGTAGATACTACTCTAAAGAGGGAGTTACTCCGCTAGAATAACTCCTGAAACCTCGTCATTACTGAGTTATAACTCTGCGAAAGAAGAGCTGCTGTATGGAAGGCGCGCTGTGCTAAGGCCTCGCATTTTTAGTAGGAAGCGCGATACTAATATAACTTAATAACGACGAGGTATTATAAGAAGGTTATATAGAGGAAGTTATAGGAAAATACTACGACTATATCTTTATCATATATCCTTTATCTATAAAATCGATATTAATATAGTTATTCAAGAATATACAAAGGTGTCTCTCGTTAAGGGGTCTCTTGTTAGCCACGCGGGGTCTCTCCTGAGCCGTACCCTAGGAGAGACCCCGCATGGCTAACGAGAGACCCCTTAACGAGAGACCCCTCTATATAATTAGTCGAAACTTAGTAATTACTTAGTGATTATACTTAGTAAGTAATATTTATATTAATATCTTAACTCTACTCTCTTATATCCTTCCTATTTAATATTATTCTTATATTATACTAGCTTAAATAATAGTCTTCTAATTATTAAGATATTATCTTATATTTACTTATTAATTATTATAATTTTATTAATAAGCTAGGTTTTATTTAATAGTTAATCTAATTATAATTAATTCTTTAATACTTTTAAGAAGTAGTAGATTAGTCCTTTTACCTTATTAATTATTTTTTAAACTTAACTATTTCCTGTTACAGTTCACTCCGTCCGTAGATAGGATAGACCTATGATTAATTCTCGTAGAGAGGAGTATCAAGGAATAGAGGTAGATAAGCTTATACTAAATAGGTCTAATATAAGTATTATATTTAGTACTTAGGAGATAGCTAGAATTATAATATAAGTTAAGTATAGAGCTCCTATCTACTTAAGATCCATCGCCATCTATATAGATATAGGAAATCCGTATACTTACTAGGTTATCTAGATTACCTGTTATATATTCCTATCGCTCTAGTAACTTCCTTACCGGGTTAATACCTCTTAGCTAATAGTTAACCCGTTAACCTATATTACTAAGCCGTGCCAAGCCCCTTAATAGTTTAGTAAAACCTATAGTTATAATACTATCCCTCCTTCCTTTTCTTTCTTTATCCTTAAAGATGTATCTATGCCTTCGTATAAGATCTCTTAGCGTTTAAACTTAATAAAGTAAGTTCTTCTTAAGGGTACCTTAGCTATAATTACTTATACCTATTATACCTAATAGTAGAAGGAGTATCGACTTTCCTCCTTATCTTAGAAGTATAGCGAGTATATTCGTACTAGGAAGAAGTACGAGCCGGCTAAGCCGGTAATTAATTTTAATAATATTAACCGAGCTATAAAGAAGCTTAAATAGGAGGAGATTAAGACGGAGGCTACCTAGGAGGCTATTAGCGAAATTATCCATATTAAGTAATTAAAGCTTAAGCGCCTATAGGCGTAGAAGCGTTTTCTTAAAAAGAAGGAATAATAAATATTTAATAAGAGTTTAAAGGATATTAAAGAGTTAGAGAGACTTAAGGATCTAAACAAGGTATAAGAAGTCTAGAGCCATATTATAAGAATATTATTAATAGACGACTTCCTAAATATTAATATATCTTTAAAGATACTTAACTAGTTACCTCCTAATCTATCCTTTAATAAAACTATTATAAAAGGTTCTAATAATTCTTAAGATATTTAATAGGTTCCTAGGTATTTTTTAAGTCCTTAAATCCTTTCTACTTAATTAAGTATTTCTAATCTTATTAACCTAGGATTTTTTTAACTTTATATTCTTCGGTCTTAGCCTTAAACTTCTAGCTTTCTTAAAGCGGTGTCTTAGAGTCAGCTAGTTCTAATAAGGAGACGTAGAATACTAGGTATATTCTAGCGTTAAGTAGTAACTATAACTTATAGTTAATAAGTCCTTTAGATTATTTAATTAAAAATGGTTTAACTTTAATATAGTCTAGTTTCTTATTTAGTTTCTTACTTTTTAAGTTTTTTATATAGAGGTATACTTTATCCCCCTTCTTTAGTTAAGGATATATTTTTCTTTTCTTATTAACTCGCTATTAAGTCTTATTGTTTACCTCGCTAATAACTTACTATATATTGCTATATAATCGTTTCATATTAAATGCTAGTATTATTACCTTTTCTACTCTAGAACCTTCCCTTAATTCTAGAAATAAGTTAGCATATCTCCTATAGTTTAAAAAGAATAGAGATAGTCCGGTTATATCTAATCTTTTATTATTAAGTACTAATTATATTATAGGAAGTAATAAGACCTAGTTATCTTACTTATAATTAATATAATATCTTAGGTAAGCTTTTATTATCTAGTTTATTCATTCTATTTAACTATTTATCTCTAGATAATAGGCGGTTAATATTTATAATTTTATTCTAATTATTCTAATTAGAGTCTTTTAATAAAAAGAGGTAAAGAGTCTATTCCTATCTAATATAATAGATTCTAATATATTATAATCTCTTATCAGCTTATTTAAGAGTATAAATCCTAGTTAATACGCTTTATATATTTCTTTATAAGGAATTAAGATTATATACTTTATTAACTTATTAATAATTACTATTATTAAGTTATAAGTATCTCCCGTAACTAGATCTCTTAACTTAGGTAACTTAATAATAAAATCTATTATAACATCTTTCTATAATAGATCTAGAACTGGCGCGAACTATATTTACTTATATTTAGTATAGCGTATAGACTTATTCTATTAGTATTAAATATATTCCCGGATATATTTCTTGACGTACGCGCGTAACCGTGGCGTTATATACTCTTATTAGAGGAGTTCTATTATCTTAGAAACTCCTAGATATCCTAATAGAGGATTATTATAGTAATCCCGGATTACCTCCTTAATATACTTTTTAGGTAAGTATATCTTTCCTTTATATTAGAGTAGCCCTTATCCTAGTTACTAATTCCTTAACTATAATACTAGGTTATTATTAATATAGCCTTCCTTTAAGGTTAGCGCTATATCCTGGATTATAATTCACGTAGTAGATATTAAACTTTATATTAGTACTAGTAATTTATCTCTTTTTTATTTAAGAATTAATTTCTTTATAATATCCTTAGACTCTATATAATCTATATACTTACTTAAGGCGTCTACTTAACTATTATCTTTTCCTAAGATATATAATATCTTAAATTTATATTATCCTAATAGTTTTAATTAATAAACTTATCTTTAGTTTAACTCCTTTATTATAATAAAGTTTAAGAGGTTTCTATAATCTATAAAGATAGTAAGTTCTAAATAACTCTTTATATATATCCTTTAATTCTAAAGTATATATACTATTACTAATAGTTCTTTATTATAAATATTATAGTTCTATTCTACTATTAATATCTTTCGCGAGTAGTAGGTAATTAGGTACTATTTATTATCCTTTTCTTAATATAAGTAAACGCTAATTATAAGATCTAAGGTATCTATTTTAATATAAGTAAGCTTATTTACTTAAAAGATATAGAGTACTAGTAGATTTTAATAGGCTTCCTTTAATATTATAAATACTTTTTATTAACTTAAATTCTATTAAAATCCTTTTTCCTTCTTAATAATATTTATAAGTAATAATACCTTCTTTAAATACCCTTTAATAAACCTTCTATTAAAGTTTATAAATCCTAAGAAGCTCTAGACTAATTTTATATTATATAATATAGGCTATTCCGTTATAGCCTTAATTTTTTTAGGATTTATATAAATACCTATAATACTTATTATAAATCCTAGGAATTCTATTAATTCCTTATGAAATTTATACTTTTCTAGCTTAAGAGGTAATCTAGCTTATAATAGGTAGGTTAAGATATCCTATATATATTAAATATATTCTTCCTTAGTCTTAGAGTAGGTTAAGATATTATTAAGGTAAGTAATTATAATATAATTTAAATAAGCTTAAATAATATTATTAACTAGTACTTAGTAGGTTCCTAATATATTAATAAGTCTAAATAGTATAACTAGGTATTTATAATATCTATATTAAGTCTTAAATATAGTTTTCTATTCTTCTCCTTCTTTTATCCGGATTAAGTTATAAGCTCCTTATAAATTAAGCTTAATAAATATCTTTATCCTAGGGAGTCTATCCTATAACTTATTAATATTTAGTAAAGGATATTAATTCTTAATAGTAATATTATTTAACTTCTAATAATTAATATATAGCCGAAGTTTCCTATCCTTTTTTGATATAAAGAGGATTAGATAACCCGCTAATAATTTAGATTCTTAAATAAATCCCTTTTTAAGGTTCTTATTAATATACCTATATAATATAGTAAGTTCCTTTTCTAATAATATATAAATTAATCTAAATATTAATTCCTTTCTTAATTTAAGTTTAATCTCATGATCTTAAGATTAATATATAGGTAAAGCTTTTATTATTATCTCTTTTATAAAGAGGTATATCTATTTTTTATACTCTTATAAGATATTAGGAGGTTTAAATATCTTTTCCCTTAATAACTTTAGCTTAATTATCTAGCTAACCCTTATTAATATATACTAAGTTAGATCCTCGTCTAAGGTTATCCTTCTTTAAAACTAAAGTATAATAGGATTCAACCGGTCTTTAGTTCTATTTCTTATTTATTACTATCTATTATCGGCGTATAGGTTATATACTAGTAACGTCTCTAGTATTTATAAATATAAGTACTCCTTTCTTCTAGTTAATTACTAGGTTATACTTCTTTAATTAAGGTATTCTTAAAATAATATAATAAGTAGCTATCCTAACTATATTAAAGGCTATCTCCTTATAGTAGTATTAAATTATTATTAATAGTAAGTATATTTCCTTATTTATCCTTCCTATTAATAGTATTAACCTGTTAGCTATTTATAAGTTATACTTTTCCTTTTTCTTTTAAGTTAGTAGGTCTATTAACTATATTAAATCCTAAGAGGTAAAGTTTCTAATTACTCTAGAATCTATTATTATAATAGTCCGCTAACTATTAATTAGTACTAGTATATTTATATATATATTATACTATATAGTATATAGGAATTACTTTAGGATTAATATATTAATCTACTTATATCTCTTTATAATATAAGAGATTACTCTTTTCCCTAGTTAAGGAGAAAATCGTATATCTTTTTAATTTCCATATACTTCTTATATTTATCGTGGAGATAAGTATACTATTCTAGTAAGTAATATCCCGTTATATCTAGATAATACTTTAGCTAGTCTTTAATACTACTATACTATCCTATAGTAGATCCTAGAAACTATAAGTTATATTATTTACTAGCTAGGTACTAGTTATAATTATTATCTATATAATCTTTCTATATTATTTATTTATAAGATGTACCTACTACCTACCTTCCTAGTTCTATTTATACTTAGTAGTAATACTTATAGTAATTATTAGTATAGGCTATCTAATATATAACGCCGTATTCTAGATATACTAAATTAAATCAATAATCTTTAATATAGAGCTTTTCTTTATAATATATTTTCTCGAAGTATTTTCCTTTATTTAATCCTTATAATATAGTAGTATAAGATTAAGAGTTAATTAGAGTATCTTAGCTAATATTATAATATAGTACTTCCTCTTCTTTTAAGCTCTCTTAACTTTCTTATCTATATTCTAAGTTATACTTTAGAGCCTCGCTATTATTTAAAGATTTATATTCTATCTTTTAAGCTATTATTATAGTTAATCTACTTTATTCTAGATATTATTAATTAAGTACTATAGAACTTCTTTAAATTCTAAGCCTTCTTATCCCGCTAGGATAAGATACCTTATAATCCTTATATTAATATCCTAGGATAATATTCCTCCTTTTAATAAGTTTTTAATAAATTAATATACTTTTTATATAAATTTAAAATAGCGTTCTCCCTTTATAACTTTCCTTATTAGATTCTCTACCTTTACCTATTTAGGAGGTAAGTTAGAGTCGTAGTTCTTTAGATCTTTAGAAGGTTTATTATATAGAACTCTTCTTAGTATATTTAACTATAATTATAATATTATATTCTTTAACTAGTAGTCTTTAGCGAAGTGGCCTAGTTTATTATAACTATAGTAGGTTATTACTTTCTTACCCCTTTTAAGCTACTTCTTACCCCTGAATTTTCCCTTATCTTATTTCTAAGTGAAGTCTAGTTCTATTAGTATATATTTATATAGGTCGCGTTATTAAAATTATCTTCTTCCTAGTCTATTATTAGTGAAGATTCCTGATTATCCTATTCTAGAAGTTCTACTATTATATCGTTTTTCTATTATTAACTTATAAAGCTTATTATTAACCTCTATAACTTCTACTATTAAAGTATCGAGATTATTAATCTATATTCTAATTCTTATAAGTTCTTCTTTAATATTCAACTTTAATCCGGGGTAATATATTATTATTAGTATATTATTATCCTAGTCTATTTCTATTATATATTATTAGAATTAAGTGGAATATTTAGTAGTAGACTTCTTCTAAGATAAATATTAAATAACTCGTATAACTACTTTATTTTTATTAGAAGGACTAAAGACTTATTAGATTTTAATATAAAATTATATAAAACTTTTTATCTAGTCTTAAATATATTTATTATCTAGATTATCTTTATCCTTAAGGTATTTCTTAAAAGAAGGATAAACCTACTTCTAAGCCCGTCCTCTTATATAAGTAATAATAAAGGTAAGCTATTATACTATTAATAAGGCCGATCTATTAAAGGTAAAGTAGAGTTAAAGTTATATAAGCTAGTCTTTAAGCTTCTCTCTTTTATTATAATATAAGTTAGGTTTAGTAACCTTAGGTCCTTCTTTATTATCTATAATTAGGCGTTAAGAGCCTAAACTACTTAGGGGGGGATCTTTACTTCCTAAGATACTTATCTTAAGGATATTTAAAGTATTACGGTTCACTCCGTCTATAGATAAGATAGACCTATAATTAGTTCTTATAAAGAGGAGTATTAAGGAATAGAGGTAGGTAGGCTTATATTAAATAAGTCTAGTATAAGTATTATATTTAATACTTAGGAGATAGCTAGAATTATAATATAAGTTTAATACGGAGCTCCTATTTACTTAGGAAATATTGCTATCTATATAGATATAGGAAATCCGTATACTTACTAGGTCGTCTAGATCGCCCGTTATACATTCCTATCGCTCCAGTAACTTCCTTATCAGGTCGATACCTCTTAGCTAATAGTTAACCCGTCGACCTGTATTACTAAGCCGTGCCAAGCCCCTTAGTAGTTTAGTAAAACTTATAGTCGTAATATTTCCTTCTTTTATTATATTGTTACGACCCTGTCGTCCGAAGGTCGACCGGGGTCTAGGATTAATCTCTTAGAGAGGAGTGTCAAGGACGGGATAGGCAGGCTTCGTACTAGGCTAGTCTAGTATAATTATATTGTGTTCAGTGTCTAGGAGATAGCTAGGTTAGTAACATGAGTTAAACACGAAGCTCCTATCTACTGGAAAGCATCGCCACTTATATAGATATAGGAAATGCTGGATTAGCTGGATTAGTGCTGATACTACTAACTTATCTGGATCAGTTGGATTAGTACTGATACCACTGACTTGTCTAGATCAGTTGGATTAGTACTAATACCACTGACTTGTCTAGATCAGTTGGATTAGTGCTGATACTACTGATCGTAATAAGAAGTGCTTCGTCCAAGCGTAGTATAAGAACCGCGGGTTTAGGCTGTAATATTAGGTTCCCCCTTATTAGTTTTCGTCCTGAAAGCTTTACTACTCTATAATACTACCTATTAGATCTAAACCTAAGTCTATATTCCTCCGTTATTAGCTAGTTAATAGTATTCTTAAAACTAGTTCTATTGCTATAAGGGTCTATTTAAATTATAAGCGTACGGGTCAGGCTAATAAGTATAAGGTCGGGGTCTCCGCTAGTCGCTATATAAAGTACGCCCGGAAGGGTTTATTAGATTATAACCTCTCGCCTTTCTCTCTAGTAAAATAGATAAAGATATAGAATTAACGGAATTAGAAGGCCGCTAAGGCTAAAGAGGCTTTAACTAAATTCATCCGGTTATAAAGAGAAGTGGAGGTATTAGAAAGAAAGGGAATCGCTATAATAGAAGGCGAAATTTAAAATATTAAGAAGACGGAGTAGGAGGAGTAATTAGATATAATTAATCCTAGCGACTTCCTTTTCAATATTTCTTTAGAATAGGTTGAAGTTCCTGAGGATTTCGACTAGTCTAGTCTTATTAATGTTAATAGAATTACTATAAGAGGTCCTTATAGTTCCTAAGGTTCCTAATAGGTTCCTAGGTACTTTCTAACTCCTCGTAGTTATTCTACTTAATGAGGTAATTTTAACCCTTCTACTCTAGGATCCTTTTAACCTCGTATTCTTTAGTCTTAGCCTTATACTTCTAATCTTCCTAGATCGGTGTTTTAGAGTTAGCTAGTTCTAGTAAAGAGATATAGAATACTAGGTATACTCTAGCGTCAGGTAGTAACTATAATTTATAGTTAATAGGTCCTCTGGCTTACTTAATTAAAAATGGTCTAACTTTAATATAGTCTAGTTTCTTACTTAGCCTCTTACTCTTTAGGTTTTTTATATAGAGGTAAACCTTATCTCCCTCCTTTAGCTAAGGATACATTTTTCTTTTCTTATTGACTCGTTGCTAAGTCTTAGTGTTAACCTCGCTAATCGTCTTCTATATATCGCTATATAGTTTTTTTATATTAGATGTTAACACCGTTACTCTTTCTGCCCTAGAACCGCTCCTTAGTTCTAGGAATAAGTTAGCATATCTCCTATAATTTATAAAGAATGGAGATAGTCCGGTTATATCCGATCTCTTATCATTGAGTACTAATTATGCTATAGGAAGTAGAGAGACCTAGTTATCCTGTTTATAACTAACGTAGTATCTCAGGTATACTTCTATTATTTAATTTGTCCGTTCTATCTATCTATCGGTTTCTAGATGATAGGTAGTTGATATTCGTAGTTTTATTCTAATCGCAGCGATTAGAGTCTTCTAATAATAAGATATGAAGAGTCTGTCTCTATCTAATATAATAGATTCAGGTATACTATAATCCCTTATCAGCCTGTCTAATAGGATGAATCCTAGCTGATAGGCCTTATACGTCTCTTTATAAGGGATTAGGATTATATACTTTATTAATTTATCGACTATTACTATTATCGAGTTAAAGGTACCCCCCGTGACTAGATCTTTTGATTCTAGTAGCTTGACGATAAAGTCTATTATTATATCCTTCTATGATATGTCTAGAACTAGTGTAAACTATATTTACCTATATTTAGCGTGGCGTATAGACTTGTTCTACTAGTATTAAATATATTCTCTGATATATTTCTTAATATGCGTACGTAATCGTGGCGTCGTATATTCTTGTTAGAGGAGCTCTACTGTCTTAGATACTCCCGGATATCCTTATAAAGGATTATCGTAGTGATCCCGGATTATCTCTTTAATATATTTCTTAGATAAGTATATCCTCCCTTTATACTAGAGGAGCTCTTATCCTAGTTATTATACCTTTAGCTATATAGCTAAGTTATCGTTGATATAGCCTTCCTTTAAGGTTAGCGTAATGTCTTAGACCGTGATTCGTATAGTAACTACTAGACTTTATACTAGTATTAACGATCCGTCCCTTTCTTATTTAAGAATTGGCTTCTCTGTAATATCCTTGGATTCTATATGATTGATACGCCTACTTAGGGCGTCTACTCGACCATTATCTTTTCCTAGAGTATATAGTATCTTAAACTTATACTATCTAAGTAATTTAGACTAATAAACTTATCTCCGATTTAACTCCTTTATTATTATGAAGTTAAGGAGATTCTTATAGTCCGTGAAGATAGTAAGTTCTAAATAACTTTCCGCGTATACTCTCCAGTTTTAAAGTATATATACTACTACTAGTAGCTCTTTATTATATATGTTATAGTTCTATTCTACTATTAATATCTTTCGCGAGTAATAGGTAACTAGGTACTATTTTCTATCTTTTTCCTAATATAGATAAGCGCTAATTATAAGATCTAAGGCATCTATTTTAATACGAGCTAGTTCGTTTACTTAAAAGGTATAGAGTACTAGTAGATTTTAATAGGCTTCCTTTAATATTATAAATACTTTTTACTGATTAGATCCCTATTAAAATCCCTTTTCCTTCTTAGTTATATTTATTAGTGGTAGGGCTATCTTTAAATACCCTT
>JAABUK010009231.1_pt1 | contig 13553 bp, 20 predicted proteins | sample 5559141 | NCBI WGS metagenome assembly JAABUK01 (sample SAMN10711869, study PRJNA513367) | rock metagenome | isolation source: Antarctica rocks | place: Antarctica: Victoria Land, Pudding Butte nord | collected 2016-01-03
AGGTGTGCGCCAGTAGGCTATCGAGAACTTCCTCAAGCAAGTCTGCACACAGCCACAAGGAGAAGACACGTCACAGCACAGCACAGCATAGCACAGCACAGCACAGCACAGCACAGCACAGCACAGCGCAGCACAGCGCAGCACAGCAAGGTAGCAGCTTGTACACAGCACTATGCATGAAGCCAGACCTGCAACAAGCGTACTTTTAGGCACATCAGCATGCTGATGACACTAATGTTGCATAAGTGCAGCATGATTACAGCAACCTAAAGAACTGCTCACCGTGTACTGCATCACCACACGCTTGGCATACTTTTCTTTGAAATGAATGGGCTTGTAAGGACCATTCTCTTGACTCAGCTCGTCCACAGTCTCCTCAGTTATCCTGCAAAGCTCAGGCAACAGTTCTGATGGTTCTCCTTCAACCAGTCAAGGCGTCATGTATATAGTGTGTTATAAAGACTCTATGCATGGTTTCCGTTTGTAGGCATTGTGCATGTGTACTGTACATCATGAGTACTGATGTGTGCATCTGTGCTGACTATGGATTCTGAACATGAACATACAGCAGTGCAATACTCCGTACAGCATGCGCGTTGGTATGCATGTCCGTACAGCATGCGCGTCGGTATGCATGTACAGGTATACATATACATACAGGTATGCACAAAGCCATGAAGAAATTACTCGTCGAGAAATCTCACCTCCTCAGATCACTTTCCTGGAAGACCTCAGAGAAACTGATGTTCTTCTTCTCCTCTACCAAGACAGTTGTGTTCTCCAGCATCCAGGTGGCCGCATTGTAGTTGGGACTGATCTTGTCAACTCCCAAATTCTCGAAGTAGGAGATCAGATCCTGGGCGTTCTGGCCCAATGGACCACAGTACAAAGTGCTGCCGCCTCTTTGCAGCAGCAACAGTGCATCAAAAGCCTGCAATGCATACATTTATGTGACAGTAGTAATGCACGGGTTTAGCAACAATACTGTAGGAAAGCAGGCAAGGAAGGCTGTAAATGTAGTCCGCAAGACTACCAATGTGGTCTGCATGACTACCAATGTGGTCTACAGGTGACTGGCAATTCTGCTCTCAGACTTCACTCATGGCCTGTTGTCCTCAGAAAGGATGTGCCTATTCTGACAGGTGGCAAAGTACTTCCTAGCACAGTGAGCTGAACTTTGTGGGTAATTGTGTGGGGAATGCATAGGCTGCAGTGAGGCAATGCATCATATTGTAGCACACACTTGCTGCACACTGCTCATCACGCTGGTCACGTCACTGCTGCTCAATCATGGCTCCACACTGTCCACAGTGTGAGTCTCAGGCATTGTCAAAACCACTCACATGAAGAAGCTTGAACTCTGAACACACACATGGACAGACAGGGTGCTAAGAGGCAGAAGGCAGGTCACGGGTTGTGAAGCGTACCCGGAAAATATCCATGCTGGGTTGATGGATGGTGCACACTACAGTGCGGCCGGTGCGCACTGTGTTCTTCACAGACTTCATCACAATGGCTGCTGCTCGTGCATCCAAACCTGCACAGCACACCTTGTAAGTATCAATGAAGCAATACACTTACGATCACGTTGGCAGGCCACATGGACATGTGTGTGACCTGCACGTGGTGTCACGCTAGCTCCCTCGCTCCAGGCAGCAATGAGGGCCGCAGGCAAGACTAGGGGACTGCGTTGTGCACGCGTGCTACAGGTTATACAAATGCCCCATTGGTGAGATCGATAGCTGTTGCTCCCAACCCCAGTGACTTGGTGGGTGTTGCTCCCGACCCCCCCAGTGACACGATGGGTGTTGCACTCACACCATTATGCAGACACAGAACCCAAGAGGAAAGTACAAACAAGGGTGATGAGAGCAGCAGGCTAGGATAGAGTGGTACACTGCGGGAGGGTTGAAGTCTGGTGTACAATAGTAGTCTGGGGTAGGGCAGTAGTATGGTGTAGGGTAGCAGTCTGGGGTGGGGTACTAATCTGGTGTACGCAGATGCTTGCTTCTAGCCCTACAGAGCCTGCCGGTACTGATGCACAGACCCACACAACCTTGACATGCAGCTTGCACAATGTAGGGGTAGGGGTGGGGGTGGGGGTAGGTGACCTGAGGCAGGCTCCTTCATGAGAGCAATGGAGGGGTTACCAACCTGAGGTGGGCTCACACATGAAGACAGTGGCGGGGGTACCAACCTGAGGTGGGCTCACACATGAAGACAGTGGAGGGGTTCCTAACCTGCGTGGACTGATACATGCAGACAATGGACAGGTGTCTAACCTGAGGTGGGCTCGTCCATGAAGACAATGGAGGGGTTGGCCACCAGCTCCACTGCAACAGTGAGGCGCTTGCGCTGCTCCACTGACAGACCACTGTAGCCTGGCAGCCCCACCAGGGCATTGCGCAAGCCCTGCATGTCAACTAGGTCCAGCACCTGCACCCATACACCACAAGGGCTTTGCGCAAGCCCTGTATGTCATGTAGGACTGACACCTGCACTCGCATGTTCTACAATACAGGGGCATCATGTGGCCCTGCATCTCACCTAGGTGTGAGACCTCTGGGTGCACCACTCGTGCAAAATGCACTCTTCCTTGCCTTCCACTTTGCTGCTTCATGACAATGTCTGGTGAGTAGTGAATGCACGCAGAGTGGGTATACAGTCCCGTCATGCAACTAGAAGAGTCCTGACTGCACCATATGCAATATTGCAGATCTGGCTGTGATGCAAAGGAGTAACTGGTTCAAGTATGGGAGCAGCAAGCCAGGCTGCAAAGGTTATGGATCCATCACCATAACTGCAATCCAGCATGTGTTGTATGACTGCCAAAAATTGGCCAGTCAAGAGTCTTTTTCTGCTTATTGTGTCTTTTTTGTGATCTAAGTACCAATCTAGCCTTGCTCACAATGGCTATGCATGGCAGCAGCAAGGGGCGTACATTGTCCACAAACTTGGCTTCGGAGCGCTTGTTTACATTCCTGGGGAGGCGCAAGTGAGCACTGAAGGTAAGGGACTCGATGACAGTGAGAGCTGGGGTATGGATGTCACTCTGCTCCACATACCCCATCACACGAGCCAGGGTGGCCTTGGTCTTTTTTATCCCATTTAGCTTCTGCTCTCCGGTGGTTCGTCCACCTATCATACACGAATTATTGCAGTCATGATGAATGCTGCTGATTTCTTTGAGTGTGTAAGTACCACAGTACAGACGTACACTCACCCTTGTCCTGTCCAGTAATGCAACATGTCTGCCAATGCACGGCATCCACCAATGCAACATGTTTACCAATGCAAGGCGCCCATCAATGCAAAAAGTATACTAATTGTACTCAAATGTGCCCACCAGCACTTGTACAGAAGTGTCTGTTCCACTGCAGGGCATAGCTGCTGCAGATGCAATTCGAGTCTGCAGCATACACACTGTTTCAACATCTTGTAGCCGTGCCCATACAAGCAGATGTGCAGCAGTCTGCATTCTGGATGCACACAGCAAGGCTCAGCATATCATGCTAAGAACATGATAACATAACACAATGACATCATGCTGATGATGTAATAAAGGCACACATGACTAATTCAATTTAAAACGAAGTTACCTGTCTTGCGGTCAGCCAGCACGTCCATGAGTGTGGTCTTTCCTGCGCCTGAAGCCCCCATCAGGGCTGTTAGCACCCCAGGCCTGAAGGCCCCCGTGATGCCCTGCCGCACAGACAGACAAATTTGGCAATGGCAATATGGCAATATGCAGGCAGCACTTGAAGCCATGCATGGACATGCCCAAGACATGCTGCATTGATGCATCAGATAGATATACTTTATGTGCCTCCATTGGATCGTGTGCTAGCATAGCCATGAATCTCACTTGTTACCATAGTCATCATGTGATGCTGAAAGCAGGGGGTGCAAGAGAGCTGAGCACCTTAGCAGTTTACACGAAGATACGATTTGCAAAGCTACAGACTGGACTGCAGCAGGCAAACATACGCACACTGACACAGAGACAGACAGGTACATCATGTAGATTCATGCACGCGCAACAGGGAATGCGAGAGGACCAAATATACAAGTCATTCAGAAACATATGCTTTGTATTAGTTCAGACTAGGTTGCAGCAGCCAAAGACACGCATACTGACACAGAGACAGACATGTTTATCATGTGGGTTCATGTACAAAGCACATGATGGAAAGGTTGAAACACTTGCCTTGAGCAGCTGCAGCTCTCCACTGCCTCCCCGGTGCTTCACATAGTAATGCACATCCTTGAACACCAGAGCCACAGGCACAAAGGGCAGGGCTAAACCATCCTGTATGCCATCACTATCACCATCCTGAATGGTGTTGGCATCTTTTCCAGGATGACTGAGCACAGGCTGAAGCCCAGTTTCAGGCTGAGTGGTGCCTGCAGCAGCTGCATAGCTTCCTGCAGAGGGGCTGAGGGCTGCGGCTCCAAGAGCCCCTCCATCAGCAGCTTGGTAAGCCCCTCCATAAGCCAGACCTGGGTTGGCGACTGCACCGTTGCCCTCACCCCCCTCAACCCCCTGCATACACTACACGCTTGAAATTCAATTGGATTGGGCAGGCAAACTGCAAGTGCTGCTTGTGGTGGGTGCAAGGCTAGAAAGGCAACGATAGACAGGGGTTTTAGTAAAACAGTTGACACCAGCGGCGAGGGGAGGGTGTGGGGGTCAATAGCATGTGAGTGGCTGGGCCCAGATGGTTAGTGAGGGTCAAGACCTTAAAAGTATGAGCTGCCTTATCTCTCAAGCAAGGCAGGCAAAGCGAGTCTTGAAAGTAGAACCATTTGTCCATGGCCAAAATATGGGGAGCAGTATGTTGTCCAAGACCATGGTAGTGCTGTGGTGCCACACCAATACAGACCCCTGGCGTTATGGCAGCACCCAACCATATGCACACATGCAGGCCCAAAGACTGCCACGCCCACCTTCTCTGCCACTTGTGATGCATCAACAGTCTTCTGCGGCTTGGTATATCCATTGGTAACTCCATCGGTAACTCCATCTGGGTTGTCAAAGCCATGAGCTGAATCTGAGAATGGCTTGTGAGCCTTGCTTTGGGAGGCATTGTCTCTGGCAGCATCAGCATCTATTGCGGCTGCTGCTTCCTCGCTCATTGCAGGCCGGTGCTGTGGGTCTGCACAACCACACACCAACTGAGCACAAAATCCTGAGTTTCTGTCATCAGTCAATCAATCAAATTACATTTCCTGTCTTGAACACTCATCAGGGGAGTCAACAGACAATTGCAAACACTGGGAAAACAATATACACTAAGCACTAAATGGTCAAGGCATTCGACATATGAATTCATGAACAGGCTCAACCACACATGGATGCGCATCACACATGTCTGTAACAACAAAACGTGCATTGCTCTAGATGTTGCATCCTGCACGTGAAATGATCAATCGATCAATCAATCAATCAAAGTTTCCTGTCTTCAGGGCTTGTCAGGAGAGTTAACAGACAACAACTGAAGCTCAAGAAAACAATATGAGCTTAGCATGATTTTACAAAATTGTATCACGTGACTTGCAGCAGCGTAGTCAGGAGGACTCACATGACAGGAATGTAAGTGCCAGCGTCGTTATGACATTGAAGAGGATTGCATAGCCGGCCAGCACACCAATCCCCAGCCAGACCCACCAGTACCCTGTCTGGACCCCATAGGTTGCCAAGGTGGCATCCCCGATGGAGATGGTAGGGTCATACTCATAAGGAGCACTCCATTGTTCTGTTGTGAACTCATTGAGGGCGAGTGAGCGCACTGCGAAAGAGACTGGGGATATCCAGTAGGCCCAAATCCACCAGCCTCTTATTTGTACTGCAAGAAACAGAAACATGAGGGTACTAGGTCCTTGCACTGGGCAGCAGGAAGCAGAAACTTGAGGGTACTAGGTCCTTGTATTTGGCAGCCAGAAACAAAAACATGAGGGTACTAGGTCCTTGTATTTGGCAGCCCACATAGCCAGCTTGGCTGGTGTGGTGTTTGAGGTCAGGGCTAGAAGGACACCTGCATAGTGACATGCTGCATTGCACCATTCTTCACCATGTTTGATGCACAACAGAGTCTCATCAGGTAGCTTACTATTCAAATGCGATGACAGCTCAACACAAGGTCCAAGATTGTTTTAAGTCCCAGCAGGGGCGTATTGTGCATACAGTGTGCAAGCAATTAAGCTGCTGGACATGCATGTGGAGAGCAGAAGACGTGTTACTTGCATATCATTCCAAGTAACACTTGCAGGCATGATGTCTACAGAGGAACAAAGTCAGCATGGCAAGTTGCAAAACGGGTACATGCACGGTCCATGCCTGGTACATGTATGGTACATGCATGGTGCATCTATGGTGTATGCATGGTACATCCATGTTATGCGTATGATCCCTGTATGGTACATGATTGGTGCATGTATGGGGCATTCGGATACATGTATAGTACATGTATGATCTGACAGACTTACTGCGTGCCAGCATAATTCCCCCAGAGAAGACAACAGAATACATGGCAAGCACTCCCACTGTAGATGAGACAATGGGGTCGCGCCCAACTGCTGCACACCCTCTGAACAAGGCGTTAGATGCTGTGTTTGTCAGAAACAGAACCAAGAAGAATATGAAGAACCTGCAGACGCAGAGCAGCACCACTGAGATGAATTGAGGCAGCCCGTATCACTATGGCATGAATCAAATGTTTGCAAGTCATCGGTACAACAGTCTGGGGCAGCTGCGGGGTCCACTTGCAACCCCAATAGGATCACGTGGCACATGATGGTCAGCATCTGATAGCAGATTGTACAAAGGGCAACGCAGCAGGTAAGCTGGAAGCTGAGACTGTCAAGATGGGCTTGCATACACAAAGACATGCACGGACAGACGCCCGACTCCAGAATGCAGCCCATTCAGCTGTTACCATGCAGATACTGGTTCAATCAAGATATGCATACAGAACTCTGAAGGCTACAACATGCCACTGGGTGACAGGTGAGTTCAAAATTTGACACAATAGGTGACACTACGCTATGGCACTTGATAGCAGATAGTGAGATTTCTGACCTGCCGGCATCTTTGCAGTAGCCCACAGTAAAGTATGGGATGGCAGTCCAGAGCACAGCTTCCCAGAGGGCTAAGGGTATGTCTAGTAGGGTCATGGGCAGTGCATAGCACCAGGCAGGGAAGAACTGCACCATCATAACATGCCCTCAATGCTGTCCTGACACTACGTTACTGCTGTTCACATCACACTCCCGGTGCTTGTCATTCACAAAGAGGTTTACCTAACAGCAAAACTGCTGTCACCATCTCATTCTCACTGCTTGACATCACCAGGAGTGTTGACAACAGTAGAGAGGACACTCTATGAGGAGGTAGTGTGCTCAGCCAGACAATCTTTGCAGGAATGAGACGTGGTTGGACAATATAGCAAGGAATGGCGTCATGCATGCGGCAGTCAGGGTTTTTGTTATATATTATGTACATATTTTAATAAACATGTATATAATATAATTTATGAAAATACATATTTGTATGTTATATATTTGTCATATCACATATTTGCTACAGTCATGTCAAACAATTTTGTAGATGTTGGAGAGCAGACCTTGTTCTCCCTCTGCTTGTAGAAGACTGGAAGCGCAAGGACCGTTTCTGGAATCTGCAGCACCACATGCCACCATCAGAGCGTGATCCACAAAGCTTACGTTAAATTTAGTAAAGGATCCTGTTACACGTACCAAAATAACGAAACGACGAAACCATATATAGCTAGCAATAGCACTCCTATGTCATTGCTGTTGCAAACACAGATGGCAGACTGCAAATATTGCCCTTCAGCTGCTTGAATCAGAATCAGCTTAGACTTCTATTGACACCTTTTGAATTGCTGCACACTTGTGTTGTGCATGGAAGCCCCAGATGCTGTAGGTGATGCTTTGCAGCCCTGAGACTTGTGTCTGATCTTAGCTGGATATAGCATGGACATGTTAGCGCCCTCTATCAAAATGATGGTCAACGACTGCAGCATGTTGAAGAGAGCACACATGTGCAGCCCAGCAGCTCCACAAGAAGGGGCGCTGCAGGCAGTTGCAGCAATGAAAGGCTTGGGTTGGGTCGCATTCACCCTAGATTGAGCAGCATCAGGTCCATCAAGGCTTTGCCACCCCACATGAAGGGGCAAAGTTTGAGGCACGTGAAGTGAGGTTATGCCCAGTTATGTAAGCTTCAGTCAGGTCATGCTCATTTCAGCGAGGTTGAGCGAGGTCAAGGGAATTTAGTGAGGTTGAGTGAGGGTAAGCGAGGTTCGGTGAGGTCAAGTGAGGTCAAGTGAGGTTACGCCCAGTAGAGCAGGTCAGATTGGTGCTTTAACTGTTGTTAGATAAGGTGAGACCTGGCTGATTTAGGAAAATGTGCTTACCTGAGGTTACAAGGAGACAAAATAACCATAAGCTGGCATACATTTCATTGGCGCAGTGTCAGACTCATTGTCATTGTCGTTGTCATCACCACCGCCATCATAACCTGGTACAATTGCTTGCCCAGATGTGTGAGTTTTAGTAGGGTCATGTCCAGTGATGTGGGCGATAATGTGTTATGCCAAGTTGAGTTACATTGAGTGAGGTTAAGTCAGGTCAAGTGAGGTCAAGTGAGGTCAAGTGAGGTCAAGTGAGGTTGACTGAGGTTAAATGAGGTGAAGCCCAGTAGAGGCATACAGTTCATGACATTGCTTGCCCAGCGACTGACACAGCAGCTGTTTTCAATCCCAAAACATCTGTTTTGTTTCAGAAACGTCGTCTCTACACTGGAAACTCAGAAGCGTCATCCCTACACTGGAAATGTAAATGGAGAAACGTCTGGGGACAGTGGGTGGCTCACCTTGCCAAAGCCAGCAAAGATACTGACAAGAGCCGCGAAGAAGATGTCCAGCAGGAAGCGCTGCCCCTCTGCAATCGTGTCATGGCCAGGTTTGAAGAACAAAGTAGCCGATAGAAAGGCCAGGAAACCAATCTGTAGGGTTCGTGAGCACAGGTTGAACCATCCACGGTGCTGCAGCTTGATTTCTCGTACCATGCAAGCCCTTAGGGCTTGCCGCCAATTTATCCCATACCTACGATGACAATTTGCACTCAAAAAGACTCAAAACGGCCAATTTGGCATTGGTGATCATTGCTGACACCTGTCAAAGCAACAGCTGCTGTTTTCGACTATTTGTGTATACAAGCCAAAAGGAAGTCTCTATGAGGCTACTGTGCCCTGACATGTAGCCACGTCTCATAGCTGGCATACTGTAGCTGCATCCACCCGGTCTTTAGTGCAGCACCAGAGACCGGGTAGATGCAGCTACAGTGTGCAAGCTATGAGGGGCTGCTGTGAAGACATGTCAGGGCGCAACATGTGGTCATAGAGACTTTTTTTGTATACATAAATGATCAGAAACCAAACAGGGCTGAAAACATGCTAAGATGCTGAGTTCCACTGACTGACTGCATGTCAGATGACTCATCCCAGGTATAGGACCAGTCGACAAGGAGTTGCTGATGCTGTTGGTGTTGCTGATAGGCCAGTGACAATCACACTCTTTGATCTGCCAATTGCAAGATGTGTGTAAGCTTTACTAGGGCACAGGCATGCATGTAACAAACAGCACGTCGGCAGAGACAGAAGTCAGCATCCTACTGAGTGGTGACCAAGGAGTCTGTCTGTCGCTGTGTGCCCTCATAAGCAGCCCCTGCTGCTTCAAGGGCACACTTTCCTGTCTTACTCTCGTAAAACGCAGCTGCCATCGCCTGCAACAGATTCACAAACGCACACACAGTCTTGAATGGACAGTCAAGGGTGTGCGCTATTGATATATTAAGCTTCTGTGTGTTTGTTTGTTTGTTGTGTGGCTTGCTTTGTGCATGGTTGCACCTGAGCCATGAGCTCCCTTCTAGGCACTATACTGCACCCACTGGTGTTGTCACACACAAACACATGCTACTGCAGATGTGCTTTTACTGCCTCAATGCTGCAGATGGAAGCAAGCCATATGGCTCACTTGTGATCATGTTTTGCAGCAGGGTATCCTTGACATGCAAGTTCTTCCAGCACCAGTGTCAGCACCAGCAGATGATGATCTTGAGATCATCACAAGATGATTGAGATGCAGCTCAACACTTGTGCATGAGGTATTAGATGAGCCTGATAACTTTGTCAAGATGATGCATCCAAGCCAGGGCTGAGGAAGTAGAGGGTTGCACACCGGGGCTGTCATGTACTCATGCTTCCTACTCTGACCCTTCCGGAACATCTGCTGCCCCTTCTCAATAGTCACGTCTTGCAGGAAGTCTGCGTCGCCTTTGCCCTCAGGACACTCAAAGCCAAGCTTGCTGAAGAAGGGCATCACCTGCAAGCACAACCTAGCTTACAGCAACACACACGCTATCATATCTAGGTGAACAAAACTCTGAGCACTCACGCTGATGCTGTACAGTTAGAGAGAATGTTTGACCAGAACATTTGAATCACACCTGCACCACTGCAAGATTGATACTGTCATGTGCCAGATAGATGAGTGGGCTGGACAGTTTACATCACATGCGGGAGGCAAGTTGCCAGAGCTTATTTGAGTGCTGTTTTGCAACAGAAATTGGCTGTGAGGCTGCGCTTGAGAGCAGCACAATCAACATGTCCAAGGCTGGAAAGGCACGCATCAGAGTCACCCCACCGTTCATGCAGCACACACATCAGCAGACAAGCATGCAATGTTTTGCAGCGCTGTTTTGCTAGCAGCTGTTTTGCAACAGAAATCCTGCATAGCTCTCACCTCTTCTCTAGGTCCATGAAACACTATGTGGCCTTGTGACATCAGCATGACATCATCGAAGAGGTTGTAGGTCTCAGGGGGCGGTTGCAGCAGGGCTACCAGCAGAGTGCCCTCCAGGATGTGGCAGAAGTTGGAGAGGCACTTGGTGATGAGGAAGGTGGTTGCGCTGTCCAAGCCTGTGCTGATCTCATCCATGAACAGCACCTTCTTGCCCCCCACAATGACCTCACCTGAACAATTTCACTATTCAAAGCTTGTATCTTTCCAGATACATTTTTTTGGTTTCGCCTGTTTGGTGACAGCCAATTCTCATCCATGAACAGCACCTTCTTGCCTCCAACAAAGACCTCACCTGAACAATTCCTTTAGTTCATTAGCTTTTTTTTAAATTTTATTTGTTTAATCTATTTACTAATTAAATTAAATTAAATTAGATTAAATCAAATCAAATTAAATTAAATTAAAGTAAATCAACATTGAATGGTTAGTTAACTTATTTATTTACTTGTTTTTTTTAAACTTGAAGCTTGTGTGTTTTCAAAAACATGTTTGTTGTTTCACCTGGTTGGTGACAGCAGGTGTGATGCAAGCCATTGATGCTCATGGCAAGCAACCTTTGTCAGAAGGTACCTCTGATGGGTGTCACTTCAGACTGCACAGCCATGTACCCTTATCCCCGAGCAATGCTTGTCACACACACATGCATACTTGTTGCACAGGGAGTCCTTGACGGCCTGCTATTGCCTAGTGTGCATTCTTTTTTTTGTACCCGATCTCATGTTTCACAATGCAGCATACAGCAATGCCAGTTTAGTAGCCAGCTGAGTAGGGCGCATCTGTAAGATGCATGCAAGCACGCACAGAAGTTATAGAGTCAGTAAGCTAATTGAGGATACTGCAAAGATGCCTCAGCTAGCCTCACCCCTCAGGTTGTAAATGCTCAGCTTGATGTCCTGGCAATTTGTCTTCAGTACACAGACATGTCATCACAAACTTGTGCAGCACAAGCTGTGTGTTCAACCTTGCTCATACAGCCAAACAAGCTGATGGTGCAACCTCAGTGCAAAGCAGAAGGCATATGACCTGGTGCAAGACCTGATGTATAAGCTGATATGTAACCTCAGGTGTAACCTCAGGCGTAACCTCAGGTATAACCTCAGGTATAACCTCAGGTACAAGCTCTTGGTACAACCTCAGGTATAACCTTATGTACAAGCTCTTGGTGCAACCTCAGGAATCACCTGAGGTACAAGCTCAGGTACGACCTTGAGACTACATTAGATACAAGCTGAAGTATGTGACCATATAGGTACCTGAGGTGACGCGCTTCTTCTGGTCAAACCTGAGGTACAGTGTCAGGGAACCCTAAACCCTAAACCCTGAGCTATGTGACCAGGTAGGTACCTGAGGTGACGCGCTTCTTCTGACCACCACTGATCCCCCGCCGCAGCTGGTCCCCAACAATGGTGTCACAACAGACACCCAAGCCAAGCACTTTCAGTGCAGTCTGCACACATCAAACACTAGCTGCGCTATCGCTGCTGGCAGAGCAATGTTTTGTTGGTTCTCAGCTGAGAATCTGGTTCAAGACAGAATTTTGAAAACGCATTGCAGATATCGCAGCAGGTTTAGGATGTGTCTCTGTGTTTGTCACTCTGCGGTGAACAAAGTTTGGCATGCATCATGTGCAGCAGCAGACACTCACATTTGACAACTGACAGAAGTGCTACAAACATGTTGTATGAGTGCGCACAAGGCAGTACAAGCAGTGGACTGAGTCATGACACAGAGGTCTACAAATGCAGTGGACTGACTCATGACACAGAGATCTACAAAAGCAGTGGACTGGTGAATGGCACTAGGGCTGCAAACACAGCAATGACTTGCCTCAGTAGCAATGTGGTCAGGAGTGGAAGCAGCATCGGCCTTGAGGTAGGCATCAACGTAAGGGTCACAGTCCTTGCTGGGCACCTTCAGCTCCTTCTCACGCTTCAGTAGCTCAAGCAGCTTATCTGCAAGCAACTGCTGTGATGCTGAGACATCACCGTTTGCAACTGCAGGTTGCTTGTTGCAGATGCTGACTGGTATTGAAAGCTGTTGGCATTGTCACAGGTGCTGCAAGCAGATGGGCAGCGGACACACATGAGGCCTCCTGAAGGCTGCATTGCTGTTCTTGCTGGTCACACCCTAGAATGTGCAACCTGTGGCTTACCCTGAAGGGGCAGATGCACCTCTTATGTTAAGAGCCTCATCATCTTCAGCATCATGCATTCTCACCGACAGACAGCAGCCCGCTGACAACACACACCTAATTTTGCAGCCCTACAGGGAAACCCAGTGTTTCTCACCCTGCAGCCTTTCCCCTTGAACACATGCCAGCAAGGTCTTTCCTTTCTACTCTTGCAGCACCATCATTGCTGGGCAATTCGACAGGGACACAATGGTAGCCCATGTTAGGACTGTCACACCAATGCCCCTTGTGTAATGAATGCAACTCCTGCAAATATGCAAGTCCTCACAGGTCACTTGCCAGCTGTTCCTTGGCTGGTCAAAAGTCCAACTGTGGTAGATGCGTCACTGGTAAACACATGTAGACAATCAGGCACATGCAATGTCTCCGCAACTGCCCGTGTATATACCGTGGCAATGTGACTTAGGTACGCTCCTCCAGGTGTCATGGTCATGTCCCCCTCCCCCCCCCCCCCTCTCCCCCCCCCTTCCCTGACCTAC
>JAABUK010009232.1_pt1 | contig 13548 bp, 18 predicted proteins | sample 5559141 | NCBI WGS metagenome assembly JAABUK01 (sample SAMN10711869, study PRJNA513367) | rock metagenome | isolation source: Antarctica rocks | place: Antarctica: Victoria Land, Pudding Butte nord | collected 2016-01-03
CACAACAATGCAGCATTACAGTCAGAAACAGCCAAAGAGATCAAGCTGCAGACCGCTGCTGGGTGCGCCTGGTGATTGCAAGCGGGCTGCTGGCATCAAAGCAACACAGAGCAAAAAGAAAGGCAAGCAGGACTGCAACTGCTGCAGCGTTTGCCTATGGCAGTGACATCTCCTTTGAACTGTAAACACTCCAAGACCAGATGAGTTTGATGCTGTATATAACGGCTTCAATAGGCTTTTGAAATTACAAACCAGCTTGCAGTCAGCAGAACATTTGACTCGTTTCAATACGTATACTCATAATACACTGATGCTTCTCATGGGGCACTTTTTAATTAGCGTAGTTAGCTCGGAACGCGGAACATGGTGAAACCTGTACAGTACCCTCAGCCAACAATAAGTAGACTACTCAGCATGCAAGGGTTCATCTTGTAGCAGTATAACATCTTGGCGTTCAGCAACTTCCAATATCAAGGTTCTCAGGGCACCAGCAATGTTCTTTCAAGGTTTGAAGGGGTTTAAGCGAGGGTAAAAAGGTTAATCATTACTGAATAAGGATACCTTAAAAACCCTCCAAACAATGACATTCTGGGTCTCTTGATGCTGCTGATGCCATTTCTGCCCTTCACAACCTGGACTCAGGACATACAACTCATTGATGAGGTGGTACATTCATTGCCTGTCAAGGTGCTGTGATTGTGAAAGTCTCATTGCAACTCCAGGCAGTCAACACTGAGCCGTAACGCCAACGTTACCATGATCAATGCTGCCTTTTCTCTGCTCTTAAACACGGACGTCCTGTGGTAAGCTTGTAGTAAAATTTCGATTACAAAGCGGCTGTGTGAGTCCAACTCGACTACTCGTGCAAAACTGGTGCAGCGGGAAGAGCTGACTCTGCTTTCATCCCTGCTGTCAAGCAAGTATCAGTTTATCGCGTCAGAAGTCATGGTACCGCCTGTTGCCACCTAATTTCATTCAGAATTAACATGCAATACATGTCACTCCTGGTTTCGCCAAACTACCAGTGTGGCATAATACCGACAATCACTGCTGGTGACGTTCAGGTCACAGCTCCATTTTCCAAGTAGTATAGCGGCCATGCCTTCTTTCCGGCCATCATGTCAACACGTTCCTTATCACAGCCTCAAGCCACGTCTGGCTCCACCTGGACAGCTCCAACCCAACACAACTGTATAGGGTGCCTACTTCGAACACACTGCAATGTAGTACATGCATCATGCACAGCTGGCAGAGGCTTTAGGAAGCTGCAGTTGTGGTCTAGCCGCACTCTCGCTCATTATGCAGCACTGCCTGATGGTAGACCTGTGCAGCGACTTGCGGCAAGACAAAGGCAAGATACTAGCCTGTCCATTGAGTCACTTGATCAGAGCAAGACTTCATCACCAGAGGATCTGGCAAAGAGACTGATTGAGCCTTTGTCTGAGCCTCTGAAGGGCAAACAAGGCGAGCTCATCCCTTCAACCAATGGGCAGAGCAACACGGTTGGACAAGGACAAGAGACGGGCCGTCCAAGAAGGCATCAGTATATTTGCGTCTGCATGCATGCTTTCAGCTGTGCGTTTCTGGTTGACTAAGTTTGAATGAACACAAGTGATGACCCTCATTTATGCCATGCTGCGGCAATGCATCCTTGCGCTTCAGCTGTCATTTTCCTGTGGACAAACCAGCTCTGTCAACCCCAAAGTCACACTGCATGGCTCTGGCATCAAGGCCAGATTACTCGTTGTGTGCATTGTGGCAAGCCAGAGACATTGAGCAGCCTGCCTCTAGGCTGAAGCCATGTTGGCTTCTGGCAGTCTGCTGCCATGTTGACATCAACCCAAATCATGTTCTCTGATGTGACAGGTACAAAGGGGTTTCGCCTCTACGAGGCAAGTTTCAAGCTAGCATTATAGTCGACGGCAAGAAATATGCCTTGGGAAGCTATGCCACAGAGACAGAAGCTGCTCGAGCAGTTGATGAAGCACACGTGTATCAAGTAAAGTTTGAACGTGTGCCAAAACATCACATGCAAACATTGACATTGTGACGCTGATGCACATGATGTGAGCAAGCAGTCATTCAGTGTAAATGATAGCTGACTTATGAGAGCTCAAATTGCAATTACAAATCGCCATCAGCGCTGCTAAAGTGTCTTTTGTGCAGATTGTTACAATGTGATTTCCTTGGGCCTTTGTCATGGCACAATATGTTTGTCATGCAGAGCAAGACGCATACCCCTGTAAATCTGAGCGCAGAGGAGTACGATCTCAAAGAAATATGTGGACACAAAGACTTTGATAGCTTTGTCAAACATAAACAGGAGCAAGGGAGGCAGTTGACAAAAGCCAAGCAGCTTAGTAGGTGAGCATCTAGGCTTGATAATGCATAGTGCAGTCATCTCTCACATGAACAACCAAGCGACAATGATGTGTTGTAAAGTTACTTGTTTCTGACTTGAATGTGCTGCTGTCAAGTTGGTCAATGCCACAATGACATGCCCTCATGATATTCCTTTGGCTGTTGAGGTGTTTACCATTGCATTGCATGGGATCGCCTACATTGCATCTTATGTTCACGTGCATTGTGGCAACGCAGAACCATTTAGAACCTAACATGATCCCTGCATTGCTTGTCTGCAGCCATTTTGACACTTTGCAATCATGTTGACAGCAGCCCAAGCCATTCTGTGAAGCTGACTGCACGTGACAGGTACAAGGGGGTCCGAAAATTGCGCAGTGGCAAATTCACCCCTCGTATTTGGGGCAATGGCAAAAACCATTTTTTGGGAATCTTTGCCACAGAGTTAGAAGCTGCTCAAGCTGTTGATGAAGCCCACATCTATCGAGTAAGTTTTGAGTTGCTTCATGGCTTTTGGGGCAAGACAATGTGTGCAACACATCAATCCCTTGGGATTGATAGATATGAGGTTTGGTTGTGAAAAGACTCAGTGATGGTGATTGTGGCAAATTGACCCTCAAGGCCAAATGTTCATTTAGCATGGGGCAATAGTATGCTATACATCGCTACAATGGGTTCCAAGTGGGCCTTTGCTGGTCATTAAGCAATGCGTTGCTGTTGCAGACTCAAGCACATGCCCCTGTGAACCTGATCTCAGAGACATATGACCACCTTGAGATATGCAGACACAAAGATCTTGAAAGCTTTGTCAAACACAAACGAGAGCAAGCCAGGCAATTATCAAAAGCCAGGCAAGCAAGCCGGTATCCGTGCTGTAGTAGAACGTGGTGTAGGTGTCTCTCATCCATGACCTGGTGCAGATTCTGCAGTAAAGGTGACATTGATAACATACCAAATCAATGAGCGTTGAGCATGTTGATGTCAAAGTGAGACTTCCACATGGCAGGCCGCCTATGAGACTTTGTTTGCTTTTCAGGTACCAAGGTGTTAAGTACGATGATGATGGAAGGTGGTCAGTCCGCATATGTGACCCCAAGGGCTCTACTAGGAAACATGTGTATTTGGGTTCTTATTTGAATGAGAAGAAAGCTGCATCAGCCTATGATCGAGCTCGGATTTTCAAGGTTGCATTCAGCCACTGGCGTGAAACATTTGTAGAAAGTCACAATCATGTGATGGACATCTAGGCTTGGCAAGGTCAACAATAATGTGTGGCTTGCAGGAGCTAGACCCTGTCAACTTTCCTGATTTCCTATACAATAGAGCAGAAATAACACAGCATTGCGCAAGCTTTGATGAGTTTGTTGAGCAAACCTGCAGAGATGCTAGCCAGGCTACAAAAGACTGTCAACATAGTAGGTGCGGTTGAGTCTTCTTATTGCATTGGTCAGCTGCGTTTCAGTTGAGTTGTAAATGTGTAATAGATGGTTGTCATTGCAGTTCTCGATTTCCTGATCTGAAAGTGTCCAGACACAGTGCGCAATGACATCATGATCACCTTTGTTGCCTGTTGGTCGTATGCTTGCCATAGCACAACCTAAGCTTGTACAACAAGATGAGATTTTTTTGGGTGTCAAGGTACACTGGTGTGAGTTGGTATTCACGCAAGAATACATGGGAGGCATATGTTTCTTTATCGTCTGGACCCAAAGGGACCAAAACCTCACGAAAGAAGCGCCTTGGTTTCTACTCCAATGAGGATGATGCAGCCAAAGCAGCTGATGAAGCGCAAGTGCATTATGTAAGTAAATGCAGTCATTCAACATCTGGGCAGCCTGGTATAATACTTCGTTTCTCATTAAAATGACGCCAAAAGGTGTTTTGTTTTTGCCCCTTTTTTCTTTCTTTTCAGCCATTCAACTGTGTGAAGACACCAAACATTGATGCATTTAGCGTGGCATTTAACATTGCAGAGTACTGCCACTCTGTGATAACTTTTTTCTGTCACTGGCATAAATATGATCACATCCCCCACTGCTGTTACAATACCACAAGTTTTTGCCTCAATGCAGGGTCAAAAGGCTGTGAACTACCGCCTTTTTGGCGTGGAATGATGTCTGAGCTCGCTAAGCTGCAAGGACCAAGTCTCGGGCAAAGATGCCTTCTGGGCAAAGATGCCTTTTGGGCAAGTTCTTGCATGGTCGGATACACTTTCAGTGCTAGTATGTGACTGTCACAGCAGTGTCTCATTGTTGGGTTCCACCTCAAAAACATCATTAGGCTTGCAAGCAACACAAAGACAAGGCTCTCAACTGCATGTCAAATGGCACGTGTGTGCCCAGTGTGAATGCATAAGCCTGTTACAATCTTTGTATGAATGCATGAATGGTTTCTGGGGTTTCTGTCAAGCAGAGAGGTGCCCCACACAAGTCTAGACATACCTGTTTCTTATATATTCCTGCCGCGGGATCTGTGTTGAAGGCATGAGCAGTGCTGATTCATGCATGCGCAATGCTGAGTACAGCCAGCTGTCAACGTATGAGCTAAAGTCGAAACTGCACTCTGAACAATTGCAAGCCTGAACATTGTTGAGAAATCTGTGTGCACAATTATGGTGGTCCTGCTCTTTAAGACTGCCTGATCCTGACATTACTAGTGGTGCAACATAACAAATACACACCTTTGGAGGTCCACGATAACGCATACAACTGTAGACTGTGGCTGCATGCAAAGTGTAATCAATTGACGACGTGATGGATGGCTCTGACCAGCTCAATGAGTGCTCGGCTAAGCAGACTATGCAGCACTGTGTAGGTGTGGCCATGCAATGATGAAGCCTGAGTAAGCTGTGCAGATAGTGCAGGGTGAAGCGCTGCAACCAGCCAAATAAAATCTGAACTCATACCGGGCAATGAAGTCGGACATCAGGATACTCAGGCGGCTAAATTACATTGCCAATTCGAAGTTGCAACACGATGGATGCACAAAGTCGAACAAAGCTGTCCTTTTGGTCAAATGCCTGCGTGCCCTTATGGTTGCCCCGGAAGCGCATCGAACCATGGCCACGCCTGATTTAGCCTACTGGCAACACGCAAAGTTTTTTCAACGACAGCTTCTGTCCTGCAGCTTTCGAGTCAATCACTCCAGAGCGTATCTCCTGACCCTGCAGTTGACTTATCCGTTGATCACTGCGGTTCAGTCCCCTCAGTACCGTCAGTATGGGTGACAAAAGCATTGTAGATCAGGCGAAAGATGCTGCAAGCACTGCAGGTTAGCACTGCTTGCTGTGCGAAATGTTTGCGCTGCTGAGCGCTTGCAGCAAGTGATCAAGGGGTGATCTCGCATTGTCGCTGTTCAGGACAAAAAGTAGTACAAGGCGCTAAGTCTGTTACAGGCGCGACTGTCGGCAAGGTACGAATCAGAAGTCATGATAACTGCACGCTGCATCCCTGTCAGGGAATCTGGTTTTGAAGCAAGCAAGCTAAACCCGAGTGACTTGGCTGCAGAAACAATTTCTGGAGTTCCTGCCGGGAAAGGTCTGTGTCGTCACAGGAGGAGGCAGGGGCGTGGGTCAGGCCATTGCTGAAAGATACGCTGCTCTTGGCTTCACATTGATCCTGACAGCACGTTCCAAAGACCAGCTTGAGGAGGTACGCACTCCTTACACCTAATTACACCTAGGCAGGTCTTGCAGCCTGAATACAACCTTCAACTTGTCACACAACACTGGTCTGTCTTGTTCAACAAAATGGTGCATTCAGTGTCTAGTACCACAACACAAGACAAGTGTTCAGTCCTGTGAGCCCTACACTTGAGCTGTTTATGAGCAAACGCCCTAGGCAGCATACTTTGAGGTCTGCCATGAATCTGCTGTCATAGATGCAACTAGGCCAGGTCACTGCTGAGCAATAATCGCAAAACAAGAGATCAAGGAACACAAGGCAATACCCTGGATGAGGTTCTTTGGACTTATTTGATTTTTGAGACGACGCAACTCAAATCACAGACAGTCTCTAAGCTGCAAAATCCATCATGATGATCATGGAACTGTATGTATTACTGTTTGCAGACAGCAGCAAGCTGCAAAGAGAAGGGAGCTCCAGCAGTTGATGTTCATGGCATTGACCTGTCAGAGTCTTCCCAAGTCCGCAAGTTTGCAGAGGACGTGTTAGGTAAGTACAAGAGTGTGGATGTGCTGGTCAACAATGCCGGAATGGGCCCCTCTTCTGGTGGCGGACCAGTGAAAGGTAAAGGAGCCATTGTGCAATATTTGCCCTCTAATTTTGCCCTTTCGCGCAAGTAATCATGCTTGTATGGGGCCACCTTTGAATAGAGAACTAATGAAAGGTGGACAGAGACTTGCCGCAAGTTGGTGTGTTTGCAACAACTCTATGATCACATTTTGCCTTTCAAATACATTTGCTCACTAGCAGCACAAAGCAAAACCTGCTGTGGGTCCTCATCAACCGTGTGCTGCTTACTCACGATTTTCGTTGTGATAGCCTTGAGAAGTCATCAAAGCCTTTCAACAAGACCTGCTTGCTGAATACTCATGATTTTGTTGTGATATTCTGGAGAAGGTAAGCACATTCACAGCCTATGTAATTGCCATGTAACTGCTGTGTAATGGCATGTGCAAATGCCATGCAGGTGACTCAGAGCAGTGGGAGATGTGCGTCAATCTGAACCTAACGGCTCCCATGCTTCTCACTCAGGCCTTTGCAGCCGGCATGGAGAAGAAGAAGGTCAGAAACTTAGGCATTGAGTTTCATGTCTATTAGCTGCAATGATGCTTCAGAGAACAATCTGCTCAATAAAAACAATATACTGTGTTGTGCAGAAATAGCAGTAGTGTGTGTGCATGCATCAGGTGTGCTGTCTGTTTGTCTGTCTGTCTGTCTGTCTGTCTGTCTGTGTGGGTGGTAATGCATTCAGCACTGCTGTTGACAGCTCCAATGCCCGCCACAGCAGCATCTCTACCTTTCAATCCTGTTCTGCCTCAGGAACACCTCTCATCTGCCTCCTCAAAGCAAGCAAGCAAGCAAGACACCAAAAATGTTTGTTTGGGAACATTCACAATTCATTACCATTTCATTACCAAGCCTTTGCTCAAATCTGCATCCAGCCTGATCAGTTTGAGATGCTGGTCTGTAGCTCACGAAAATTTCTGCCCCACCCCTAGTTTACGCTTTTATTTCATGTTGGAGAGGTGCTGTCTTGCAGGCCGGCTTGATCATCAACATTGGGTCCATAGCAGGAGAGATGGGCTTCGCACCCATGGCTGTATATGCCGCCACCAAGTGGGGTCTCAGAGGCTGGAGTCTCAGCTGCTATGAGGTCTGCCTTTCTTTTTCTGCCTGTCAGCCTTTTCCACAGTGCCCTTTAGCTTGCCATTTGGCTTCAGGCTGCCCTGAGAGCAAAGCTTGAACTGCTTCATCAGCTGCTTTTTGCACTTTCTCACCTTCTGATTTTCCATGAGCACAGTTTCCTTTTGCCTGTCCATTCGTCCTCCTGTTTGTGTACGCTGGCAGTGAGTTGATTCTTCTTGGTGAAGGTATAGCTGCTGTGACGTTTGCCTTGTTTGCTTCTCAACAGTATGAGCATTGTCTTGCAGTGTCTGGCTATCAACAGGACTTTGTGTATGCCACCTGGTGAGACACCATAGTGAAACCAGAACAGTACGCTGCATATGTGTGCAGGCATTGCGGACGAGTAATGTGAAGGTGGTCTTGATCAACCCTGGTCCAATTGCAACAGAAATGACTAAGGTTAGTCATCAGGGTTGCACAAGCAATCTTATGCATGAGTTGTCCCAGCTGAATGCTCATGGTATACGTGGTTACATGCAATATACACGGTAAAATGTTTTCCAGGATGTGTCTGATTTGCACTGGCATGGGAATCTTCTGGTCAGCACATACTTTGCATTTTGTCTAAGCCTGCAGTCAGCAGGGTTTAGGTCAAGCATGGACAAAGTCATGCTCAACAGCTGCAAGATTTAAACATTGACAGACAGGTCACAACAGGATCAACAATAGCCTGACATAATGATGCCTTCTGTGAGTGCAGAAAGTCAAGTTATGTTTTTGTGCGACTGTACTTTTTGTGCTTTTGTTCTGGCACCTTTGCGTCATTGTGCTGATGTGTCGGGCTGCAGGGGGTCATGAACCAGGATTTGACACTGGAGGCAGAGGACATTGCAGAGGCAGCAATGTTGCCATTGATCACCACGGCTCTGTGTGTCCCTAAGGAGATCACTTTGGACACCACACAAATCGCTGGCTAATTCGGGGCCCCCTCATGAAGTTTTTGTTTGTACAACAGATAGTGCTCATGTTGATTTGCGAAGCTGTATTTATGCATGCGAAACAGCAATGCCACCCAACTGTGCGTTTTGTACAGGCAGCATGCAGATCAGCAGACGTAGCTGTTTGACACTGTAGGTGTTGTAGGTAATGCAGGGCTGATCCAGGCATTGCCTCGTTTTGCTGTGTATGTCAACAACTTTGCATGTGCTAAGAGCAAGAAGGAGATCACGAGCTTTGGCCAGCCAAAATGTGTTACAATGCCTGGCGGACATCAAAAACCGGACAAAGCTAATCTACAAAAGCGTTTCTGGTGTCATCTGTACGTCTGCACATACCACACTCATTGCACATTTCACCAGCTCATACTGATGATGCATCATGTGAGGTCTCATTCATAATGAGATGGGCAACAAACTTCCTGTCCACATTGCAATTGTTCATTTGTGTCAACAAGACAGCACATGACACCACCTACACGTTATATCTACTTTGTTCTTCAGTTGCAGCTCGTCACAGAAAGCTTGCAAAACTGCATCCGACTCTACTGCTAAAATAGCCTGCCTGTTATAAGCCAACCACGGTGACCACGCCATATACAACATATCACAGCAGTGTGTGTCTGTCAAGTTTGCAGATGCAACACAGTGCTGCTGGCTGCTGCTTATTCGTCCCAAGCAACATCCCCAACATCATAAATTTTGTGTGGTGCTGGCTTTCCCGGCCTCTTTCTCTGCTGCTTTGCTGCCACCAAGCCACTGGCAATGATGATACGAACCCACAAGAGGTCCTTCAAATCTTGTTGGCTGCCATTGATCACGATCCTGTACTCATCTGAGCTGCTCAGCTGAAAACGGCCTGGTCCTTCTACATATGCCAGCTCCTGTCCTGAGTTGTCCTCAACCAGCAGCAGCTTGAGCTGTGATGTGATAGCTGAAGATACAGACAGCACCCATCTGCATTCATTGATCATAGAGTCGGCCATATTGAGAGGTAAAGTAAAGAGCAAAGAGCGATCACTTGTCGTGATTTATCTAGCAAACATGGCAAGAGTCGGGCTGCAGGGCTTAGGCTTCTCACAGACATTGTTGAGGTAATAGTGGTATGATAACATCTTCTGTTTGGGACAATCAAAGCCATGCAAGAGCAAGCCCTGGGGGTCGTGGATCAACCCCCCCTGAGGGCATGGTCCAAGCCCCTGGGGGTATGAATCAAGCCTTTAAGGCTTTGCATCAAGGCATGACAAGCATGAGTAAAGCAGGACAGAGCATGGCAGGCAGGTGAGAACTCTGAGCACCAACTGCACCACAAGGATAAACACATTGACTGTCCAGGCTTCAGCTGGAACACACCTGTAGGTTCTGGATCTCCAGGTGATGATATTAGAGGCACCCAACAACTGGTGCATGGTCATCAGGTGATGGCCTTTGCATGACTCAAAGACAGCTGATCTGTCAAACATGCCTTGTCTCACAAAGATAGCATCTGCACATGCCTGGTTGGCGGCGCTGGACAGACACCAGTCTATGCGGTGAGCAAAGGACAGCTTGCCACGGTTGCTCAGAAAGTGCATTGCCTTGGCATCCTGCAATGCGCACAGATGTGGATGTTTGTTGCAGCTGCAGGATATTACCCCCAAGGCTTCCTTGCGCGTGCAATCAGTGTAAACCACATTTAACTGAAAGCTGTGACTGCAAGCTTAAATGTGCATGCAGAGCGAGTATAGAGGACAAACACACCTTGGAGATGATGGACGTTCGGTTGTTGCCCTGTTTGCTGGGGTTGGCGACGCAAAATGATAATTGATTTGTCTGCATTGGTTTGGTTCCTGCGCATGCGAGCATGGTTGTCATACTTGCGCAAATTAGCTGATCAATAGGCGGGTGCATGGGCACTCAAGTCTGCGCAAATAGGCGTAGAAGGTTCTGCTGCTAGCTTTCACCTGGAGTCAAGGTTGCTCTGTTGAGGGCACCGATGTCGCAAGAGGTCGAGAGGTCGTCCTGGTGTGCTCCGAAGCTTTGTTGCACGTCTTGACGTATGCAACCTGACTGCAGCAGATAAATGTGACCCAGAGAGGTTTGTCCTTGTAAGGATCGTCATTGCAGTTATACTTGCTGCAGCGCGGCTAGTTCGGCAACGGGTGGCAACTGGTTGAAGTTGTGACTTTGACCGAGATTGCGAAGCTGAAGGTGAAGCTGAGTCAGGCAGCTGCCATGGAATCCAAGCTGACTGGCTGACAGCCAGATGTCAACGCTTGGGCGCGTGCCTTCTGTCCAACCTAGGAAATCCGCAAGGAAGCTACAGCATCCAGTAGATCAGGCCAAACAGCAAGACATCAGAAAGCAATACTAGAAACAGGTTGAGCTGCAACCTTATGATGACGGTGAACATGTGCAGAACTCATCATCATTACAGCTTTGATCTCGTAAGTGCGGAAGAAGCTGTCGACATGAGCTCATCTACAGGTCACATGCTAATTGGATTTGGCACTGGCCACATGCACTCATGCGAGTTTTGCATCGAACATAGCTGCTGCAGGGATGGCTATGTGATGCAGAGTGCAGCAGACATTTAAGCAGCTAAGTGAAAGCTACAGACAAACAAGCTATCACCAAACATCAACCACAGGGTGTGCAGCCGAACGCAAGAAGGCTACCAAGCCAGCATAACATTCCACCACCCAAGACATCAGCATGATAATGATACCATCTAACCGCTGCGCGCAGGACTTCTGCTCACGCTCCTTGACTTGCTGCGTGGTGAAGCGCTTCTGCTGGCACTCCTGCTCGCAGACCTGCAAATATGGAAGCTTGATAGACTGCCACAGCATTTAATATGTGATCCAACAACAGCATTTGACAAATGTAAACCTGTACATTTCACAGTGGGTGCTGGAGTTTGCAACAAACTGCACATGCAGCAATCGAATCCACATTGCTAGACAGAACTATGGCTGTCCAAACTTCTGTCTGGCCCATATTTCTGCGCACTGAAGAGGCACACAGTGTGCAGGAGTGTGGCGCGAGATGAGTGCATGCTGTCAAAAGGTTAGCTCATGCCCAACATTGGCAGGTGCAATTGCAGTGCTGCTACAGGCAGAGAGGCAGCGGGTTGGCTTGCTTGAGCATGCTACCTTGAGCCGATGCTGCTATTGACACAGGTGAGTAATGATTACCTTACAGGACTTCTGCCTCGGCTCCTGCTGCGGGATCTACTGGCAGGACTCCTAGACGCACTCCTGGACGCAGACCTGCATGCATCATATCTGAATAAGCAGGTTGGTACGAGATAACACTGACATCACAGGCTTTGCCATGAGCTCTGACAGTATGCAGTCAAGCTGCCTAATAGGTGCGCTTCACACCCAGCGATTAAAAGGGTTTATGGCAGTAGAGAGCAGGCATGGCGTCAAAGTAACATATAGGCTCATGATGAGCTTTACATACTCGCAAGACAAGCATTGTTGACAGCACTCATTTCCTGAAACAATGTACTTAAGCTGTTGCTCTATGTTTGAGCTAATAGTTGTCTCTGTAAGCCTGTTGGGGTGTGTGTCAGCAGCAAAAGCAGCTTGTATGGGCAGCATGACTCAAACACCAATAATGACAGCAAACCCTAAACCCTAAATAAACCCATATATAACATGCAAAGGCCTGACCTGCCACGAGGGGAACGGCTACGGCTGCGGTTGCCCCTGTCATCTGACTCATCAACCACCCTGATATAAGCTCTGTCAAAAGGGTTCTTGAACTCTGTGTCGTCCAGCTTCCTGATAGCCCTTTCCAGGTCCTCCCTTGTGTCAAACTCCACAACTCCCAGGACCCCCCCTCGCTCTCTGTACACATTGGTGTAGGCTGGCTTCACAATGGACCTGAAGTGATCCTGCAAACACATACCAAGACTCATGAGAAACATCTTCCTCTATGGCACTTTGTGGTCATTGCTTACTCAGTGATGATGATGTGTGCTCATTGAATCGCAAGTATCAGCTCTGTATGTGAACGATGTTGGTCAGACCAGTATGGAAACTGGCCAAGCCAGGTATGTGCACAAGAGCATAGAAGCTGGTACGACTTTCCAATACATCAGAGTGCTGCACATCAGACAACTGGCATTTGACCAGCCAGAGTCAGCAAAACTTATGACGACTTGGCAGCATTTGTGGTGACAACAGCCCGGTCTGGCTGAGTAAGCTGATTGGAGCAACAGGGCACTCACTGACCTTCAGATCCTGCCAGGAAGCACTGATGGGAAGACCCTTGATGAGTACACGAAAGCCAGTGCCTCTACCCCTGAAGGTGGGAGGAGCTGGGGGTGGGCCTCTGTCTCTTGCTCCTCTGGACATCTCCACCCTGAGGCGGTTCCCAAAGAAGTCATAGCCATCACGGCCTCTGGCAGCGTCTTGAGCGTCCCTGCAAGCAGCACATACAACAACCATTCAGCAGCAAGTACAAACTGTCAAGTACAAGCTACAAAGAGCACGCCTTGTGTACAAAAATTGAGTTCGGACCATGCAAACGTGGTCTTTTCTTTTGCCTGCTGTAAATTTTGTTGAAAGCTTTAGGCACTTTGTGCCATCACCTGGGCAGCCTGAAGCATGCTTGCGAGCCAGCCACAATGCCCACAGCGACCGTGCCAACAATACAGTGAAATGTTCCAGCCACGCAGTCCAGTCAAAATGCTCCACTTGGTGCGGCTGCCAATAGATCCACAGAGTTCCATAAACAGCTCCTAACTCTCCGGATTGAAACCAAATGAGAGTCCAATGCTCCAGAGTCACCATGCAAGTCCGCATACGATTCTACCTTGGATCTTCGAACTCCACAAAGGAAAAAGCCGGAGGCCTGGGAGGTGTCTTCAAGTCTATATGCCGGATACGCCC
>JAABUK010009234.1_pt1 | contig 13546 bp, 20 predicted proteins | sample 5559141 | NCBI WGS metagenome assembly JAABUK01 (sample SAMN10711869, study PRJNA513367) | rock metagenome | isolation source: Antarctica rocks | place: Antarctica: Victoria Land, Pudding Butte nord | collected 2016-01-03
TGGATTTGGGCTTGATGCTGAGGCTTAGCCCCTTCAGCACCAGGTCCAGGTCTTCCCTGTACCGTACCTGCACTTTGCAAGATATGCGATGGAGTGTTGAGCATTGTGAGATATATGATGGAGTGTTGCGCATTGCAAGATATACCATAGAATGTTGTGCATTGCAAGATACATGATGGAGTGGTGAGCGTTGCAAGGAGTGCACAGGACCAAGCAGAGAGCAACAGCAGGAAGGTAAGCAGCGCATAAAGCCAGAGCGTGCACTATAGGATGGTACTGCGATGTGATGTCAGGCACATGGGAGGTATTATGCAATGTCCACATCAGCAGCATGCGCAACAGTCATGGGACATTTGAGAGCTGCCAGTGCATGTGATTCACACCATATTATGGTCTGTACCTGCGCTACAGCATATTGTGAAGCTGAACGGGCAACAGCACACCTTGACAATGACTGATGTGGCAAGAATTTGAATGCTCAAAAGCTTGACAGAAGCTGTAGAAGTAGAAGAACTACCTGAAGGTTGTCAATGACAATCCCTCCTGCATGAGGCCAGTCCCGGGGAGGGGGCCATGCAGATTTCTGGGATGACCCCTCGGTGGGCTGGCTGGTATACTCAACCATACGTTCCACAGCATTCATGTTCACCTCTAGATCAGTTGCCTGAAGGGAGCCAAGCCACATGAGCAGCTGTGTAATGTGTTGCTAGTGCATGTTTCTGGAGCATGTTGCTGGTGCATGTTTTGGGCCTGCCATTAGGATCCCCAACGAAACATCTTTTTCACAGGCACCAACATTTCAAGCAGGCTTTGTTTACAGCCACACGTGCTGCTCCTATAAGTGATTTCAATGATGCCTTGAACACATTGGGAACATAAACCCAATCAAGCAAAGAGGCAAAGTAGGATGTTCACAGATGTGGAGTTAATCTTTGAGGGCCAGGCTGCCTTGGCAACTCATGAACGTTATTTGCCACCTGTCAAATCACCCAGTGTACATGCACCTTGTTTCATGTGCATCTTACTTTCAGTTTGTATCTTATTTTCTTTCATATAAGCTTTTATCCATATCTTTATTTCATATTCTATCTTTAGTGTCTGTACACTTTTGATCAATGAGACACTGCAATACATGTGCATGCAAGATCATAAGTCATGCCCACAAGGCGCAAAGCCAACATTCATGCAATGTCAAGCAACACACACTGAAATACGCAATGTCAAGCAAAACACATTGAAGTATGGGTTGACATGCTCACCATGCGCACAAACCAGGAGAGGTTGTCAGTGAGGTTGATGGCAGCAGTGATAGCCAAGCCAGCCAGCCCTGCATTCACTGGCAGCACCACCGACACCAGAATGGCAGTCCCAAACACCACAATGTTGCTGATGAAGTCAATTCTGATGGCGAGCCACCTGTTCATGATCTGCAGCGCAACAGCTTGATTGTGAAGCATATCTCACAGTTGATCTTTTAACTTGAATTTGGTTTGTTTCTTGGCATAAGAATTCCAACATATCAGAACAGATCAGCACAGCTGACGTGTGGTGATTGCACTCACACAATGGGTCAGGCACAAGGGGCTGCTGCTGCTACAAGTACACTAACACTAAACTTGCAAGGTACACAATGAAATTTACGTTCCTGTTACAAAGCACATGGACTGACTGCACAAAGCATGATCTCCAACTTCAGGCTAGCAGGGCAGGTGTGCAATTGTTCATATCACATGCAAGCAGCTGAGCTTGCATGTCAGTGTCATCGATGCATCTATGATCTGCACTTTGCACGCGCTTCAGCAATGCAAGCAATATGTACTGTAAGTGTGATTAATATGTTCACATGTCACCTGCATGGGCCACCAAGCCCGATTGCTCTGGTCAATCAGCCCCTGGTTCTGCTCACCAAACTGCTCCTGCTTCCTGAAGGCTCTCAGTGTGATCAGGCCAGACAGCGTCTCACTGAACTTGCTGAAGATGGGGGACAGAGCAATGGAATCCAGCCGTTTCAGCTCCCTGTTGGTGGCTATATATAGGTTCTGCACCCTGAGGTAGCCGAAGGCTAGAGGCACTGCTACTACAAGGATGGTGGGGGTAACGAACAGCACCACTGCTAAAGCTCCCAGTGCGGATGCCAGGCAGTCTACCACCTCCAAAACCTGCAATGCATGAGGTTTACATGACCAATATTGGGTGTCAGCAGACTGATGGGCATGACATGAAACTGCTGCATCTCATATGTAGCGCATGCACCAAGCGTCACATGCATTATGCATTGAAGACGTGCTGGTGCCAAGAAGCAAATTTTTGAGTCTTGTGTTGATGGTGATCATGACGCACGCATGCATGCACATCAGGGGCCCATTTGACAGCGTCCATGCAGATCATCTGATGCCAAATGTGATCAGACAATGACAAGATCTTGACAATTAACTGACTAGTGACAATATCAGTGCTGATGCTGCCTGCAGACACAACTATGGAACATAGCAATGCAGTCTCATCACTCACCAACTTGAGCAGTTCCACATCCACAGCTTCCGTGTCCTTAGTAAACCTGTTCAGTAACCTTCCCAAGGGCTGACTGTCAAAGAAAGCCATGGGCAAGATCAGCACATGGCTGAGCAGACTTTCGTGCATCTTCTTCGACGCTATGTAACTCCCCCATACGGCAATGGTGTTACGGAACACATTGGCTGCCATGAGTGACAGAGAGAAGGCAACATAGACCTTGAGGTAATAGCTGGCCAACTGTGGGTGCTCAGATGGATCTATGCCCTACAACAGTCAGGTTGGGATCCTCAAAACAAAAATGAGACGCTGGAAACACATCCATGACAATCACAGTAGGTAAGAATGAGAATGAGAACCCTCAGAACAAGACAGAAAACGCTGAGAACACATGCATGCCAATCACAGTAGATGAGGATTGAGAGGCAGCTTGAAATGCATGATTGGCGATCACAGTGAAACATGGGCAGGGCAAGCACGGCTGGCATAGGCAGCACTGCACAACCACAAGGCAGGCATGACCAGACTCACTGGCATGCAGGCCAGCACAAAGAACCAGCAAGGGTGCTGGGAATTGTGTTTCAATGGCTTCTAGCAAAGATTCTGGATGACAGATGGGATGTTGTGCGACCAGGTACTCATGCAGAATGCATCAGTCTGCATGGTCACAATCAGAAGATACATGGATGGCTCAAAAGAGCAAAAGGGTAGTTGAGATGATGCATGCCCCATGTCTCTAAAAACATGGAGGTGGTGCCATGGATGGACAAGCTCCTGCTGCCGCAAAAGGTCGTGCATGTGATGAGGGCAGAACTTAAATATCTGAAAGCTAGGTTTGCAAGTAAAGCGCCTAGAACAAAGGGCACAAGGCACGCAACCACTGCACAAGTCGGTTTCACTTCGCTCTGAGCTGCATCAGTCAGAGTTTCACAGCGCCTACAAATGCCCATGCACAGTGACGGGATGACACCAAAGTGACACTTGAATGCATTCTGAAGACAAAAAGACCCATGTATAGTGAGATTGCAGGAACACATGCAGCAGGACAGCGTTGCGAGCTCACCACTGTGGCTGCATTTGCATTGCTCCAGACAGACAGCCACCAGTTCTGGAGGCCGTAGAAGGAGCGCTCTGTGACGGCCAGCAGCAGCATGAGGATGGGCAGGATGTAGAAGGCTCCCCATGCCCTTGCATATATCCGATATGTCTCTGTGTCAACCTTGCCAACATTCCTCCCTTCCACCTGTGCATACGGGAATGTGTTTGTGTCTGATCATCACAGTTGTCATATTACCACCGCAGGTGGCAGTATTACCATATTTGCATATTGAATATGCTCTGCACAGGTGCAGTTTTACATTGGCTTGTGGTGATACCACACATCATCACATCTCATTGTGGTATTGTTGCTACAATAATGGTCACACAGCCACAGGCAGTGAGCAGGCCCAGGAACAAGCTCTGCATGTTCAAACAGAGCTTTGGGCATCGCTTGGTGTCGCAACACCCCCCCCCCTCCCCCCGATAGCTACATCTTGCAAAGCGTGCTGACATCTTGCAAAGCATGCAGCATGCGGTATATCATTGCCTGCAGCACAGGATGCAGACGCACCTTCATAAGACGGCCTTTTGCATCTGTTCTTCCATCCGATTCATCATCATCATCATCATTTGGGTTCTTTCTGACAGGGCCAAGGGCTTCTATGGCTTCAGTCACAGGCTCAGACATGCCCTCGGCCATGCTGACTTTCCCAGCGGCTCTGAAGCCAGTCTGCACAGCTCCCTGGGATAAGCCAATGGTTTCAGCTTCAGATTGCTCTTGCTGGTGGCTCTGAAGCATCATGTCTTGGCTTAGAAGCAGTGCGGGATCAGCCAGCTTGTCTGACAGCAATGTGCCGGCAGAGTTTGCGAGCAACGGCAGCGCCTGAGATTCATTCAACCTATCTGTCATTTCATCATTGGCTAAGTCCATATTTGCCAAAGCAGGCTGTGTGCTGCCTTCTGCTGTTTGAGTTTGGTTTGGGTTCGTTTTGGGCGGATCTGATTCTGCCTGGACACTTTCTGCAGCTAGATGATGCCTGGCTGAGTCTGTTGGCGGCGGCTGTGCATGCTGTTGTGCCGCAAAGGTGTGTTCACTGAGGGCGGCTTGGGGGCCTGGGAGGGTGGGGGAAGGGGCATGGGTGGGAGACCGTTGAGGGGTGCCAGGAGCTATGTCAGATGATATGTTGCTGAAGCTGCTGCTGGAAGGCATGCTAGCTTGGTGCAGTTCCACCCCTTGAGCGACCAGATCCTCATATCTGTATGAATCATACACCACCATCAGAAACTCAGAGATCCTTCAGTTTGAGGTGCTTGAGTCCAGAGGAAGTGAGACTGCTCATGGACATCTCACCGCCATGCATGTTGTTGAAGAGTTTCAGATCAAAGGCCTGCTGGCAGAGAAATGAAATCATTCTGGGTACGAGGGAAGCGAGTACGACGGTAATGCCAGGTGCATGCAAAAGGCAAGACAAGCATGATAACATCACCAGCTATGCGAGTCAAGGTCATGACATCATATGCTGTTTGCTGTCCACTATTAGAGAAACTTTGTCCTTCACAGTACCTTTGCTTTGTGTCTCACAGGCAACAGCAAACAAAACATACTGACATGAGGAAGGGTGATTGCGCACCTGCCCTGATGACTGATATGGCCAGCTTCCAAGACAACTACCCAGTCAGCTGCTGGCAGGTACTGCATCTGGTGGGTGGCCAGGATGCGAGTCCTGTCAGCCAGCAGACCACAAATGCAAGTCTGGAAGATGTGGGCCCCCACATGAGCATCCACTGCGCTCAAGGGGTCGTCCAGCAGGGCGATGTCTGATTGTGTGTAGCAGGCCCGGGCTAGCGCCACTCGGTGTCTCTGACCACCACTTAGATTCACACCTTTCTCACCTGTATGCAGGCATGCATGCATACAGTGTCTTGAGCAGGGAGATGCATGCATGTAGCTCACAGACATCAAGCAAAAGCAGGAGCAGTGTCATGCACGAGCTGAGCTCAAGATTTCAAGAGCACTCAGCTTTCTATTGTACAATGTCTGTGTAGCTGCCAGCCATGCCTGCTAAGCACAAAGCAGGCCATGTTGTACATGTTGCATCAGGCTGTTCATTGCTGCACAACATGCTTGGCCTATGACACCACCGTGCTGAGCTGAAGTATGTCCTCAGCGTTGTCCTAATGCAGCTGCTTGACGCTCTGATGACATATTCAACATCACTAGCGATGAGTGTGCTGTACATCTCGGGCGTAGAAAGGGTTTTCTCACCAATCTCAGTCTGGTCTCCAGCAGGCAGCAGGTCCAGATCAGGCAGCAGTGCACAAGCTTGCAGGACTGAGTCATACAGCACTGAGTCCAGAGGCAGGCCCATGAGTATGTTGTCCTGCAAGCTGCAGTTCTGGATCCAGGGGTCCTGGGCTGTGTAGCTTGTGCTGCCATGCACCTGTTCAAGAGCAAGTGTGTGACAACGACTGATGTAATGTGATGTGATCCATGTGATGCGTGGCAATCATACTAATGCGTGGGCTTATTTTTGTAGCAGTGGTTCTTGATGAAGCAAGCCAGACTGTGGAAACCAAAGGAAGCCTCCTTAAGGGGCTCCTGGGGGATTTACTCGATGATGATGATGATGTTGATGATGTAATGCGTAATTTGGATTGTGAAGAAGTAGTGCAGAGCATGCGTCAGCTGCTTGGTCCAATATCAGGGGCTGTAGGGGGTCAAGGGCCTTCTAACATGCCAGCCCTGAGGTCACATGGGAGACAATATGCAACATGGACGCTAGGACCAATACTGAGAAATGCATTTATATATGTATGGAATGTGCAAACATGAACAAGCGACCAGTAGGGAGACATATTTGAACACATAAGCACTGCCCCCTGACTTGTTGAGTTGTAAGAGACAGGCTCTTGGTTCAGTACTTTGCCGATGTACAGTACCTCAACAGCGCCGCCCCTGCTGTGTAGCTCTCCCAGCAGCGCTGCAATGAGGGAGCTTTTGCCTGACCCCACAACACCCACCACCATCACCAGCTGCCCCTTCATTGCCTCCAATGAAATGTCATGAAGGGCAGGAGGCATCTCGCGCTCCCATGCAAAGGAGGCCCACCTGGCCTTCACTGCTGGCTCCCCATCTTGCGCTGCCTCCATGCGCTTGTGATGTCTGACCTCATCTTCCTGCGATGATGTTACTAAGAGCTGTAAGGCTTGGGTGCAGTCAAGAGAAATCATGTTCAAGCATTTCTATGGCTGTGTCAAATATGAGAAGGAAACAGAAGCCAAGCCACAACACACCTTTGCAAGAGCCCAACAAAAAGGTACCAACACAGGTACAACTGCAAGCTGGCACCAGGCGTCGAATTACATACCTATGACTGCTTCCTGGGAGGTCCCTATCAGTGACATGATGCATTGCGTTGACAGAAGACCAACAGATCTTGCGAAGGCCGCACTCGACAATAATAATATTTCATATGCTCGCTAAGTCATGATGAGCTGGATACATACAGGAAGCAGGTCATTCTTTGTTCTAGCTATCACATAGTGTCAATCCAGCCATCAACAACACTGGCTGCGGCAAGTGCATCAGACATCAGGACACAAAGAGGGAGTAATCAAGGCAAATGTTGATTTTTTGACTTTTTTCCCCCTTTTTTTCGATTTTTGTGATTGAAATTTTGATTTGATTCAAGGCAAGCGCTGAAAGGCTAACCTGCATGAAGCGCTGCATGCGGCCCAGTGCAACCCAGCCGTTGATGAACTCCATGAGGTACCATGGCAGCATAGTGATGGGAAACCTCAGCAGGTTGAACAGCGCCAGGGCTGGGAAGGCAACGGCAGGGGTGAGGGGGTACCCCTGTGCTGTGTACACGGCAAAGGCTGACAGGGCTATGAGTATGGGAGTGGACCCAAAGACTAGTGACTGGATGACTTCCAGGTATGCCACATGGCGGATTTGGGTGAGCTCCAGGTGGCGTAAGGAGAGGATGCGCTCCTTGAAGGATTGCTCCCAAGCGTATAGCTTGATGGCTTTGATGCCTGCAGGCATGATGGCAATGGTAACAGTGAAGATGAATGGCGAATTCAGCAGATAGGGTAAAGATAGACCTTGTTCACGCGTGCTGGAGAAAGACATACGCTGCTCTAATTGTGTATATTGTGATCAAGACAAACATGTGCATGTATGTGCATCAGTTATTGATGACTCACAATCACTTCAGCATGCAAAGGGAATGCTGCATGCTGCATTCACCAGACCTGACTGCATTTCTCTATATAGCGTATGTGTAAGACACTTTCATGCGTACCTGAAAGAACCTCTCCCGTCAGCTTCACCCTGGCATCTGTGCGCTGCACTACACGCAGCCTGATCCTGGTTTGCCACCGACCCACAAAGATGCTGAGGGGGATGACAGACAGGGTCACCCCTAGCCCTGTCATGGCAGACTGCCATGTCAGCATCTGACTCAACAATGCCATGAGTACCACTATCTGCGTAAACATGATCATGTACTGAGGGGTAACAGTAACTGAGGGGTAACAGTAACAGTAACAGTAACAATAACAATAAGAGTAACAGTAACAGTAACAAGCGTGAAAGGGAGACATGGGAACACATTGTAGTATAAGGGTCTGGCCACTGCTGTCATGGGGATTGTAGAGCCCATATACGCAACCCAGACGTCACAACTGATTGCTACGTTTAGCGCCTTTAGCAAGCCACCAAGGAAGGCCGCAACACCTTTCTACACAAGCAGCATCTAGGTTTTGTGACTGTCCTTGGTGGCTTGCAAAAGGCGGTGAACATAGCAACCAAGGGCATTCAAGGGAGGGAATGAAGGGGAGCACAGCCCATTGAAAGCCAGAACCATCAAAAGGCAGAGTGTGATCGCTGAAAGGCAGCGCTGCTCACCTGAAAGGGGGAGTTCCACAGGGTGTGGATGTGCACGGGCATCATCCACACCTTGCTGGCATCATTGCTCTGCAGGTTCACCACTGTGCCAACACCCCTGGCGTTACGCACATCCACACCCAGACGTAGGGACTTCTGGTACAGCATGTCCAGCAGGTCGACTTTGACGTGCAGGGCTGTGTGCAAACCCAGGAAGAAGTAGTAGTTCATGACCAGGCTTTGAGAACTGTTGATGGTAAACATAGCAACAGATATGAGCAAGCCCCACCCTGCAGGTTGCACACAGTGTTGGTGAAATGTTGGGCAGACAATGGTGTCAAAGCCAAGCTTGCGCATGCTGGCTTCTACTCAACACAACAGTTGATGCTGCAGGCAGGCAGGGCAGGGAGAGATTTAGGATGTGCATGTGTTCCATCATGGCAAGTGGCAGCATGAACAAGCAATGTGCTGCGCATGTGTTGCACAGCCTGGAGCAGCAGCAGCAGCAGCAGCAGCACAATTGCGATGGATGTTGCTCTGAGTAATGGGTCTGCTTACAAATAGCAGCTCCAGCTTGCAAGTGGCCCAACAGCTGTTGCAACAGGAACGGCCCAGTCCAGGCACACAAGTTCTGCAAGATACGGAATCCAGCAGCTGTTGCCAGCTTTCTCCAATGCACTCTCCACAGGGCGTGCAACACCTTTCCCTGCATGCAATAGCCCATTGACCCTGCCACAGCATCAGGCTGATGTTCAGAGCTGAGATGTCATGCTTGCAAGCAAGTTTGCCTTGCCTGATGCATCATGGAGTAAGCTGCAGCAATCAGTGAACAGAGTTGCATGAGCAACAATCCTCTGCAGCAGAGTTGCAGCAAAGACTGCACATTGTTCTCACTGCTCCAATGGAGCATTCAAAAGACATGTGCTGACTGAAGTAGCAATGCATGGTGGCCAAGCGGAAGAGCCCAATGCAGGAGAGGTTCTTGCATGAAGTGTATGTCATTGCGTACTACTCTGTTTGAAAGCTCTTACATGTGGTGCTTTGACAGCGTCCCGTGTGCCTCCCAATGCTGCCTGAAATCTGTCAGTCAAAGGAGCTGCCTCATGCTTGTGTGCCATATCCCACAGATGGTGTTGGTGCAAAGGCTGGCTGTATCCAAGCTTGATCAAGCCGCTTGCATATGAATATGTAAGCTTTGACCACAAGCCAGCATCTTCTTCTGGACTCCAGCGGTCTTCGCTTAATCTGGCTATGTGCACGTCTGAAGTATCTAGCTGGCTGTACGTTGCAGACCCGCTCAGTCGTTGCAGCAACCTTTCAACAAGCCCAGACTTGCTAGCCTGCTGCTCTACATCGTCGACCTCAAGAGGCTGTAGGCGCGCCATCTACAGAAGACACGAGGTCCGAACTGGATTATGAGTCCGCAACTGTATCGATCACACAAAACACAGGGCTTGGTTGCGGACGTTGTCCAGGTGGATCAGCGGTTCGACCGCGTCAGATGAAAGGCTCGCATCGACCTGTCGCGAGAGCGTGCAACTGACCAGGACGCACTACGTGCAACAGCTCTTGTGCGGAGCACTGGCAACGTTGTCTGTTCACACCGTATGCGTGGTGAAAACGCATGCCGACACGATGTTTCTGCAGCACTAAGCTGAGTTTGCAGCTGCGACGTTACAAATGCACGCAGGCACGCGTTGCCGGCACTCTTTACAACTTCCTGCAGAGGCCATCAGGGGGGGGCTCTAGACAACACAGACCCACAAGCAGCGTGAGGTACTGGCGTTTTACTCAATTACGCGATCATCATCGTCACCACTTTGATGTTTCACCGTTCCACAGATGGTCTGGATTTCATGGGAGTTTAAACATGCTGTGGTTGGCATAAGTGAAAGGCCTTGCTAGCTGGCAGAAGCCAGAAAGTTTCTTACTGTTCTTTTCTTGAATGCTTTAATGCTCAGCGTTCAACCTTGTCTGGTAGCAAGACTCCCCCAAAGCAGAGGCTGCTTTTACACATGCACAGACTATATCATGTACCATACATTAAAGCCTGATGACATTTGTACGTGTAAGCAACTATTGGCCATGGTCATGACCAAGTCATCAAACCCCTTTTGTACACTCACCCTGCTCACCATGGACGTCCACTGCATGTTTCAAAACGCCCAAATTCCAACTGACTGAAAACAGACAGGACAGGCTGCCATTGCACCAAGCGACTGCAGGCATGTCTGATGAAACATGTGAAAGCATTGAGAAACCACAATCCTGGACTCTGTAGACTCAGGCAATGAAGGCTTGTGTGCGTCCATGTTTTTTTGGCAGACAACACATTTTATTGTGTATCGGCTCGCCCTCATTGATCATCTCGACAAACAGCTGCTGCCTGTACTCTGCTGCCTGGATTTGTAGGGTTGGGTCTCTGACAATTGGCTGAAGCTCACAGTTGTTGGCAAGAGTCAGCAAGACAGCCAGCAGGTTGCGGTAGTCACCATTGAGATCGGCATACTGCACAACCACAAGCTAGTCAGTAGCCTATACAAGGCGCATATGTTCAGTCAATGCTGCGTAGTATGCTTCACTGCGTGTGGGCTCGTACACAAGTGGCAAGCTGATGAAACATGTTGCAGAGCTGTCACTATAAGCCAAACAAGTTCGTTTTGCATGCAAAACCTGTATGCTGCTCTCACTATTGCTGACAATTCATGACGCGATGAGCACTCTTACATACCCATAAGCACGTAAGTGAGTCTAGGAGGACTTGAGGACTCACCTGGTGTGCTTCCTTGAGCATCTTGTCAGCCTGCATGTACTCACCCCAGGACTTCCCCACAAGCAGCCTTGCCATATTGACTGCAAACTTAACCAGATTTGACGGCGCCATCATCAAGCCTGGGTTGTCTGCCTCTCCTTGCAGACTGGCAGCCTTCATGAGATCCAGCCAGTAGTCCTTGCTGCGCTCTGAGTAGACATCGGCGCCGCTGATCCTGTAAGCACAGCACAAGCCAGCTGTGGCAGGTGGCAAATGTCTTGCTTCTCTGCTGGAGTGTGCATTTTGCAGCCTGTCATGGTGAAGCATCTGTTGGGCATGTGCAATGCCAGGCAGCATAGCTGCATGTGCAGCAGGCTTGTTGCCTAGTTGCAGGGTCGCTGCGCGTACTATCATACTTCCAGGTCAGCACAGCAAAACCCAAGTGCCAAAGCCGATATGGTAGGTGTTCGAGCAATTTGAGCAGCATGAATTGTATGTCTTTGGTGTCGTTTTGCTCAGCATTAGACTGCAGTAGAGCATTGAGTGCAGTTCTGCTCACAGCGTGCCCTCTCTGTTTTGTAGACTCATGTGTTGTAAGCACTTACTGACCAAATGCATTTGGTGTGAGTGTTCATCAGCTTGCATAAAGCAATGAGCTGAAGCAGGAACTAAGGTGAGCAACAGGTCAGGGGCAACAGATTAAGACTCACCCTTGCTTCATCATGAAATACGCACGCACTTGGTTGCCAGTAGCCAACAAGTAGATGTCTTGATGCTGCTCTGCTTCTCGCAGCGCCTCATCACAAACTTAAAGCTGCGGAGGGATGCCAGCAACGTCCCTAGCTAACTGTGGAAGCATGTTCAGCTGATCTGCAGCACCACTGCAATTTTACTGTGCCAGCCACAATCAAATGGCACCATGTCACTGCCATTGGTTGCTTCTCTGGGGCAAACGCAGTCAATGGCAAACCCACTGTCAATTGCACCTGAATGCTTGCACAAGGACACTTCATTGTGCATAAGCTACAGTCACGAGGCTGGCATCGGAAGACTGACCTCTTGTGGCATCGCTTGTGAGCTGCCAATATTTGAGCTGCCTTCCAGAAGCTTTTGCATGCTCAAAATATATCCATGCCTGCTCATTGACACAACACGTTCTGTCAGAACACTGTTAGTTGTGCCTCCAAGTAGTTTGCTAGTCTGTAGCACTCACTTTAGCTGCATCAAGTTTTCTGTGGCAGTACATGGCGACCCAATAAGCCGCAGATCCTGCTTGATACTGCTCAAAGAGTGGGGCATCAGGGTCAGGCTCAACATGGACTACTTCTGAACCTACTGAGACCATTTTAGTGCCTTCTCGGTGCATTCCCAGTAGCACCCTCAAAGAGGGTGGCATTTTGCATGTATAGACTGGAATTTCCGGCTCTGTCAAAGCTTGATCATGCAGTTGCTGTATCACACACTGATGCCAGTAAGCTAACTTAAATAAACATGAGGTCAGTGTTATTGCATAATACAGATATTGCTATGCACGGTTCAGACATCTGAGCAGATTGTCGGGGAAGAGATACCTCCAAAGATGCAGCATACTGCCGCAGGGCTGGCTGGAGGCAGTAGTTTTTATGTATAGGGTGAGCTGTAGCTTGGCACGCTCTGCTGCAAGAATAGACCTGGAGCGGAGTAACTTGTTGCTGCTAAGTTACTAAGAAGATTACTAGAAATAGCGATTGGCAAACGAATGGCACCAGCTTGCACTTGGAGCACCGAGCCTTAGCCTGGGTTTCAGGTAGTTTGATAGCACAAGCTGCACAGCGTCGCAACCCATCGGGTGTTTGCTTCTCTTGCAGCCAGCCCCATGCCGCGTACTGCGCTGCAAATAAGGTTGCACGAAGCCAGCGCGGGTTTGCGGGTTCCAAGTGTGATCAGCTAGTTGATCATGCATGGGAAGTATGCCTCGATTGATGCTGTACAAGCCTTTGAGCGCAGGCCGTGCGCTCTCAACACGATGGTATTGCACGTTGCACCAGTACGCGCAATGCTAGCTCGTCATTGAAAGCCGTGTCTCCAAATTGGAGCCAATGGGTCACTGATAAATCCCATATAGAGCACTCGGCATGCTGTGCATGTGTGCTACAATTGGCCATGACTAAGTCACCAGCTACTTCTTGCAAACTGACCAGCTTGAGTCAGAAGTTTAGGTCGGAGCAAGCACACCTGCACGCTTCGACAGTGATATCAAGCAAGTCGCTCAATTAGCTCTGCTGCGCGATCAAGCACAGCAAGTCAACCGGCACACCTTTCTCTGTTCGGGTTCACCGCCGTGGAAATCGACTGTAGCGCGACTGACTTGT
>JAABUK010009235.1_pt1 | contig 13543 bp, 13 predicted proteins | sample 5559141 | NCBI WGS metagenome assembly JAABUK01 (sample SAMN10711869, study PRJNA513367) | rock metagenome | isolation source: Antarctica rocks | place: Antarctica: Victoria Land, Pudding Butte nord | collected 2016-01-03
AGGCGGCGTTCGCTCCCCGTGGTAGCGATCCGGGTAACAACCTGAGCGAACCTCAGAGCACCTAGACAAACCCGGCCCGCTCTACAGAGCGCCGTGTGTCTGACGGCACGGGCGTGGAGCGGTTCGAATCCAGCTCGGGGCACTGATGGCGAATTCAGGTCTCATCTGGCGTGCGAGGCTGCAACGCCAATCTCTGTAACCTTTTCCGATACGCCCGCAGGCCGCGCTGGAGCACTCTGGCCGATGCTGGCGCGTAGGCGCTCTATTGGGGGCGTCGATCCCCGGCCCGCATGGTTGAGCGAAATCCGGAGAGATCACCTTTTTTCCCAGCCATCCAAGGAGGCAGGAACCCGAGTGACCGACTCTCGATCTGGAACCCCCGTCGCGACCGCCGAGAAACCTTTCGACATCACCTTTCCGCGAGGCCGGGAAGAGGATCGCGACCAGGATGAGGAGTTCTGCGAGATCGTCGTCGACGGCGAGACGCGCAAGATCCGGTTCCACGACTACGACGAGATCTTCAAGCTGCCCGGCCTGTACGAGCAGCTCTTCTACCAGGAGCTCAAGTGCGACTCGCCGCGGACCGTGGCGGACCTCGTGGGCGAGCAGATCGACGACGGCGAGCGCGCGGGTCTGAGGGTGCTCGACGTGGGCGCCGGCAACGGCATGGTGGCCGAGCAGTTCGACGAGCTGGGCGCCGAGGAGCTCGTAGGCGTCGACATCATCGAGGAGGCCGAGGCCGCGGCGCACCGCGATCGTCCAGGCCTCTACGACGACTACTTCGTCGTCGATCTCACCGACATTCCCGCGGACGCGCGCGAGGCGCTCGAGGCCAAGCGGTTCAACTGCCTCGCCACGGTGGCCGCGCTCGGCTTCGGCGACATTCCGCCGGAGGCGTTCAGCGCCGCCTACAACCTCGTTGAGGACGGCGGCATCATCGCCTTCAACATCAAGGAGAAGTTCGTCGAGGACGGCGATCGCAGTGGCTTCGAGGAGATGATCCAGACGGCACTCGACGACGGCACGATGGAATTGCAGGCCGAGCGCCGATACCGCCACCGCCTGGCGGTGTCGGGTGATCCCCTCTACTACATCGCGATCGTCGCGCGGAAGCGCTCGAGCCTCTGATGCACCGGACCGGGCGAGCACCCATGCCCGCCCGGTGGCTAGCGGTCGGGCCGGGTCGGATATAGGTCGTCGATGGTGGCCAGCGCGCGGTAGGGCGCGCCGGCCGCCTCGGTGATCGTCTCGCCGCCGCCGGCCAGGCGATCGAGGACGCTGACCACGCCGACGACCTCGAGGCCCTCCTCGCGGATCCGCTCGATCGCCTTGACGGTCGAGCCGCCGGTAGTCACGACATCCTCGACGACCAGGCAGCGCTCACCGGGGTGAAGTGGCGGGCCTTCGACCCAGCGCTGCAGACCGTGGGCCTTGCGGTCCTTTCGGACGAAGAACGCCTTGACGTCGGCACCGGCCGCCAGGGCCGCGCACGCGACCGGATCCGCGCCCATCGTCAGGCCGCCGACGGCCGTGGCACCGCGCAGCTTTGCCTCCTCGGCCACCAGCTCACCGAGCGCTCGGAACCCTGCTGGTCGCAGGATTGCCCGCTTGGCGTCCACGTAGTACTCGGCCTCGGCTCCGCTCGACAAGGTGACCGTCCCGATCACGAGCGCGTGCTCGCGAAGCTGGTCGATGAGGCGGGAGGCGGGGTCGCTCATCGTGGCGGCAATGTGGATGCGGGGCTCAGGATCTTCACGGCGGCTGCCGATGCTAGAGAACGAATGGGATCGCTCGTACGACTCTGCGCAGTAGTGACCGCGGGCATCGTGGCCCTCAGCCTCGTTCTGTTCGTGATCGACCAGTCGAGCGCGAGCAGCGAGAACCAGGTGCGCGCGGTACAGAACCAGGCCGCACTGCAGGAGCCCTCGGACATCAACCGGCCGAACCCCACGCCCGCGGCCGAGAGGGTGCGCGAGCAGGTTCATTCCGGGACGCGCGAGAAGATCGACGACGCAAACGACGTGCTGTTGACCCCGTTCTCGGGCGTCGTCGGCAGCGGCAGCGTCTGGGCCGCCCGACTCGTTCCGGCCGCCCTGGCCCTGCTGCTGTACGGCCTCGGGGGCCTGGTGCTGGCCAACTACTTCACGGGCGGGCCGCGCGAGACACGCGACTGGCGCGAGTCCCGGGCCTGATCAGCGGACGCCCTGGACCGATCAGGCATCCCTGCCTGATCAGTGGTAGACGAAGATCTGCTCGCCGAGGGAGACGGCGTCGTGGATCGACCGCGCGTTCGGGATCGGCACCCGGATGCAGCCGTGGCTGGCTGCGTAGCTGGGGACGTCGTGGTAGCCGTGGATGGCGTAGCCGCCGATGAAGTAGGAGGCATCGACCATGCCGCGAGCGTTGGTCCCCAGGTCCCGCCGGTAGAACCGGAAGCGGCCGAACACCGTCGGCGTCGAGGGCTTGCCCGACGAGGCGTGGTAGGTGCGCGTGGCCTTGCCGCTCTTGCCGATCAGGGCCAACACCTGGCGGCTCCAGTCGAACTCCACGTGGCGCCCGGCCGTTGGGTAGCGCACGTTGAACGCGCCCTTGCCCTGAAGGACGCCGGAGTAGACGGCCTTGGTGGCGTAGCCGTCGCGGCCCATGTTGTTGACCTTGCGAAACGCCAGCACCGCGCGGGACGTGCCGCCGTCGTAGTACCCGGTGCGCGGAACGGCGTAGCCGAGCGCGAACAGGCCCCGCTGCAGCAGGAGGACCTTGGTCCCCTTGGAGCCCTGCCCTGCGCTGAGCACGACGGACTCGAAGCGCACGCTGCGTGAGCGAAACGCCTTCTGCGCGGGGGTCGCCTTGTGGCGCAGGCGCACCTTCAGCAGACCCGACCGGGTGGCCTTCATGCGCACGCTGACGCGGCCCGTCTTGCCGACCTTGACCGATTTGCGCGCGATCACCTTGCCCTTACGGGTGATCTCGGCCAGGAGCTGCTGCCCCGCCACGTAGGGCTTGACGATGCCCTTCACACGCACCGCGCCGCCCGTGGCGACGTAACGCAGCTTCTTGGTGGCCTGCCCGCCGCCGAGACCGATGCTCGCCTTGCCGGCTGTGGGGGCCGGCACCGGGGCAGGCGCGGGAGCGGGAACCTGGGCGCGCGCGGCGGTGGGTGCAAGGACGGAGAGGAGGGCCGTAGCCGCGATAAGGGTGAGTGAGCGCCTCATGGGCTGGGACTGTACCCGGGAACGCCGGAGAATCGCCCGCAAACGCGGCAACGCCGTGGGCTGGTCAGGCGCTCGACAACCGTGGCGCGGGCGCCAGGCGCCGGCCGGTCAGCACCACCGCCCCCAGCATCAGCGGCCCGACCACCACCGACACCTGCCAGCCCCCGTGGGCCTGAGCGGCGAAAGCGATCGTGTTGTTCAGCGCGTGCATGCCGATCGGCGCGAGCAGCGTGCCGGTGCGCTCGTACACGAGGCAGAAGATCACCCCGAGGATCGCGAGGGGGGGCAAGATCAACAGACCATCTACCCCGTTGCCCGAATAGTGGATGCTGCCGAACAGCAGGCCGTCGACGAGCGCGGCGGCGATCCACGAGAGCCTGCTGCGCAGGGCGCGGTAGAAGAAGCCGCGGAAGAAGAACTCCTCGATCACCGGCGCGACGGCGATCACCATCACCCCGGCCACGATCAGCCCGAACGTTCCCGAGTTGCCCCCCAGCTCCTGGACGGTGTTCTGCTCGGCGCTGGGCTTGACCAACAGGCCGTAGATGATCGTGAGCACGTAGAAGGCCCCGATCCCCAACGTTGCCCAGCCAACCGTTGGCCAGAACTGAGCTCTGCCCAGGCCAAAGTGCCAAGCCTTGGGACGGGCCACGCGGCTGGCGAAGAAAAGCGCGGTCGCCCCGAAGGCGAGGCCTTGAACGATGGTGCCGAGGACGATGAAGCCGGGCGAGTTGGACTTGGCGCCGGTGACCGCCGCCAGCACGCCTCCGAAGATCGCGACAAGCAACAGCGTGGCCGCGATGCCGACCAGGAACCCGACGAGCGCGAACCACCAAGGCCACGCCGGGCGACGCTGGATGCCGTCGGGGAGCTCCGGTGGATCGGGCGGCGCGGGCGTCTCCAGAGCGGCGTCCATCGCGCTTAGAGTAGGGAGGGCAGTCGTTCCAGCGAATCGACCGCCTCGACGCCCGCGGGCGCGGGCGCGCCGCGCGTGACGAGCACCGGCCGAACCCCCGCCGCGCGGGCGGCCTCCAGGTCGCTCTCGAGGGAGTCGCCGACGAACAAGGCGTCGGCCGGGCCGACTCCCGCCAGCTCCAGGCCGGCCAGCACCGGCGCGGGGTCGGGCTTGGCCACGCCCACCTCGGCCGAGGACACGGTCGCGTCGATCAGCCCGGCGATTCCGGCTGACTCAAGCGCCTCGGGCAGCGAGCGGTCCCAGTTGCTGACCACCACGAGGGTCAGGCCCCGCGCGCGCAGCTGCTCGAGCGCGGGCACCACGTCATCGAACGCTGTGAACTTCAGCGACTCCAGCATCGCGGCGCGCACTGCCGGCCGCCCGAGACCATCGACGCCGAGCGCTTCGTGCAGCACCGCCGCGCAATCGTTGCGGAGCCGTTCGAGGCCATCGGCATCGCCGCCCCGCATGTGGTTGGCCATGTAGTACGCGATCTCGGCGTGAAATCCGCGCTCCGCTGCCAGCTCGTCAACGTCGATCCCGACGTGGCGGTGAAGCGTCCGGCGCAGCCGTGGTCCGGGCGGCTCGAGGCGGACGAGCGTCCCGAGGGCATCGAGCAGCACGGCCTTCACCATCTAGGACACGAAGAACCAGGTGGCGTATTGCGTGGTGAACAGTCCCAGCCCGATCGCCGAGATGGCGGCCACCCGCTCGGTCTGGCCGCGGCGTGCGCATACCGCGCCGAGCCACATGAAGATGGGAAACAGCACCACGAGGAAGCGCGGCAGCGACATCAGCGGCTGCGGGGTCACCGGATAGCTCAGCGGGAGCGCAAGCGCCGCGACCAGGTAGAGGCCGTAGGCGAAGGGCAGCCGGCGCAACACCCCGACGGTGGCAACCACAGCGAACACCAGCGAGCCGAAGAGCATGATGTTGATGCCCGCGACCCGAAACGGATCGCCGCCCGCCGGCCCGAAGAAGACCGTTTCGCGCGAGCCCGAGGCCAGCTGCCGCACGCCCTGGAACGCTGCCCCCAAACCATCCCAGGCGCCCACGAACGGGCCGGCGAAGTGGCGGGACCACAGCTCCTGGACCGAGGAGAACGCGAGGGCGTTGCCATGGACGATGCCGAGGTAGAGGGCGAAGACCGCCAGCCCTGCCGGTGCGAGCGCGAGCCAGGCGATGTCGGGGCGGACGCGATAGGCGGGTCGCAGCCACGCGAGCCGGCCGCCGAGACTGGGCGCAAGTGGGCCCGGGCGCGGCCCGTAGAGGTAGAGCACGATCAGCGGCAGCAGCAGCAGGACACCCGCGCTGCGCGTGCCGCTGGCCGCCCCCGCTGCCACGCCTGCCCATGCCCAGTGGCCGGTGCGCGCGGCGTAGAAGGCAGCGACCGAGCTGAGCAGGAACACGCTCTCGGAGTACGGCGCGCCGAGGAACAGCGAGGCCGGGAACACGCACAGCAGCAACACCGCTGGCCCGCTCGCGGCCTCACCGAGCTCGAGCGCGGTGAGCTTGTGCAGGAGCACGAGCGCACCGAGCAGCGCCGCCAGGGACACCACGTAGGCGGCGATCAGCGTCGCCCCCGCCGACCCGCCGGCGAGCTCCCCGATCCCGCGGGACAGCAACGGGTACAGCGGGAAGAACGCCACGCGCGCCGAGCCCGCGCCCTGGTACCCCGAGTCGGCGATGTTCAGAAACCACACGGAGTCCCACCGCGCCAGGGGCGAGAACACGAGATCTCCGACCCCGCCGAACGGATGGGTCAGCGCCGGGACGTCGAACCGCCTGGCGTTCGCGGCCGAGACGCCACCGGTGGTCGTGAGCGCGGCGAACAGGGCAACCGCCAGCACGCCGAGGCGACTCCAGGCAAACGCCCGCCACGCGTCGGCGACGCCAGGAGTGGAGCACACGGCGGTCATCCGGGCGCGGATTCCGGCGGCCGACGGGAGGGTCCGATCCGCCTCCCTGGAAGTAGCCTCGTAACCCATGCCGTCCGCCGATCTTTACATGGCCACCAGCTTCCTGGATGCGCACAAGGAGGTGATCACCGCGATCGGCACGGTCGTGCTGGCCTTCGCGTTCGCGCGGCTCGTGGACCAGTCCTTGCTCCGCCGGGGCCGCAAGCTCGGCGAGGCGGTGGCCGGCAGGCCCCTCTCCGCCGTGGCGGATACCCGCCTGCAGCTCGTGCGCCGGCTGCTCTTCGCCATGATCTTGCTGATCGGGATTGCGCTGGCGCTGTCGCAGTTCCCGGCGGTCAAGCGGGTGGCCACAGGACTTCTGGCGTCCTCCGCACTGCTCGGCCTCGTGGTCGGGTTCGCCGCCCGCCAGACGCTGGCCAACGCCGTGGCGGGCGTGGTGCTCGCGATCACCCAGCCGATTCGGATCGGCGACCTCGTGACCTTCGAGGACGAGACCGGCGAGGTCGAGGACATCCGCCTGGCCTACACCTACATCCGGCTCGATGACGGTCAGCGGCTGATCGTGCCCAACGAGCGCCTGGCCGCCAGCTCGGTGCACAATCACACGGTCGTCGACCCCAGGATCCAGGTGGAGGTATCGGTCTGGATCCCACCGGGCGGCGACGCCTCGCGCGCGCTCGACCTTCTGGCCGCCGACGACGGCGTGGATGCCCGGGTGGCCGAGGTCGATGTCGAGGGCATCCGGCTCGCGGTGACCACTTGGGCGCAAAGTGCGCGGGAGCGAGGAGGAGTGGCAGCGCGCCTGCGAAAAGAGAGCCTGCAACGCCTGCGCGACGCTGGGCTATCCTCAGTAGCTGACGGGTACGTATCAGCGCGCTCGGATGCGCAGGCACGGTGAGCCAAAAGCGCTCATCGACCCGTATGGCTCCTATGACCTATCGGCAAAGAAAGCAACGGCGTACGCGAGGGCGCGGAGGCGTAGGCCGCCGCGTGGCGCTCGGCGTCGGCGTCCTCGGGCTGATGCTTGCCGTCGGGCTGCTGTCGGCCGCTGGCTACGTGCTCGCAATCGCGGGCACCGCGCCCGACCTCAACCAGCTCAAGCCCACCGACAAGGGCGCCAACTCAGAGATCCTCGCCGCCGATGGGTCGCGGCTCGGCTACGTCCAGTCCGACGAGATCCGCACGCCCCTCCCAGCCAAGGCCATCCCCGACGACATGCGCCAAGCGCTCGTCGCGATCGAGGACGAGCGCTTCTACAAGCACAGCGGGGTGGACTACGGCGCGATCGTGCGCGCCGGGGTACGCAACCTCCAGTCGGGCAAGAACGTGCAGGGCGGCTCGACGATCACGCAGCAGCTCGTGCGCGCGCTCTACATCAAGGATCCCCAGCGCAACGTGCAGCGCAAGATCCGCGAGGCCAAGCTGGCAAACGAGCTGGAGAAGCGTCATTCCAAGGCCTGGATCCTCGACAACTACTTGAACGACGTGCCGTTCGGCACCGTCAACGGCCGTACGGCGATCGGCATCGAGGCGGCGGCACAGACCTTCTTCAACAAGCACGCCAAGGATCTGAACCTGCCCCAGGCGGCGATGATCGCCGGGCTGCCCCAGGCGCCCTCGCAGTACAACCCGTTTCGCAATCCAAGCGCAGCGCTCCAGCGCCGCGGCGAAGTGCTTCAGCGGATGGTCAAGAACAACTACATCTCAAAGGCCGAGGCCGATCAGGCGGCCGCCAGCCCGCTGCACTTAAAGCAGGGCACCCGCTACACCCAGCGCCGCGAGCCGTTCTTCTTCGACTACGTCCAGGAGAAGCTGATCGAGCACTACGGCGTGGGCGTCTACCGCCGCGGCGGGCTGAAGGTCTACACGACCATCAACCCCAAGCAGCAGGACGTCGCGCGCAACGCGATCAACCAGTTCTACGCCGATCCCAACGGTCCGTCCTCGGCCATCGCGTCGATCGACCCGCACAACGGCGAGATCAAGGCGATGGCCTCGAGCGGCACCTACAAGGATCGCCGCTTCAACCTGGCCGCCCAGGGCCACCGCCAGCCCGGCTCGGCGTTCAAGGTCATGGTGCTCACCGCCGCGATCCGCGCGGGCATCGACCCGGCCCGAACCACCTACACCTCGAAGCCCCTGAACCTGAACGTGCCGGGCTATGGCCCGTGGACGGTCAAGACGTTCGACGGCCGCTACGGCGGCTCGATGAACCTCGTGCGCGCCACGCTGAAATCCGACAACTCGGTCTATGCCCAGCTGGTGATCGACGTCGGGCCCAAGAAGGTCTGCGAGACGGCCAAGCTGCTTGGCATCACCACCAAGCTCGACTGCCTGCCCGCGGAGGGCCTCGGCGGTCTGCGCCTCGGGGTCACTCCGCTGGAGATCGCCAACGCCTACGCGACCCTCGCCGCCGGCGGCGTGCGCCACAACCCGACCGGCATCCGCAAGGTCGTGTTCCCCGACGGCAAGTCCGAGAACTTCGACAGGGCCAAGGGCAAGCGCGTGCTCACCGACGGCCAGGCCTACGCGGTCACGAAGATCCTCGAGCAGAACGTGCAGGGCGGCACCGGCACACGCGCCGCCTTCGGGTGCCCGGTGGCGGGCAAGACGGGTACGACCGATAGCTCGAAGGACGCCTGGTTCGTCGGCTATACCCCCGATCTGGCCAGCTCCGTGTGGGTCGGCTATCCCAACGCCAACGTCGCCATGCCGGGCGGCCAGGGCGGCACGCTGGCGGCACCGGTATTCAGCGCCTACATGAGCGCCGCCCACGGAAGCCAATGCAACTCCTTCCCGCAGCCCAAGACGCCGGTGACCTTCACACCGTTCTTCAGCCGCGGCGCCCAAACCGGCCAGAGCGGCAGCGGCAGCTACTACAACAACAACGGCTCGACGCCCACTCTGGGAGGCTACTCCGGTACCGGCGGGGGCAACACCAACAGCTACAACCCGCGCCTCTACAACCCGCGCCTCTACGAGGCGCCGCCGCAGACGACGCCGAAGGTCGGAGCGCCCGCGCCCACACCGCCCGCGCCCACACCGCCCACACCGCCCGCGCCCACCGGTGGCGGCGGCGGCGCGAACGCCAACGGCCAGTAGCCACGGCGCCGGTCACACTCCAGGGGTGGGCGAGCTCGGGCTGATAGCCGCGATCGAGCAGGTGCTCGGACCGCCGGGAGCCAGGACGGTGCGGGGACCGGGCGACGACGCATCCGTCGTGCGCTCACGCCCGCTGGCGGTGACCTCGATCGACACCGTGGTCGACGGCGTCCACTTCCGGCGCTCCACCCACTCCGCCGCCGACATCGGGCACAAGGCGATGGCCTCGGCAATGTCGGACCTGGCGGCCATGGGCGCCGATCCCGGCGAGGCATACGTATCGCTGGCGCTGCCGGCCGACCTGCCCGGTGACGAAGCGCTCGAGCTCGCGCACGCCGCGGTGCGGGTGGCACGAACCCACGGAGCGACCGTGGCCGGTGGTGACGTCGTGACCGCCCCCACCCTGGTGGTGAGCGTGACCGTCGTAGGCTGGGCCGACAGCGAGGAGCACCTGGTGGGCCGTGACGGCGCGCGTCCCGGGCACCTGATCGGAGTCACGGGCACACTCGGCGCCGCCGCGGCAGGGCTCATGCTCCTCGAACGCGGCGAGGCCGGCTACGCGCCGCTGCTGGCGGCCCACCGGCGTCCCGAGCCGCTGCCGGCCGTGGGGCGTGCCCTGGCTGCGGCGGGCGTCGCGGCCATGATCGACATGAGTGACGGTCTGGCCACCGACGCCGCCCACATCGCCCGCGCCAGCGGGGTAGGGATGTTCGTCCAGCTGGACGAGATCCCGGTCGCCACCGGTGTGGCCGACGCAGCCGGAATCAGCGGCCAGGAGGTGGCGTTGTTCGCAGCGGCGGCGGGCGAGGACTATCAGCTGTTGTTTTGCGTCGAGCCGCAGCGGTGGGCCGCGGTGGCGGCCGCGTGCGAAGCCGAGGGCACGACCGCGACGCGGCTAGGCCTTGTCGAGGAGGGTGCCGGGCTCTCGCTGCTGGCCACATCGGGTCTCCCCGTCAGCGGCGTCGAGGGGTACGAGCACAGCTGAACACCGGCCCGCCGCCAGTCGATCGATGATGGCCTGCGCCACCAGCTGGGGATCGACCAGATAATTCTCGGGGCTGATTGGCCCGCTCGACGGCGTGTTCATGCTCCTCGTATCGTCGCACTCCGACCAAAGGCTCATGGGGCCGCGGCCCCACTCGTCAAATGGTCGAGTTCGGGTCACCGGCGAAATCCCGATTCGGTGCCGCCAAGCGAGCCGGGACCCGCGTAGCCGGCCGGCCCGCGCACGGTCGGCAGGATGCGCGCGGGTGGCGGGGGCTCGGGCTGCTCGCTGAGCGCGATCGCGACGATCGAGCCGAACGCCGCCACGAACACGCAGCCGAGCACCGCGCTCACCAGGCTCACGTGCCCGCCTGCGACCAGCAGCAGCAGGTACCACGCGCCACCGATCGGGTTGACCGACAGGATCGCGAGGTCGTAGATCACCAGTAGCAGCGGGAGGAGCAGCCCACCGGCGATCAGCCCGAGGCGCGCGCGCCGCGAAGGCGCCGGTTCGATCAGCACCGCGAGCATCCACAGGTGCAGCGCCGGCACCATGATCAGCGCAGAGAACGGGTTCACCAGCCAGAGCACCAGCGTGGCTGCCACAAGGGTGAGAGCCACGACCACGGCCGCGCCTGGAGCCGCAGCGTCCCCAAGGTCGGGTTCCACGGCGAGGGCGACACGACGCAGCCCGACCCACCCCAGCGCGGCGACCAGCGCCAACCCCACGAGCGTCACGACCGCTCCCACATCCACGGGGTAGAGGGCGGGAGCCGCGGCCGCCGAAGGCGCGTCGATCGCGCCCACCAGCGCCAGGAAGTACGTGAGCGCCAGGGCCACGACCAGGGCGAGAACCGCCGCCCCGACCCAGCCCAGCCAGGCCAGGACCGGAGCTCTCCGGCGTCGGACCCTCGCAAAGGCGTCCACGGTTCCCACCAGGGCGGGCAGAATCAGGGCGAGCCCCAGTATCGAGAGCACGCCACCGGGCATGACCTGGCTCACCGCGGTCACGTAGGTGTCGGGGCCCTTCTGCCTGCCACGCCCCTGGTCGAGCGCGGTAACCGTGCGCAGGACCGACCGACCGAGAGCGCCGAGACGATTCGGGTCGATGGCATCCGGCCTCGTGCCCGCGGTGTCCTGAAGCTCTCCGCCGCCGGCGATCCGCACGGCGTCGTAGCCGTCGTCGAGCAGCACGCCCTGGGCACCGCTGCCGATCGGGAACGAAAGTCGTGCGATCTGCCCGCCGGCGGAGGCCCGGCCCGCCACCGTGCCCGTCTCCTCCCGGACCGAGTCGGCGGCGGTGCGCGTCAGGCGCAGCCCCGCCCGGCCGGTGTCGTTGCTCCACGTGATCACCGATGGCTTGCCGCCGCGATAGCCAAGGCCGGACATCGCGATCACGCCGTCAACCAGACCGGGATCGCCGAGCGACGAGGCCAGCCTGGCCGCGCCGACCTGTCCCAGCGCCGCGCCGTCGACGGACGCCAGCACGAGCGTCCTCTGCGAGGGCCGGCCCTGGAAGACGCGCGCAAGCTGAATCAGCGCGGCGGTATCCGATGCGCTGCCCGCCGCGTCGGGCACCCCGGAGGCGTCGCGATCGGCCACCACCACGATCTGGCGTCGCGTGATGCCCGCGCGCCTGCCGACCACGTTGACCAGATTGCGCTCGTGACTGGAGAAGCGGTCCACCTGCACGGTGAACCCGCGTTTGCGAAAGGCCGCGGCAACGAGGCCCGCCGCGCGGCGGTCACCGAGCTTTCCCGCGCGGCGGTCCGGGGCGGCGTCGACGACACGCTTGGCCGTGGTGGTGGCTCCGGCGCCCTCGAACACGACATCGGCCGCGAGACCCTGCGAAAGCGGGCTCGGGCGGCTTTCGAGGGAGAACATCACGAGCACGACCGCGAGCACCGCCGGCACGAACGCCGCGCGATAGATCCGCGGTTCGATCAAGGCGGGCCGTCCCTCACCCGCCTCAACCTACAATCTGCGGAGGCGTCGCTTACCCTCCCGAAGCGGCACCGCACCCCAATGGCCACGCCAGCCCCCCGCATTCTCCTGGTTGACGACGAGCTGTCGGTCCAAAAGCTCCTGGGCTACCCCCTGCGCAAGGACGGCTACGAGGTCGTGCCAGCGCTCGACGGGCGCGAGGCGCTCGAGGCCGTCCGCGACAGCGCGTTCGATCTGGTCGTGCTGGACCTGATGCTGCCGCTGGTCGACGGCTTCGAGGTGTGCCGGCGCGTGCGGGCCAGCAGCTCGGTGCCGATCATCATGCTGACCGCCCGCGCCGAGGAGCTGGACAAGGTGCTCGGCCTGGAGCTCGGCGCCGACGACTACATCACCAAGCCGTTCTCGGTCCGCGAGTTCCGCAGCCGCGTCAAGGCGGTGCTGCGCCGGGCGGAGCTCAGCCGCGGCGAGCAGCGCAGCGAAGAGGCCATCGACGACGGTGACCTCCGCATCGACTTCGAGAAACGCATCGTCTCCCGTGGCGGCGAGCCCGCCGCGCTGACCTACGTCGAGTTCGAGATCCTCGCGGCCCTCGCCCGAAATCCCGGCAAGGTCTACAGCAGGATGGTGCTGCTCGAGCGGGTCTGGGGCGATGCCTCCTACCGCGATCCGCGCACCGTCGACGTCCACATCCGCCACCTCCGCGAGAAGCTCGAGTCAGATCCGAAAGTCCCGGAGCTGATCATGACCGTGCGCGGCGTGGGTTACCGCTTCCGGGAACGATGAACGCCGGCCGGCCGCGACTGAGGTCGCTGCGCAACAAGCTGGCGCTGCTCTTTCTCGGCATCACCGCGACGGGCTTCGCGGTCATCTACTTCTTCGTCGTGCCCCAGCTCAAGTCGAGCCTCGAGCAGGCCAAGCTCGATGAGCTGTCCCAGGTGGCGGCCGGTTCGCGCCCCGCGTTGGAGAACCTCATGGGCAGCCGTAGGGCCACCGCGCGGACCCTGGACAGCCGGGTGCGGGCGATCGCGGACGCCGCGGGCGCACGCGTGACGGTCCTGGGCATCCAGCAGTCGCGCGGGGCCGGCGCCCGCACCCCGCGGTTCTTCGTGATCACCGACTCGCGCGAGGAGCGGTCAGTACCGGTCAACGACGCGCTCGTCACACGCGCCATCCGCACCGGGCGGCCCACGCGCGGGCGCGGCGGCCTCGAAGGTGAGCCGCTTGGCGAGGTGGCCCAGCCGTTGAAGTACAAGGGTCGCGCCGACTGGGTCGCCCTCTACTCACGCAGCTTCCAGGACGTCGACGAGACCGTCGTGTTCATCCGCAACCGGCTGCTGCTCGGCACCGGTGTGGCGCTGCTCGTCGCACTGCTGGGGGGTTACCTCGTGGCCCAGCGCCTCACACGGCGCGTGCGGCGGGTCGAGCAG
>JAABUK010009238.1_pt1 | contig 13539 bp, 16 predicted proteins | sample 5559141 | NCBI WGS metagenome assembly JAABUK01 (sample SAMN10711869, study PRJNA513367) | rock metagenome | isolation source: Antarctica rocks | place: Antarctica: Victoria Land, Pudding Butte nord | collected 2016-01-03
TAGACTCAGGCTGTTGCGTTCTCCAACGCTACTTACATGACCCTGACCAGTACTGAGGCAGCTCTTGATATTATGTATTGCATGTGCAATCAAACAGGTGTGTGTGATGCTTGTGCATTCTTGGTGCTGCAAGCAAGCTGCAATACCATGTCAGTTGATAACAAGGCCCATTGGCACTTGTGTTGAGTGTCCTGCAGCAAACCTGCAGTGCTCTATTCAGCAAGTGCATACAGGTTTTTTGCACAACCCCACTGGGTAGGTGCATGTCTCATGATTATACCTGGTCCCAAAGCACTGCAGCTTTTGCAGTGCGCAATCAACTTCACCTCAACGTCGTCCCGTTCCAGCATCACCATTGAACGCTGATTGTGATGGTTTTGTGTCTACAGAGGAGATCTCCCTTTGGCTGCATCAGTGGCATGTCCTTGGCCTCCTCTGCAGAAAGAACCCCTTCTGGTGTTGCCCACCTCTCTGGCGCTGACTCACCCAGGAGTTCCTCATCAGTGGCCACTCACAGCTCAGATGTGCTTGAGGGTCACATGGAGGTGAGTGGTGATGCTGCACCATGTGCTGCTTGTCATGCCATGCCGTGGCCATGCATCAGTAGTCATCTCTCAGTAAATGTCAGAAGCACACCATTTCAGAAGCCTTGTGAAGCACTTCATTCCTCATGTTGACATCAAGTATGTAGCAATGATGCCAGCAGGCCTTGTTCTTTGATATTTGCATGCTAAGCACAAGTGGTAATACACTGTGTCGGTTTACGTTGATGTGTAGGGCATTGTGGTGGGTCTCCCAAAACTGACAACATTTGTTCTGCAGGATTGGCACTCTTTCAGCCCCATCACCCATGTGCTGTCCAGGGGACTCAACTTTGTGCAGACCACTTGCGCTACACCAACCGGGCCTGCAAGCATGGTGGGTGTTTGCTGATCACCATTGTCAGATGTCAAAGCCTGAAGACTGTTGGTTGTGTACCGTCTCTTCCCTGCCTGCCATATCCCCTGGTTCTGCTGGAACCCCCCATCCCCATGCCCTTTTCTCCCCCCCCCTTTCTATCCCCCTTAGCCCCCTTGTCCCAACCCCTGATTGCAGGCAGGACACAATCATTCAATTTCTGGTGACTACATAGTCAACAGGTGGCTAGGAATACGCCTAGGTTGTTGCCTTGCTACAAGCAACCCTTGAGAGTCCCTGAGTAGTTGTGCAGCAGCTCTTGATGTCATGAACTGTGCATCCTTGGTGCTGCAAGCAAGTTGCAATTCTGCTTTTGGTGATGGTGAGGCCCAAAGATGTTTGTGTTGGGTGTCCTGCAGCAACACTGCAGGTTTTGACAACCGCATACAGGTTTCTCACAAAAACGCACTGGATAAGTGCCTGTCTCATGATGATAATGGTCCCAAAGCAATGCAGCTTTTGCATTGTGCAATCGAGCGCACTTCAAAGTCCTCCCCTTGCAGCATCACCATCGAATGCTGACTTTGATGGTGTTGTGTCTGCAGGGGAGATCTCCCTTTGGCTCAAGCTTTGATGGCACACCCTTGGCCTCCTCTGCAGAAATCCTCACTGCAGACAGACTCGCTTCTGGTGTTGCCCACCTCTCTGGCGCTGAGTCACCCAGGAGTTCCTCATCAGTGGCCACTCACAGCTCAGATGTGTTTGAGGGTCAGATGGAGGTGAGTGGTGATGCTGCACCTTGTGCTGCTTGTCAGGCCATGCCGTGGCCATGCATCAAATGTCATCTGTCCGTAAATGTCAGAAGCACACCATTTCAGAAGCCTTGTGAATCAATTCATTCCCTATGTTGACATCAAGTATACAACAATGATGCCAGCAGGCCTTGTTCTTTGATATTTGCATGCTAAGCGCATGCGGTAATACACTGTGTTGGTTTATGTTGCTGTGTAGGGCATTGTGGTGGGTCTCCCAGAACTGACAACATTTGTTTTGCAGGATTGGCAGTCTCTCAGCCCAGTCACCCATGAGCTGTGCAGGGGAGCCAACATTGTGCAGACCCCCAGGGCTACACTAGCCAGGCCTGCAAACATGGTGGGTGTCTGCTCCCTGTCGCAACTGCTGAAAGTCTGAATGTCTCCTAAGTACCTCTTTCGCCGCCTTCCCCTGCTGTTCCACTGCTTTGCCTCTCCTCTTGTCCCTCCCCCTTCCCATGCCCCTTAATCCTGCCTATACACCCTCTAGGTTCTCCTTCAGGGCCCCCTTTCAGAAAGCAAATGGCTAGGTTTACGGGCTGTTGCGTTCTCACAAGCTGTTGTGGCATTGCATCCGGTCAAGGTTGTGTCTTGATTTATATACAAGGCGACTCATGCTACAATCAACACTCAAAAGATCCTGACTCAAAGAGTGGCAGCTCTTGATGAGATTTATTGCATGCAAACGCAATCTGGGTGTGCTGCTTGTGCATGCTTGGTGCTGCAGGCAAGCTGCAAGTCTTGCATTTTCATCTGTGCCACATGGATGTGATGTCTTGCAGCAAAGACTACAGTCTGATGCAAAGTGTGCATTACCACTGCAGGTCACCATCAGCGGTACCCCTGCCACCACCACCCAGCACCCCTCCTCACCCTTGGAGTTTGAATCCCCACCTGCTGAGCTGGATGCTGATGCAGCTGCCAACACCTCCAGCAGCCCTTCTGCCTCCTCTGACTCCACCATCCACTCTGCTCTCCTGCGCAAGTCGCCATCTCCCAGGACTATTGTGATGGCGCTGACTGCCCTGCGGAACCCCTTTGAGAGCCCAACGCCTACCCCTGGTGTGGAGGCACTGACCACCATGGGCATCTCCCCTAAGAGCCCTAAGGCGACCCCCCTGGTCAATGGGTCACCCCGCCTTGCTCTGGCCAACCTGACCAACAGGCTCACCCCACAGGTCACTCTCTTCTCCACCTGCTGTGTCCTTGCCAAGCATTGCATGGCCTAGTGTGCCTTCATGCATGCTTGCTGGTCTTAAGCCAATGCCGATATTGGCTGACAAGCCCTTTGAATACGGCTACCAATGCTACTTTTTCAGTTCATATTTCTTATGTTGATTGTGGCAAACTTTGCTAACCTACCAATCAAGTACCACCAAGCAGTGAGCTGCTCTTTAGACATTGTGACACTGAGGTGGTGGTCCATGTGGGTGCAGGGAAGGGTGACCCCTGGCCTGGCAGCCTCAGCCCAGACACCAGGCAAGACCACACCCCCCACATCAGCTGCTGAGCGCCGCCTGTCTGCCCTCCTGCAGTGCAAGTCAGCACTGGGCTCCCCTTTACCCTGCCCCAGGCCTCGGACCAGCCCCCCCAGGGTGGTGCTCACATGCAGTGAGTTTGCCCCCAGCACCATGAGCAACTGTGGGTCTGAAGCCTCCCCTGGTACCCCCTCTGCATTGGACCTGTTGTCCCCTACAAGGGCGCTTAGCAACAGGCCCAGGGCTGTGCGCCGCTTCTCCATGGCCCTTCCCTCAGATGCAACTCCTAGAGCAGCTGGCATCCCAGGTTTCTCCCGTACTGTCTCATTCCAGAGAGTTGTGAGCAGCCCTTTAACTCCCTCACCATCCAGAGCAATTGGCAGCAGCTCCAGGGGCAGTCTATTGGGAGCCAGGGCATTCGGCTACACCCCAACAGCCCCCTTTGCAGAGCCCCCAGTAACAGTGCACAGTGTGGTGTCAGTTGCTGACCAGAGGTTCAGTCCCAACCTCCCCTTGCCTGAGGCACAGGGTCCTACCCCTTCCCCAGCAGTGCCATCTGCTGCCACTACCTCCTCTGCAGTATTAGTGCCACTGCAGTTGAGTCCTGTGCAACAGCGACTTCAGGAGGCACATGGCCCTGCTGCACGTTCTGTGGCTGCCAGCAACGGCAGAACCAGGAGTGTGCCTAGCTCTGCAGTCAGCTCAGGTCAGGCTAGCAGGAGGTCAAGCATCTCCACTAGCATTGCTGACAGACCAGCCTGGAGCCCTTGCTTCAGCCGCAGCTCTGCTTTGCAGACATGCTTCGCAGAGAACAGGACTCCAGACAGCGGGAGGCTCACCACAGCCAGCCCCCACAGGGCCACTAGCAGCACCTGTCCCTCTCCTAGCCCTGTCAGAGCAGTTGTAGACAGCCCTGCTGTAGAGCCCAGCAGTGTGCAAGCGATCAGGCGCACTGGCAGCAATGCTGCAGCGGCTCGCTTGATGAGCACAGCTAAGACTGGAGGCAGCGCCAGGGCGGCTGCTCAGCCTAGTGCTGTCAGACCCACACCAGCACAGTCCAACGCCGGCAGAGCAGGTGTGCAGGGCACAACCAGGGCTACCAGAGCAGGACAGTCCAAGGCAGGGCCAGCTGCACCTGTCCCAGCTGTTCAGAGACCTGCAACAATCAGAGCCACAGCACGTAGCAGCAAGGCTGCAGCATCCACATCTGCTGGGCAGTCTGTCGCAAAGAACAGGGGAGCAGCGTCTGGAAGGCCGGGTGAAGTGCAGAGCAAGTCTGGTCCTACACCTGTTGAGCCCAAGCAGGCAAGGAGAGGCCAAGACAGGACAGTGAAGAAGGAGGCACCTACAAGGACCCAGCCTGCACGCCGGGCAAAAGACTCTGGGCACATCTGGAAGTGCTAGACTCACCTCTTTTCTACCTCCTTGTATTCATACACTCGCATTTCTAGTCTGCGGGTCTTTCATGCATGATGATGTATTGGCACTTTCAGTAGATGGATCCTTGGATGGGCTATGCTTAGTCTTATTTGAATTTGCTGGCTGCTGCATCTGTTGTCTCGATCAAAGCACGCTTCTATTGTACAAATCTTCCAAGCCTGATGATACATTGGCACTCTCAGACAATTTTTCTACTAGACTTGCTCTCACTCAAGGTTGCTGACTACAGATTGCTGTTCACATGCCTTGTTCACTCATTGTGATTTCGAGACAATTAAGAACAAAATTTGCAAGGCATCACACGATTATAATTCATCTAAGTACCTGCAAGTCCTATTTAAGTCATTTAATAAAGCTTGTACATGAGTGGCAACACCGTGGGCTCACTTACTTCAGCACACCAGTAGTGATAGTGCAGCAACAGTAGTCCTCACTTGCAGATGTTTGGCAGCCCACCTAGTAACATGTGCCATACCTGCAACACCTCTTGATGTGCTGCTGGGGAACCTACTCTTAAGTAAATCATCACTTACATGATGCATTTGAAGGTGCCGTTTTCTGTCAAGCTTCCAATATCTCTGGTAAAAGCAAGTGCAGACATGCTGCTGGCTAGCACAACAGCACAGGAAGGCTGCACAGAGACCTTGCCATTGGGCAGCTCAACAGTTTTCCACACAAGATACTGTAAACTCATGTCAGCTTTGTCGGCAGCTGCTGGTGTTGAGTCATGCTTTGCACAAGAGAGACAGTTCATTACAGGTCTGACATTGTATAAAGCATGGTCGAATCTACAATACACTGTATAGTGAAACCTGAGTCCAACAGTTGCACAGAGCAGAGGCGGCCGCTACCAGGCTGGCATGTTCTAATTACAATACAGCATGTGTAAAGGGGTGGCATAGAGCCTCAGCTCCAGAGCCTGAATGTGCTGTCTGAGGCTGCAGACACCATGAACTCTCCACGAGGATCAAACACAACTGCTTGCACAGCATCTTCATGCCCGTGCAGCTGCTGCAGCAGCTCGCCACTGGAGGTGCTGTAACACAGGACCTTGCTATTGTCACTGGCCACAGCCAAGACTTCTGAGCTGCGGTCAAAGCTACACTTGTTGAGGGGGTGTTCTCCTGCTGCCATGCTTCTCACCTCTGCAACCATTCTGACATCCCACAGCTTGGCAATGCCATCTGCATCTGTAGAAGCTACCATGGTTCCCTGCACGTACCACCACGCTTCAGTACATGTGTGATGGTATTCACCTGATTCAAGCTTGTCAGTGCATGTCATCTCTGTTTCCTGTATGAACCAGCATATGAAGTTATGTCGCTTGGTAGTGCTGTGCTGTCTGCCTGTGGGCTTGTCATGACTTGGCTGTGAGGTGAGCAGATGTCATCAACTGCCTGGAGTTGCACCACTGTAAGTGGGCAGGTTTTGCTGCATTGCCGCGCCCAAGGCAAAGGCCTTCAGCTGCCCATTTGATCCGCATGCCAAACACAGAAGACTTTCTTGGCTGCATTCTGTGCATCCAAACATACTGGATAAGATAGACAATACAATCACCAACCATGACAGCTCCACAGATGCATCCAGCACCTGCTGTGCACACAGTAGAACTTTGAAACAGACCGGCACACATGAGGCACGCAGCTGGAAGATTGTGATCTGAGATCATGATCTCAATGGAGATCAACACAGTCAAAATCTGCACGACTGAGTGCCTCACAGCTGAATGCCACACAATCAACGTTCTCCTGGCAGCAATTCACGATGGTGGTATGGGAGGTACCTGGCAGTTGAAAGCCACACAGTTGACACTGTTGTGGTGGCCATAGAAGGTCTGAGTGCAGAGGCCAGTCCGGGCGTCCCAGATGGAGACTGTCTTGTCAGAGGAGGCAGTGCAGAGGCTGCTGCTGAAGGGCTGCCAGCACACCTCATTCACTGAGTCCACGTGGCCCCTGCATTGATGCACTTTGATTGTCAGAACTGGTGGTGAGTTTGTGATGAGGTTTTGATGAGTATTGATGCCTGATGATGCGCCGCTGAAGCTGCAGCTGAAGGGCTGACGCACACCTCATTCACTCAATCCACACAAACCCTGCAATGACACAGTCAGACTATCAGTCCTTTCAGGGATTTTGTGATGGCGTTTTGATGAGTGATGATGCCAAATTATATGTTGCTGAAGCTGCAGCTGAAGGGCTGACGCATGCCTCATGCACCAAATCCTCACAAACCCTGCAATGACACAGTCAGACTATCAGTAGCTTCAGGGCTTTTGTGATGGGGTTTTGATGAGAGTTGCTGCCTGATGATGCGCTGCTGAAGCTGCAGCTGAAGGGCTGACGCACACCTCATGCACTCAATCCTCACAAACCCTGCAATGATACAGTCAGACTATCAACGCTTTCAGGGATTTTGTGATGGGGTTTTGATGAGTGATGATACCAAATCATGCGCTGCTGAAGCTGCAGCTGAAGGCCAGCAGATGGACCTCAATCTCTGAGTCCACAGAGCGCCTGCAGCAATTCTGTCAGGGTGTCAGTGTTGGTCCATGTCAAGAGCTTGTCGAGGGATGACATCAGATGAATTTTAGTGACACTGCAGCTGAACATCTCCTTCAATAACTCCTGCATGCCCCCTGCAGTGTTGTGGACGACCATCCCACTTTTGAGTGTTGCAGTCAGGCAGTCACAAGTAATGGAGAATCCAAAGGTTGATGAGTAGAGACGTCAGGTCACATCTGCATCTATCTTTGCTGGCACAGGAGCAAAGTGAAAGCAGCCCTACGAGGAGTGCTGGCAGCCCTTCAGCAGCCGCAGGATCATTGCAGAGCCTTTCATCCAGGCCCAAGATCTTGCAGCATTTGCTGGGAAGCATTGTACTCTTTGAATTGAAGAGCCACATGTACAGTGGGAAATTTGGCATTGATCCTCATAGAGTTATATCATACTCAGACAGTGCATGAGCGATGTGTCTTTGTGACTGCAAAGTGCCTGTCACTTCAGTTACCGGCAAGTTGTGACAGACTTATGCTGCAAGTACTCTCTTCTGCAGCTGCTCAGACAGCGCCTCCTGTACTTAGTCCTGTCAAGCGTCTGACTAAACCTCCACCTATTACTATCCATTACTAACCACATTGCAGCATGGAAGCTGCACCTGAGGCTCTGCCTGCACTTGGAGGTTGTGATGTCCCACAAGCGAGCGCTGTGGTCCAAGCTGCAGCTGGCCACAAAGTCCCCCAGGTCGTGGAATGCCACCCCCCACACCGCCTGGGTGTGGTCTGTGTAGGTGGCAACACAGCGCTGCTGCTCAAAGCTCCACAGCTTGACACTCGAGTCACCAGATGCAGACGCCAAGTGACTGCCCTGCAACATGAATGCACGACAATTAAGCTTGACCAACCCATTGCAGTCTGCGCGTCTCTGGTGACGTGTTTGCTGATTGCGTGAGTGCTGTACAAAGTGTGTGCAGAGGTTTGGGTTCTGACACTTGCTACTAAAATGAGAGTGAGAGTGGTGGTGTTGGCAGCTGTGGAAATTGTTTGCGGGGCAGGCTTTGGTTGTGAGAGCCATGCCCACAACCAGCAGACCAAGGCAAATGAGTCAAGCAATGCAGGACTTTGTCAGCAGTCCAAGCCTTTTGAGCTCAAACAGCAGCTACACTTAGTTGATGATCTGTATAAGTGTAATCAAGCTTGAGGCAGAGCTGTCAGCATCCACAAGGCAGACTCTGCCTGGCAGAGTGCTGCACCACACAAAGAGAGAAAAGCTACAGGCCAGCCTTTTGCCATCCACTTGGCATGCTTGGCCCCCCTTTTAAAGGGAGCTTGGACCCCTTTAGTTGGTGCTGATAGGCAATGGCGAAATCCTCATGCACTTTTGATGCTGTCGCCTCACTATGGCTTGGTATAGGTACAGTGAGGTAGAGTGTCAGACAGTAGGGGGGCCCAAACCAGAGGTGAAAGGTGACAAAAGGGGGTCCTACCTTCAGTGAAAGGCGACAGGAGAATTGTCCTACCCCTGGGGTCTTACTTCGGGGTGGAAACTAACAGAAGGGGTCCAACCTCAATGTTGGGTGGCAACAAAAAGGGGGCCCTACCTTAGGGTGAAAGCTGACCCCAGCCACCCAGTCAGTGTGACCCTCCCCACTCATTATGAGGTCCCCTCTGGGCAGGTGCCACATCTTCCAGGTCTTGTCATCACTGCCCGTCACCTGCCAGCACAGCATGACAGTCAAAGCATGACAGTCAAAGCATGTCAGTCAAAGCATGACAGTCAAAGCATGACAGTCAAAGCATGTCAGTCAATGCATGACAGTCAAAGCATGACAGTCAAAGCATGACAGTCAAAGCTTGTCAGTCAAAGCATGACAGTCAAAGCATGTCAGTCAAAGCATGACAGTCAAAGCATGTCCGTCAAAGCATGACAGTCAAGCCACGTCATCCTTGACAGCCAGACCAGTGCATGTGAACTTTTTGAGCTTCAACTTCTCACAATAGGCCCAACCTTTAGATACAAGTCCCAGACTGTGAATGGGAGCTGCCAAGTTGGATCCATAACACAGGCGCAGTTTGATGCACAGTGGTGGTGAGCCAAGCAATGATGGGTCACACTGGAAGCAAACTTTGCTTGCCCCCAAAGCAGTCCAAACATGCTCTTCATACATATTGCTATAGCCATAACTGTGCATATACATACATATATACATGTATATACATGTATACATACATGTGTACCCATATACATGTCTATAGACAACCACCTACATGACAGCAGTCCAATGGTGGGGGGGCTAGGGGTGGGGAGCATACCACAATGGGCTTGGTGGGGTGCATGGCCAGGCTGCTGACAGACATGAGGTGGCCCTTGAAGGTTTTGGCCAGGTTCAGTACCTTCACATCCACCGGGGGAAAACTCAGCCCAGCCACCGGGTTGCTGCGCACCCCACCCTGCACACATTCACACATACACTCAGACCAAGAAGGGATCCACAGTCGCAATTTTGTGACATGTCTAGGGCAATTCTAGACATGTCCAGGGCAATTTTGCCAATGTCCTCCAAGGCCATAAAGATGCATCCTTTAGTGATGATTCAGATCCAGAGGCAATGACAGTATGCTACCCCAGTCTGGCCTGGGCGCACTTGTCAGGACTGGGTGCATTTGTCACACTAGTGCTCATGTACGACAGATTTGATTCATGTACAAGAAGACACAGGTGCACTTCACTGCAGGGCTGAAATGTCGCAAACATTAGGATGCTGGGCAGCTTATGCTCAAGCTTGCTGTGTCAAACAGAACGCAAAAGGTTTCAGCAGGGCATGCTGCAACATGAGACACACTGCATTGCTTAGCTCAGCACCAATGCTGTGGCACGCCCATAACCAGGAAGTGAACAGAGAAGACTGCCATAGTACATGGACAGGTTTGGGCCTGAGCAGGCAATGCACAACAGCAGGCTTACACTGCAGTAACAGATGGACAGGTGTTGTCCTGAGGAGGCCAACATGCAACAGCAGGCTTACAGGCAGCGTGGCTCCCATTGGTCTGGCAGTCATGCCCTTGCCAGACTTGTTGAAGCCCTTCATGGTCTGCTGATTGGGACTGCCCGGGGTGGCGGGCCCCCTCTGCTGGGTGGCTGCCAGGCTACCCCCACCCAGGCCCGCCTGGCTCTTCATGGTGGTGCTGGGCTGGGCCCCCTCTAGCACCTTCACCTGCAGAAGCCAGCCATACATTCTGGTTTCACTTTCTGACCTTACACAGTAAGTGAAGCACAAACAGACAGACGTACGGTCAGCCAGACAGACATGGAAGATACAAGCACAGATGGCAGCTTGCATGCAGCTGTGACGGTGCAACTTGTGTGAAGGGGTTGCATGCTTGCAGCCGCTTCCTGGACAGCGTGAACTTTTCCTCAGGACCAAGCAAGCAATAAAGTCACACAAGAAACTACTCTGTAATTCGTATCCTTATCAAGCGATTGTTACATGTTCCATTCATGTCAATTTGAGACGCATAGATCTTCCGTACACAACGTCGGTGAGGGGAAGGGGCAGATGACAGGTCAGAGGGGGCTGGGGGGGGGGAGCACCTGGGCCTCAAGGGCTTCTGTGCGGGCCTGGAGGCGCTCCTTCTCCAGGCGCACCAACATCTTCTCCTTCATGGCCACCTCATACTTGTGCCTCAGCTCCTCTATCGTTGGCTCATACTGCACACTCAGGACACACCATCAGTGCACAATTGTGGTACATGTCATCATTGGTGATCACACAGCACTTGTGTTGCAGCATGGCTGATGCAGTGTCACACAAAGCAAGATGAGCTCTCAAGGTTGAGGGCTTGGCCTATGACCTGAAGGGATTCACCCTGAAATCCAAATTGTGAAGTGTAAATCATGACTGTATTGTTGCTTAGCTCCTCCCATGTTGGCTTCATGCTGCAGATGTGCTGGCACGCTGACGTCAAATGCATGGCTTCACTGCCTGGACCCCAAATTGGTCAGCATGCATGAGAATGGACAACAAGTGGCCTAAGCTGGACGCATGCACAAGAAGTAATCATGCGGAGTGCATGGCTAGCAATCATTTCCTTGTCCTTGTCCTTGAGTGTTTTGAGAGCTTGTGAGAGAAAGTTTGAGTATAGCAGTTCCACATAACATATAGACCACAAATGACCAGGCGACAGCATATACATATCATCATATGACATGGCTCCAAGTTGTATGCACCATGTCTGTCATGCAGGTCCATACTGCAGTGCCGCCAGGAATGCAGTCAGCGTCAGCTCTGCTTGTCAAAGTCACTGTGGGCATGAATCTACATGTATGGCATGCTTTCAGCTCAGACCAGATTTATCATCTCATTCACACCCATAAAACATGTCTCAGAGTACATCCCAAGGGTCAGGTACATACAGTCCTGAGTAGCTCTCTGAATGGGGTCCTGAACCAGCAGTCAGCATGCCAGCAGTAACAAGAGGCCGGGGCAGCCCCGTGCAATACTTGGCTTCTCATCAAGTTGACGCTGAATGGTGTAGTCTTTTCCTTGTATTTCAGTAACAGGAGTTGAGCGTCACCATGGAGTAGTGCTTCTTCAGGATCTGCATATCATGGATGAGCTTGTTCTTTTCCTGGGCCACTCGCTTGTGATGCATGCGGTGGAAATCGCGCTCCTTCCGGAACTTGTCCCAGGTTGCAGACGCCTGCATGCATGAACAGCTTGAGGATTGCAGTTGAATCTGTCTAGCAGCAGTGCGTGACTCTGGGCAGTGATTGGGACCTGCAGCAGATGTGCATCAGCTGGGCTCTGCATGGACGCCAGACAGACTGCAGGCAGACAGTCCTCACCGTGCAGACGGCTGTTTTGTGGCCAGCGCAAGTTGCTGCATTAAGGTGTGGACGTCTACATGTGACTCGAAGCTGCCAATGCCACCTTTGTGTGGCACAGGCGTATGCGCAGCATACATACTGTCTGGCTGCAGATCATGCCCAGCTAACACAACATAACCCAGAGACATACTTATCACTGTGCATATGTATATGTATATGTATATGTATATGTATACTGATGCATAGACAGGAGGTGATGGAATGCTGTTGAAGTGGCAACCAGCTACATTGTGACTTGGCCATTGACCCTGAGGGCTGTGCCACTAGTGCACCCATGACATTCAGAACTACAGCAGTAAGAATGCTGGCAGAGAGACATACTCATGTGCCTGCATTAGCTAGGCACGTGTCAGGCCATTTGTGCTTTTGCGGCAAGGCTGTTCTGGGTGTTTCTGCAGTCAGCGTCACCTACACCAATGCTGTTGCAAGATGCATGTGTAGTGTGCAATGATCAAGACAGTTCAAGCAGGGTGTAACAGGGTATGCCCAGGCATTTGGACAAGATGTTGTGGAGGGAGTTGGTGGTTGTGGGCAGTCCTTTGCAGGACAGCGCACAGCAGTTTTGAGCACATATTCTGCAGGACCAACTCTTGAGAGCTATCGAGAATGCAAGCAATTAGCACTGCCTGTAAACCATGACAAAGCACGAAGCTGATTGATCTCTGCCATGATCAGGCAGTCTGCATGGTCAAAGTATGTAGTGATGCTCAAACGCTGTGTTGTGCCGAGAACAAGCACCTCGCAGGTCCTGAGTTTTGTGCAACCTGTTGCAATCACCTGATGATTGGCAAACCTGTGCACCCAGTGCTAAGCAGCCATGTCCAATGTCTGTGTGTGGACCTTCTTGAGGGCTTTCGCCGCCCAGGAAGGCTCACACACTTGATGTCACAACATCAACATCAACTTATCAGGCTGTGCGCATTGCATCCGTGAAACAAAACGCTGTTCCTAGGTACCTTTTCAGCAAGGCTCTTGGCATCTTCCACTTCCTTTCGCACACCATGCAGCTGGTCCTCCAGCTGCAGGTTAGAGGTGTATAGGTCCAACACCTTCTCATTTGCAGCCAGGTCTGCTCGCCCTGTTGCCTTCATCTCATACCTGAGCACAAAGCCGTCTTCAAAGGCAGTGATTGTAAAGCAAGTGTGTGGTCGTACACATGGCCAGAGTTTGCTGTGGAGTCAGCAATACTGTTATGTCTGCCGTGACCATGCTGCTGCCATGAGTCTGAGGGAGCATGTAGCAGTCATACTACAGCGGGCAAGGTCGACAAGATGTCTGGTAGATATGTAGTCAGGAAAGCTGTGCACTCAGGCAGTGAGGTGGTGGTAAAGCAAGAATGGCACGCGCATACACCTATGCAAATCAGCAGTGCGGGAGAGATCAGATGTTGGTGAAAGACAGGCCAGTATACCATTCTGTCTCAAACATTTCCAGTGTCTTTGACAAACCCATCTTGACCAGGAAATTGCGAATGAAGTCATCAACGACTTCAGGTCGCTGTGTGACCTGCCCGATTTGTGGCTCTACATC
>JAABUK010009239.1_pt1 | contig 13538 bp, 13 predicted proteins | sample 5559141 | NCBI WGS metagenome assembly JAABUK01 (sample SAMN10711869, study PRJNA513367) | rock metagenome | isolation source: Antarctica rocks | place: Antarctica: Victoria Land, Pudding Butte nord | collected 2016-01-03
GCTGCCTTAGAAGTCAGACATTGCCTGGCTCGGGAACCCCCCTTGCGATCAGACGCCTACTTCGCCCCTTGTATGCAGCACAGCGGCCTCAGTACAGGCCATCCAGCAGCGTTGAACAGCCCTGGCCAGGCAGCAGACCGCCTGATGACCGGCACCAGGAGACCTTTTCCTATGCGCAAGACCATGTTGATGACCGCCGCCCTGCTCGGCTTGGCGGCGGTGCCGGCCTTCGCCCAGATGGCGACGACACAGAGTCCACCATCGCCCAATTCAAGCCAGGCTGGCGTGCAGCCTGATGGGAGCCTGCCGCGGTCCGCTGAAACGTCCGATAGGTACAACACGCCAGGAAGCGCACTGGGCGAGCAGCGGGCGGCACCGGCGATGTCGTCGCAGTTGGCGGCCAAGACATCGATGCTGCGGGCACGGATCAACGCCGCCAGCGCGGCCGCCAGCAGCGGCGATTACGCAACGGCGAAGCGCGAGTGGGCTGCGTTCCACGACGCTTGGGACGGTCCGGTTGAGCAGGACGTCAAGGCGCGGCTCGCCGGAGACTACGAGCGGTTCGAGGTAGCCGAGGATGACCTGACGACGCACCTCGTAAAGGCAACCACCCCGGACAAGGCCAAGACGCTCGGCGCCTTCCAGGCCATCGGGACCATGCTCGACCGTTACACCGCGCTGGCTGGCTGACCGTCCCGTGCCGGCTGAGGGCCGGCACCTTTGGCCAGGTGTGGCCCACGGCTTCAACTGCGTCCCACGACGGCCAGCGCCCTGGCCGTCCCCCCTATCTTCAAGGAACATGCCCTATGCGTAATACCCTGATGCTGACCGCGGCCCTGCTGGGTTTTGCCGCGGCGCCCGCGTTCGCCGAGAACATGATGTCCACGACGCAGAGCCCGCCGGCAGCCAACTCCAGCGAGGCAGGTGTTCAATCGGACAACAGCCTGCCGCAGGCAGCCGACACATCGAATTACAGCCTGGCTGGCAGCAGCGTTGGCGGCGAGCAGATGACACAGCCGCGGGTTGTCCAGCGCAGCGCCCCTGTTCTCGCGGAGACGGCCCGGCTGATCCGGTGACGGACGTTCAGGTTGAATAGGTCAGTCGAGACCAACTGACGGGTTGAGGAGGCGACAGGCAAGGCTGCGCCGGCCGCTTCCAAGACTCGTGGCGGAACCGCTTCGCTGCACTGCTAAGGTAGCGACCATGAAGCTCCTGATCGTCGAGGACGAGCCGAAGACCGCCGCCTATCTCAAGAAAGGGCTGGAGGAGAACGGCTTCGTGGCCGACGTTGCCGCCGATGGCGAGACCGGCGCCTACATGGCGCGGCAGGGCGGCTACGAGCTGGTCATTCTCGACGTGATGCTGCCCGGCCAGGACGGCTGGTCGGTGTTGCGCGAGCTGCGCCAGCGCCGCAACCAGGTTCCGGTGCTGTTCCTGACCGCGCGCGACGGCGTGCCCGACCGGGTGCGCGGGCTTGAGCTTGGCGCCGACGACTACCTCATCAAGCCGTTCGCCTTCTCCGAACTGCTGGCCCGGCTGCGGACCATCTTGCGCCGCGGCGGCGTCCGGCAGCAGACGACGGCGCTTCGGGTCGCCGACCTGGAAATCGATGCCGAACGGCATAAGGCCGTCCGGCGGGGCAAGCCGCTGGACCTCACGCCGAAGGAGTTCCTGTTGCTGTCGCTGCTGGCCCGCCGTGCCGGCGACGTGCTGTCGCGCACCCTGATCGCCGAACAGGTTTGGGACATCAACTTCGACAGCGGCACCAATGTGGTGGACGTGCATGTTCGGCGGCTGCGCTCCAAGGTGGACGACCCGTTCGACACTAAGCTGATCCACACCGTGCGCGGCATCGGCTACCTCCTGGAAGCCCGCACGCCCAGCGACGAGGCATGACGAACCTGCGCCCCTGGACAGGATCAATCGTCGCACGGATGACGGCATGGTACGCCGGCTCCGCCCTGGTGCTGGTCCTGGCCGCGACGGGCTTCCTGTACTGGGTGCTGGCCACGAGCTTCGACGCCGAGGACCGGCGCATCCTGGGCAACACCGTAACTGACCTCCGGCTGCTACTGCGCGCATCGGGCGAGCTGCGCTTGCCAGAGGCGGCGACTCCCGCACCGAGCCATTCCCTCCGGCAGCCGCAGGACATCTGGGTGCGGATCGTGGATGCCGAGGGCCGGACGCTGCTGGAATCGCCAGGTATGGACGGAGAGCTGCCCGTGGCGGTCTTCCCACCGGTGGCCCAGGTCGAGGCAGGGCGCGACATCAACGGCGAGGTCGCCACCGCTTCGGGCCGGCTGTTCCAACTCTTGAGCGCACGCGCCCTGGCCGACCCCGGGCGCCCGGACGGGCGCGTGCTGCAGGTGGCGATGGACCGCGCGGCCGAGGAACTCCTGCTGGTGCATTACCGCGAACGCCTGTGGCTCGTGGTCGTCGTCTCGGTCGTGCTGTGCTCGGCGGTGGGCTATGCCATCGCGCGGCGCGGCATCCGGCCCATCGAGCGCGTGACCACGACGGCGCGCAGGGTCCGGTCCTCCACCCTGCACGAGCGCATCGACACCACGGACCTGCCGACCGAGCTGCGGGCGCTCGCCGCCACGTTCAACGAGATGCTCGACCGGCTGGAGGATTCGTTCGAGCAGATTTCGCAGTTCTCGGCCGACGTGGCGCACGAGCTGCGGACGCCTATCAGCAACCTGCGCGGCGAGCTTGAGGTGGCCCTGGGCAAGGACCGTCCTGCCGGTGAGTACCGGGACGTGCTTGGCTCGGCCTTGGAGGAGTGCGTCCGCATCAGCCGCGTCATCCAGAGCCTGTTGTTCCTGGCGCGCGCCGAAACCGCCACGGGCGATGGCCACCATGACACCATCCAAGTGCGCCAAGAGGTCGAGGCCGTCCTGGACTTCTACGAGGCTGCCGCCGCCGAGGCCGGCGTGGCGCTCCACGTCGAGGGCACGGCGGACTTCGCTGCCTCCTTTGACCGGACGCTCTTTCAACAGGCCGTGGGCAACCTGGTCGCCAACGTCATCGCCCACACGCCGCCGGGCGGGCGGGTGACGATCCGCCCGGGCAGCGATGGCGCGCTGCTGCGCATCGAGGTGGCCGACACTGGCTGCGGCATCCCGCCCGAGCACCTGCCGCACGTCTTCGACCGGTTCTATCGAGCCGATCGCGCCCGGTCCGGGGCTGCCGGCAACCTGGGCCTGGGGCTGGCGATGGTCAGGAGCATCGCCACCCTGCATGGCGGGTACGTCGCGATCGCAAGCGAGGTCGGACGCGGGACGCAGGTCACGTTGGCAACCCCGCTCATCGGGACCGCGGCGCCGGCCAGGGGAGCGCACCAGCTTGCATGACGGAATCGTCATGTTGGCGTTCAGCAAACGTCAGGCAGGCCGGCTACCTTTCCAGGTCTGAGGAGCACTGCCCCGGATGGCCGGCCAAGGCGGATGCCCACGGCGCAACCTGCGAGGACGCATGACCCCGACCGATACCGGCATCCCCGACATCACCTTCATAGACCTTACCTCCTATGCCGGGCTGGCGGCGACCGGCCTGCTCACCTTCAACCTGCTGCTCGGGTTGCTGCTGTCCACCCGTTACAACCCGGTGGCGAGCTGGCCGCACCGGCGCCTGCCCTTGTTCGACCTGCACAACTGGACCGGCTACGTCGCGCTTGCCATGGTGCTGGTGCATCCCCTGCTGCTGCTGCCGTCCGCGACGGCCAAGTTCGGCTGGCTCGACATCGCGCTGCCGTTCTGGGCACCGGAGCAGCCTATCATCAACACCATCGGAGCGTTCGCGGCCTACGCCCTGATCTTCGTCGTGGTCACGTCCTACTTCCGCAACCGGATCGGCATCCGGACCTGGAAAAAGCTGCACTACGTCGCCTATGCCGTCACGGTCGCGCTGTTCGCCCACAGCCTCCTGACCAATCCCAACCTGAACGACGACCCGATTGACTACCTCGACGGCGGCAAGGTGTTCGTCGAGGCTTGCACCGTGCTGGCGCTCGCGGCCATCACCTGGCGCGTGTTGCACGGCGTGCGGCACGCGGCGCTGCGCGAGACCGCCGCAGCGGCGCCGGCCGGCGCCTTCATGGACCAGCCCACGACGTGGGCAGGCCAGCTCCAGGTGGCACGCATCTTCCAGGAGACGCCCACGGTCAAGACGTTCCGCATGGTCTCCACCGACCGCCGCCGCCTGCCCTTCACCTTCAAGCCCGGCCAGTTCCTCACGCTGTCCCTGCCGGTCGAAGGCAAGGAGGTGCGGCGCACCTACACTGTCAGCTCGCCGCCGACGCGGACCAGCTACGTGGAGATCACCGTCAAGCGCGAGGCCGAGGGCGTGGCGTCGCACTACCTGCATGACCAGCTCCATGAGGGGGACCTGATCGCCGTCCGCGCCCTGGCCGGGCGCTTCACCTTCACCGGCGACGAGAGCGAAGGCGTCGTGCTGATCGGCGGCGGCGTCGGCATCACGCCGATGGTGAGCGTGCTGCGCAATTTGACCGATGTCGCTTGGGAGCACGACGTCTGGATGGTGTTCGCCGTTCGCACGCCGTGCGACATCATCTACGAGAAGGAACTTGCCTACCTCCAGGAGCGCCATCCCAACTTCCACCTGCAGGTCATCGTCGAGGATGCCGCCGGCACCGATTGGCGCGGCCTGACCGGGCGGATCACCGCCGAGCAGCTTTCCGGCTTCGTGCCCGAGCTGCCGTCCCGCCGCATCTACCTGTGCGGCCCGGCGCCGATGATGGATGCGGTGCGGTCCACGCTGGAGGGCTTGGGCGTGCCGCGCGGGCAGGTATTGACGGAGCTGTTCAGCACGCCGGTGGACCAGATCGAGCGCGATGAGGCGGCTGCCATGGCGCAGGGTGCCTGTGCAGCGCAGGTCAGGTTCCGCGTGACCGGCAGGACGGTGCCCGTCACGGCCACGCAGACGTTGCTCGACGCAGCGGAAGCAGCCGGGGTGAAGCTCGACTACTCCTGCCGCAACGGCACCTGCGGCACCTGCCGGGTCAAGCTGGTGTCCGGCACGGTCGCCATGGTCCACACCGACGCCCTGCTCAAAGGCGATGTCGCCGACCGCCTGATCCTCGCGTGCCAGGCACGTCCCACCTCGCCCGAGCTGCTGATCGATGCGTAATACCCTGTCCCTTGCGGCCTGTCGCCTTGCCCTGGCCTGCGTCGCCGTCGCGGGTGGCGCAGTACCGGCCCTGGCTCAAAGCGCCCCGGCATCGCCGGCCACGTCGCCAGCCGGACGAGAGGTCCCGGCAGCGTCCACCACGCCGCCCAGCGCGCCGGCGCAGCCCACCATGCAGCCTGGGTTCAGCCTGAACGACAACGGCGGCAACTACCACGTCGGCGACTTCACCTGGACGTTCTGGGGCTACGGCGAGCGCATCTTCAACCCCGGCAACGGCTCGAAGGACTATTGGCGCCGCTTCCGGCAGGGCAGCGAGATCGACCTGCCGCGCGTCACCACCGGGCTGCGCCCGGCCATCGTCTATGAGGTTGACCTGACCGACAGCGCCTTTGGCCGGAGTGGCTTCGGCGGACGGCAGGGCTATGGCCGCCGCAACTTCGAGAACGTGTTCATCGCGCTGCAAGACGCCGAGGACGCGACCAAGCTGCGGGGCCTGATCGGCGAGAACACGCACATCATGTCGCGGGAGGACAACCTGTCTTCGGGCAACCTCACCACGGTGAACCGCTCGCTGATTCTAGAGGAGCACAATGGCGCCGGCATCTTCGGATCGCAGTTCGGCATCGAGTATGGCATGGCGCTGTCGCCGCAGTGGAGCATCGGCGTCGCCGCCCTCGACAACCGCGGCTCGTTCAACAGGGACCAGCCGCAGTACACGATCGGCAAGTCGGTCTCCGCCAAGCTGTCCGGCACGCCAATTGACGACACCGAGCACGGGCGCAAGCTCACCTTCGGCCTCGGCGTGGACCACACCCGCGGCATCCAGGACCGGACCTTTCCGCTGCTGACCCCGACCTTGCAAAACCCGATTGGCGGCTTCCAGGTGTCGGGCACCAAGGCCACCTTCGAGGCGGACGTGGCCTATACCTTCCCAGCCCTGTTCTCCAAGCCCGCCACGGTCGAGGCCGAGGGCATCTACTCGCACTTCGGCGGCGGGACCAACGTGGGCGGTGCCTACGCCATGCTCAGCCACCAGGTGTTCAGCGCGGAACGCTACGGCGAGCTTGACCTGTTCGGGCGCTACGATTTCGTCTCGGCCAGCGCGGTCGCGTTCAGCGGCACCGCCTTCCAGCAGGCGACCCGGCTGGGCGCCAACTACAACCTGCCCTACGCGCAGCGCCGGGTGAACTTCCATACGGAGTACGCCCACAACCGGGCGACCGGCCCGGCCAGCATCGTCCAGTCACGCGGCTCGGACGAATTCATCCTGGAGCTGCGGTTCAGCCTGCAGCCCTACATCCGGCACTGATCCAGTGGCAGCCTGGACCACCGCCATCGCGGCTGCGCCGCATCAGGTCCAGGTTGGTCCGGCACGGGTGTGGCTGCGGCCGTTCTACAGAGCATATGAGCGTTGGCTGGCACGGCAGGTGGCTGCCGAGGCCCGCCCGCGCCACATCGGCATCATCCTGGACGGCAACCGCCGTCACGGGCAGCGGCATGGCCTGCACGAGCCGCGGGACATCTACGACCTTGGCGCGCGCAAGCTCGATGACGTGCTCGGCTGGTGCGGCGAGCTGGCCGTGCCCGCCGTCACGCTCTGGGTCTGCTCCACCGACAACCTTGACCGCCCGCCGCACCAGGTGTCCGGCATCCTGGCCGCGGTCGAGGCCAAGCTGCGCGCCCTCGCCTGCGACCCGGTGATCCACCGCCGCCGGGTCCGGGTCCAGGCTATCGGCAAGCTCCAGCTCCTTCCGGCCTCGCTGGTTACAGCCATCGAGGCGGCGCAGGAGGCCACGTCAGGGTATGACGGCATGGTCCTCACCATCGCCGTCGCCTACGGTGGGCGGGAGGAGATCGCCGACGCCGTGCATGCCCTGTTGTCCGAGCAGGCATCGCAGGGCGCCACCCTGGCTGACGTGCTGGACCACATCACGCCCGCGGCCATCGGTCGGCACATCTACATGGCCGGGGCGCCCGACCCCGACCTCATCATCCGCACCAGCGGCGAAATCCGGCTGTCCGGCTTCCTGCTGTGGCAGAGCGCCTACAGCGAGTTCTATTTCTGCGACGTGGCCTGGCCGGCGTTCCGCAGGGTGGACTTCCTGCGCGCGGTGCGGGCCTACCAGCAGCGCCGGCGGCGCCTCGGCCTGTGAAGTCGCCCCTCCGATCCTGCCCCGAGAAGTGGCGGCCAGGGAACGATGAAGCGCCGCAGCGAGAATCGCTCCGGCCAGCAAACAAGGTGAGGGCTGCAACACGGAGGACGACACGCGGGCACTCGCCCAGCGCTGGCGGTCGGCAGTGCTCACCCTTCGGCTTGGGGCGGAGCGCGTCCAAGCCACCGCGGACGACCTGCCCCTGGATCTTGCAGGCGCTTCTTGGGCGTGCGCCGGCCAATCCGACCCGATGCGCCGTCACATGAGTGGGTTTGCCGACTACACGACGGCCCTGAACTGCGTCCAAATTCTGCTCGCAGCGCACAAGGCTGGCACGCAATGAAGAGCTTGGTGCCGGCTGGATCGGTGGCTGGGCCGAACATCGGCAGCACGCGCACGACCTATTGGCGAACTTGCTGCGGGGTAGCTCGGCTGGCTGAAAGCAGGGACAGCCGGAGTTGCTGGGACGCTGGCCCATGACACAGCTTCTCGACCAGCTCATCGCGCTCGTCGCGGGGCATGGCCCCCTCGTGTATGCAGTGATCTTCCTGATTACGGCACTGGAAGCAGCGCCGGTGGTCGGCGCCTTCCTGCCGGGCGCTGCGGCACTTGTCGGGTTGTCTGCCCTGATTCCGACCGGCGCGCTCGCGCTGTGGCCCACGCTCCTTGCTGCCACGGCGGGTGCCATCGTCGGCGACGGGTGGCCCTATTGGGTCGGCCACCGTTACCGGGAACGCATCTTGCAGGTCTGGCCGCTGAGTCGAGTTCCGAACCTTGTGTCGGGCAGTGCTGCACTGCTCAAGTCGCACCCGATCAAGAGCCTTGTCGTCTCCCGTTTCACGCCCGCCCGGGCCGTGGTGCCTATTGTGGCCGGCATCGCCGGCATGCCGGCGATGCAATTCTACACAGGCAACATCCTGTCTGCCCTGGCGTGGGCACCCGCGCACGTCGTCCCGGGCGCCTTGCTGGGCACAGCGGTCACGCTGCTGGGCGCCGTCGCTGGCCGGCTTGCGGTCTTGGCCGTCATTGTTGCCGTGGTTTGCGGTCTCTTGCTGTTCGTGCTGGCGCGGGCCATCCGCCTGGCAAGCCCGCGCTTGCGGATCGGACAGGCATGGCTTTGGCGGCGCATCCAGCCCCGGCGCTCGCACCGTGCCTACCCGTTCCTTGCGTTGTTCGACCCGGACCATCCACGGTCGCGAACCGCCTTGTTCCTGGTCTTGCTGACTTTCGCTGGCGCCTGGATCGGGGCGGCTGAACTCGTCAACACGGCTGTACTGGGTCAGGACGGCCCGGATGCGGCCATTGTCACGATGTTCCAGGGCTTGCGCACCAGCCTGGGTGACACGGCGATGGGTGACGTGGCGCTCGTCCTGGGCAGCGGGCTTGCCGTCGTGTCCATGCTGGGCCTCGTCTGGGCCGTGATGCACCCATTTGACCGGTTGTCGGCCTTATGGGTCGGCGGCCTGGGTCTGGCCGTGTTGATCGCGGCCGCGGCTGCGCCGGGCTGGGCGCATCTCCCCGTGATCGAGATTCTCGGGCTTCTCGGTCAGCAGAGTGGCCCCTTGGCGCTCCTTCTAGGGCTGTTCGCGGCGATCTGTGCGGGGTCGCTATCCCGGCGTGCCAGCGTGCTCCTGGCGTTGCTTGTCACCCTTGCCGTCGCGCTCGGCATGCTGACGGAATTGTACTACGGAGCACTTCTTTCCACCGTTTGGACTGGGCTTGCGTGTGGTCTCATCGGTCTTGGCGCCCTTGGCCTTGCATGCCTGACAAGACGGGATCCGCCTGTTCGCGGCGGGCAGGTGCTGGGCGTGACCGCGGTGCTTATTGGGTTTCTTGGCGGCGGTATCGCAACCTTCGGTCCTGACTACGCCGGACTTCCTCTCGTTCCAGCGCCGTCGGTCCCCTACACGATGCAAACTTGGTGGGATGGCGGATGGGGCCGCCTGCCGGCCCGGCGGATCGACTTGGAAGACGCGCCGGGCGAACCCCTGACGCTGCAATGGGCCGCCTCCCCCGAAAACCTTCAAGAGCGGCTGGCGCCCGCCGGGTGGCGCGTGCCGCCGGCTTGGACGCTGCGCGCCGCCCTGGCCTGGACCGAGGGCAACCCCGGTTCCGACGTGCTGCCGGTCCTCCCGCGCCTACACCGCGGCATGGCACCGGTGCTGACCCTGGTGAAGCCAGACGGGAGTTGCCCGGACTGCATGCTCGTGCTTCGGCTGTGGCGGTCGAGGGCCACGGTGTCGATGTATGACGGCCCGGCACGGCCGGTGCTGGTCGGCGCAGTGCTGCGCCAGACACTCCGCCATCCGCTGCCGTCGGTCACGCTGGCCGTAGCGTTGCCGGGGGCGAACGGCCCGCGCGATGCGGTGGCGCAGGCTCTTGGGACGGGGCGGGTTGACGCGCGGCCGGGCGCATCGGCAACGCCCCACTGGGATGGTGCAGTCCTTGTGGCCCCCGACCCTGCCACGGCGGCCCGTCAGGACACCGCTCTGAGATGAGTGCCGCGGCAGTTCGGGTTTCCGTCCTGGACGCACCGCGCGTCGTGCCGATCAGGGCACCAACCCGGTATCGGACCTTGTGGCTGTCCGACCTGCACCTGGGTACTCCTGGCTGCGAGGCGGAAGCGTTGCTGGCTTTCCTTCAGGGTGCCACGGCCGAGTGCATCTACCTTGTCGGCGACATCGTCGATCTGTGGCGGCTTCGGGCGCGGCCGTATTGGCCGAAGGCGCACGCGGACGTTCTTGCCCACCTGCTCCGGCTCGCCCGTAACGGCACAACGGTGCTGTACCTGCCGGGCAACCACGACGATGCACTGCGCGGGCGCATCGGCACTCGTTTTGGCCGCGTGGCGGTCGTGAACGACCTCGTGCATACCACAGCAGACGGGCGCCGGTTCCTGATCCTGCATGGCGACGGGTTCGACGTCGTGTCCCAGCACGCCAACTGGCTTTGACACCTTGGTGCCCGGGTCTATTCCGTCTTGCAGCGGGGCAACCAGCGCTTCAACGCCGCCGTATACGGCGGGGTGCGCCGCCGCTTGCGGGTGTCCGGCTTCCTCAAGCACTGCGTGAAGCGGAGCGTGAACATGATCGGCCGCTACGAAGCGAAGCTCGTGCGGGAAGCACGGCGCCACGGCGTGGACGGGATTATCTGCGGACACATCCATCGTGCCGAGCTGCGCGACATCGCTGGGATCACCTACGGCAACAGCGGCGACTGGGTAGAGTCCTGCACGGCGTTGGTCGAACACCACGGTGGCCGCCTGGCAATCGTGAACGGCAGCAACTTCGCTCCAACAAAGGAAGCTCGGCATGGCTGAACTGCACGAAGTGGTCCGACATGACGCCGGCCCGCGGCTTGGGCCGGCAGGCGCCATTCCCATTGCGCTCGCCGCGCTTCTGTTCGCAGTGACAGCGGGCTTCGCCGAGATCCTCGATGGCGTCGTGACCCGGGAGGGTCTGACGTTGTTCGACCCAGCCTTACGCGCCGCCGCCCAAACATGGCGTACGGCGTGGGGCGACACGATCATGGTTACGCTGACGATGCTGGGGGATGTGCAGCCGGTACTCGGTGTGATGGCCGCTACCCTGGCTTGGCTGGCATGGCAGCGGGCGTGGCGCCCAGCGTTCTACTTGCTGGCCTGCGTCGGCACGGCCGAGGCGGTCGTCACGGCACTGAAGATCGGGCTGAGGATTCCGCGCCCGATCACCTTCCTTGGTGGCGCCGATGGCTTCTCGTTCCCAAGCGGGCATGCGGCGATCGCCGTCGTACTCTACGGCTTTCTGACTGTGTTGGCCTTTCATGGCCTGGCGGTGCGGTGGCGCGCACCGGCCGTCGCCGCGGCAATGATGTTTGCCGGTGCGATCGCCCTTTCGCGGTTCTACCTCGGGGTCCATTGGCTGTCCGACGTGGCGGGCAGCGTGACGCTCGGGGCGGCGTGGCTCACGGTCTTCGGGGTTCTCTATATGCGGGGCGGGGCAGTGCCGGTGCGACCGGTGGGATTGCTGGCCGCCGCGGCGGCAGCGCTGATGCTGGTCGGCGGCTTGCACATTTACACCGCGCACGCTGCCAAGATGCGGAACTACGGCGCATTTGCCAGCGCAAGCGCGCGAGTTGAGAGGCCGGCGTCAGCGTGGCTTGCATGAACCTGGTCAAGCGGCATCCATCATGGGTTACAATGGGCATCCAGGTGTGGGTTGCCGGCGTGGTTGCGCTTGCGGCGGTCGAGGCACTTGTTCGGTCGCTCGCCGGGTGTTGGCCGGAGGCGGCGAGGAAGCGGCTAGGACAACCCTCTGCAATGCAAGATCGAGCGCACGATCGGCGCCGCCCGGCAATAGGGGCGATGCGTTGACCCATGTGACCGGCCAGGGCTTCGCAGGGGGCGCTTCGCAATGACTGGACTGCACAAGTCCAGACTCCCCACTTCGGTCGTGGTGCTTGGGGGCGTCAGCTTCCTGAACGAGCTGTCCTCGCAGATCGTCGCCCCGCTGATCCCGTTGCTGCTCGCCACCGTCCTGGGTGCAGGGCCGGTCGCCTTGGGGGCTGTCGAAGGTGTTGCCGATGCTGTCGCCAGCCTGCTCAAACTATGGGCCGGGCGAAGGTCGGACGTCCTTGGACGAAAGCGGAAGAGCTTCATCCTGGGCGGCTACGGCTTGTCCGTGGTCGCGCGTCCGCTGATCGGGCTGGCGGTGAACTGGCCGATGGTGCTCCTCCTTCGTAGCCTGGACCGGGCTGGAAAGGGGCTGCGTGGTGCGCCGCGGGATGCCCTTGTCGCCGACGCGACGCCGAAGGACCTCCGCGGCAGGGCGTATGGCCTCAATCGTGCATTCGACTACGCCGGGGCCGTTGGCGGCAGCCTGCTTGCCGCAGCCGCGCTGACCTATGTGAGCGACACCATCAGCACCGTCATCTTCCTGTCCGCGGTCCCTGGCGCCTGCGCCGTGCTGCTGCTGGCGCTTGTCGTCCGGGATGCGCCTGTCCCCGCAGCGGATCAGGGACGGAAAGCGGTGCCGCCGCTGAGCTGGCGTGCCCTGTCGCGTCCGTCCCGCCGGTTCCTGACCGTGCTGATCGTCTTCTCGTTCGGCCGCGCGTCCGAGAGCTTCATCTTGCTACGCGCGCACGACCTGGGAATGAACACCGTGACGGTGCTGCTGCTGTGGGCACTGCTGTGCGTCATCCAGTCCGGCATGGCTTGGGCCGGTGGTGGCTTGTCCGACCGCTTCAGCAAGATCACCGTGGTGACTGCGACCTGGCTGGCCTATGGCGTGAGCCTCATCCTCATCGCCATGGTTCACACCACCAGCGGGCTTTGGATGGCTGTCTGTGTCTACGCCTTCCTGACCGGCATGGGCGAGGGAGCGGAAAAGGCGCTGGTGAGCGAGTTGGCAACCGATGCGGACCGGGGCACGGCCTTTGGCTGGTACAACATGATCGTCGGCCTTGCAGCCATCCCGGCAGGTCTGCTGTTCGGGGTCATCTGGTCGCAGGCAACAGCGGGAGTTGCCTTTGGGGTCTTTGGTGTGCTTGCCATCGTCAGCGCGGTGCTTCTTCGGTTGGGCCAGCCTGGGGAGACCATGGGAGATCGTTCTGTAAGGTCCTGATCCAAAAGGGAGCGATTCTGGAACACCCCCAAACTCTTTACAGAATGCGCCTTTTGTAAAGAGTCTCACGCCACGTCCTAAGTGGCGACGCTACGGAGCGGACACCTACCGCGACCACCTAATCTTCCTCTACATCGACCGGCTTAAGCGTGTCCGGCGCATTGAAGCCTTGTGGTCGAATGCCGGCCGCAAGCCCGGCGAGTGCTGCGGCGGCTATAAGCTCCGGGGAGGGCGACCCAACATGCACCACCTTGTCAGCAAGGCGCATCCAGAGCGTTAGACGACGCCCAACAATATCTGCTTCAATCTGGTGGTTTTGGTGCGATGGTGTAGTTCCACTCTGGATGAAAGGCGTCGCTGGTGATGTTGAGGCCGGCCATCTCCAGGTCGGTCACCTTGATCCCTTTGGGATAGGACCGCGGGTCGAGTTCGCACCGCACGGTCAGACCGGCTGTGGTCGTCGTGGCGGCAATCAGTTCCACGACGGCCGTCTGGCTGGTGAGCGGCTTCGCCCGCCAGGTCTGGCTGATGTAGGAGAACAGGCGGTGCTGGCGAGTCGCGCGGGGGAGTTTCACCCCCGCGCGCTCCTAGAACCGTACGTGAACCTCTCGGTTCATACGGCTCCCGATGTTCGGTC
>JAABUK010009240.1_pt1 | contig 13538 bp, 14 predicted proteins | sample 5559141 | NCBI WGS metagenome assembly JAABUK01 (sample SAMN10711869, study PRJNA513367) | rock metagenome | isolation source: Antarctica rocks | place: Antarctica: Victoria Land, Pudding Butte nord | collected 2016-01-03
GGGACAGGTTTTGATGAGTGCAAAGGAGCAAACATTTTGACGAAGAAAGCAAAGTAGGTAGTAATAGAATTTCAACAATATTTCAATATTAAAGTCTAGAAAATATATCAGTAACAGACAACGACTTGTGTCCTTCGTTAAGTCAGCAATACAACCACATGTACTTTAACATTAAACGTTCAGAGCCAATGAGAGAAAGAAACCAAAAAAAGCAAAATTTCAGCAAAACAGATCTCATCTTCATGAAAAGATTTAAAAAGACGGAGTGACCTTCTCTTATAACAACACAATCACAAACTCGAATAAAATCGCACAACTTCTGTCGCAGGAAGAAATAAACAACGGAAAAAGCCCAAAAAAAAACAATCAATTCCGCCTCTTTATCTTTGATCTGTCACTCAGGCAGGCTCATATCTGTTCGGATGTAATCTAGCGATCGACTGTTCTTCTACTGACTTTCGATAGCTGCTAGTGACCATCTGCGGACGAAGAAAGGTGTTGGAAATAGGGGAGATGGTAATCTCCGCCTTCATAGGGCTGGTAGGGCTGGGGCCCGCCAGTTGAGTTTTCACCTTCCACCTCCCAGATAGCCTCCTAACAACAACAACCAAAATGTCAATGTGGCCCCATATGACCTCGTATTCCAACAAAAGGATGGAGGAGACTTGTGTAAGAACGCTCTGCTCTCGCGGGAAGAGTTATCGCAGATAAGGCACGCGGGTTTTAGCTATCAGATTTTCCAAGTCTGAAGCTCGTTCTCGTTTCAGGCAAGTCGTAAATAGTTTCCTCTTCCATCACATCACGTCCTTTGGCCTCCTCCCTTCCACAAACCGCTCTACGCCCCAATCCGTTTTCTCTGTTTTCTCCGGATTCTCAGGCGTCTGCGGCTCCGAAATTTTTTAGAACGCTCAGCCCTATAGTCGATTCCTGGGCTCTGATTGGTCAAAAGCCTTAGTAATATAGATATAAGCTGTCTTATTGGCTGTCAAGTAGAAACATGTGACGTCCGCATGACCGGAAACATCTGACCTGACCTGACTGTCATATGACGAACGTGATCCCTAATTTTGGCTGTTGCTGTTTGAAAACTCTACTAGCGGACCCCAGCCCTATCAGCCCTATGAAGGCGGAGATTACCATCTCCCCTACGGAGTATTTCCAACATACCATTGACGCAATCGCTTAACCGTTGATTCAGTCGCCTGACCACGGCCAAAATTGGGTTAAAAAAAGATTAACTCAACTCAATTGAACCAAGTCAAACTCTGAATTTATTATAATGATTACTTAATTAATTATTCGACTGTTGAATGAGAGATGCTCAATCAATAATTTTCAGTTAAGCTGAATCAATTACGATAGCACAATTAATATATGTTAACTATAGTTCATCGTGAATTAGTCATCATGCTTCTCGCTCGTTTGGTCTTACAACGAGACTGACATTCCCCTTAGTCGAGTAAAGTCCTTCAAAAAGTCATATGCGGTGGTGTATAGGAGAAGGAACGTACATAAGCAATTCATTGTTCGCGCGCTAAGTTTGCCTGGTCGAACCGCGAGGCTTTCACATATGCAAGGCTCCAAAAACGTACAATCCTCCAGCTTACCTTGGCGAGCTCATGGCCTATCAGCCTGATGTGCAGTCAAGGTTGTACCCACCCTGGCTGTCTTCCTTTGGATCATGCATGACCTGCATGTAGGTACTTGGCCCTAGTCGCCAGCCAACCATACCGATTCGGCAGCTGTCGCAGCCTACTCTAATAGAGATTCAATAAAGCCTCACTCTGCCTATCACTTTCTCATTTCCTGTTTAAACCAGATCTCCAATCGCACACCCATCGCTGTATGCTATTTCGAACTCGCCATGTCTTCCGAAAGCCTTCCAACGATTCTCATAATCCCGGGGGCGTTCCACCCGCCATCCTGCTTCGACGCCTTCGTCCCGCACCTTCAAAAGGAAGGATACTCCACCATTGTTGTCCCTCTTCCCAGCTCCAACCCATCTTCCCCCTCGACCGCTAGTTGTTCTCTGGATGCAGATTCAATACGCGAGAATTTCCTCATCCCGCTGATTGAAGAGAAACATGAAGATGTCGTCCTTTTTGCGCATTCTTACGGTGGAATTCCTGGCGGCGCTGCTTCCAAGGGTTTTGGAAAAGTTACGCGCATGTCGCAGGGAAAGCGTGGCGGCATCATAGGGTTGATATACCTCAATGGGAATATTAACAAGAATGGAGAGTCTCTCTTGGACACGGTGGGAGGCCAATACCCGCCATTTATTAAAATAGATACTGTAAGTGTGCCTTCTCTGCAACAGCAATGGCAGGAACACTACTGGGCTAGATATAAAAATGTTGGGAGGCCAGCGCTGACCTAAATCATAGCCTTTATCTGGCCTTGCAATGATTGAGCCTGCAATCCCTACTCTCTACGCTGACGTTGCGGAACCGCTTGCCTCTGCGCTCGCGGAAAGTATGCTACCACACTCTTTGCTCGCTTTCACTTCTCCTACGACTGCGCCTGCTTGGGCGGAATCTGCTTTCGAAGGGCGAAGGGCATACATTCGATGCACGGAAGATTCGTGTCTCCCTTTCGACCTGCAAAATGCATGGCTTGAAAGCTGTGGAGTAGAATGGGCTATTCGAGATTTGGAGGCATCGCATAGTGCTTATATCAGTCAACCGGAAGCCGTTGCTGGCTTAGTTTCAACGTTTGCAAGGCAATGGGCTGCTCCCGAGAGGGACATGTAAAGGCTGAAGGGGGGTTCAATGTAAGCCTACATTTGTAAGCATTCCTAGACCGTGGTCCAGAACTCGATCTGACGTTATGCCTTTAACAAAACACTGGAAGCAATGGAATTGACAATTTTTCTAATCCTAAACTCGACCTGCATTTGGGCCATGCATATTTGAATTCTTTTTTCGGACCGTTCAGCCGTAGGCAAACCCTTAGGGCTTTCCCGTTAGGAAACCCTATCCAATCCCGACACACCCGTAACACCAGGCCTCGTAGGGTCAATCGTCAGATACTAAGATCCACAGATCGTCCACTGCGTCGGCAAGTGTTGAGCCTATGTCAGGCTAATAATCCATCGTCCAGAGCGGTTTTTTTTATGAGTACTAGGAATAGGTTTTTATTGGGCATATATTGAAAACCAACATATGTCTGTTGAACGATAAGTGAAGTCAGAATATCATCAGTTTCTTCTCTGCGTCAAAAGATGCTAAAACGTATTGATCTGACATATAAGATATAAAAGCATTCTTTCCACTCTTTCGTAATTGATCATCAATCTACAGATAAAGTCTCGATTTTTTTTCAAAGATCATTGTTGGACGAGATCCGATTCGACGAGAGTTTTTGAACTTCTGCACCCAAAGCGACACGGTAAATCTAAGAGCTTGAAGCTGATTCTTCTACTTTACAGCAGTGTAACACCGTCACCCCCAAGCTCGAAGTTTTAGACCACCTGAGCATGATCTTTCCGTGAAACTGGCTTCAGAGCGACTAGTAGCCGGCATGGGATCGAGTGCCGTACAGTGATACTCTTGGATTTGAATCCCGGTAGATGTTGATAGGTTATTCTCTGATGTGCCATTGGTCCTGCGTTGACTCTATCGAGTAGGTCTTGAGATCCTACATCTCGGTCTCTGGCTTTATCGTAGATTATCTTTCCCTCTTTTATAAAGCCAATTTACGAGAGAACTCTCTTTGCGATTTCGATATTTACACATATGACATTGCTGATTTTCCTTACCAGCTAGAGTTGGTCGGACTAGAGCATGCAAATCTAAGGCTGATCCTTCTTATCGTGTGGTTGCTGTACACAGCTTTGATGTTGATCAATCAATCTAAGTTCTAGATCTTCCTAGAAGTAGTCATGCAGATGAGCTGCTTACGATCCTTTGAAATTGAAACCACCTCTACCTGTCACGTGGCGACTCCCTGCTCTCTTTAGTCAACTTTTGCCTAAAATTAGCAACCTGTAACCCGCTGGATCTGCACCTTCGCCAACATCTTCCAGATACTCCTTTCAGCCTCTCTTCCCTTCTATGTTGCTTCGAAGCCAGAAACGCGGGCGGGCTGACCATGCAGCAGCACCTCGCACATTGAGCCGCACATTGTACACTGTTTCTGCGTTATTTCCGTCAGACAAGTTAAACCCCGGCCGTCCAAACCACCACGGTTTACGGACCAGTAAGTGAGCTCCGGAGATTTGAACTTGCCTTGAACCTTCGGTACTGCGAAGAGGTATGATGACTATGGAAGTTGGAAAGTGAGCCAGGCTCAAAAATTGGGGAAGCATCTGGGACAGCCAAATAGATTTATGGGCCCGAACATCCCTTGGACCCCGTCATATCGACCGAGTCAGCTTAATCTAGAATTTTGCTTTCTGTTGATACTGAGTCACCCAGTACTGAGATGCGCTGCTGTGTGTTCGGAATGAGCTTTGACTTCTTGAGGCTTTCTCTCTGTCAACAGTCAGACAAGCGTTAGTTCTTGATCTTCGGCGGTATTGAAGCCCTTTATGATCTGCCTATCCATGATCCTGCCAACACCGAGTCGCCGAAAAGTTTCACCACCTTGTGCTTCAAGGAAGAGAACATCATATACGTCGTGATACATGTTCAACTTTGTACTCCTAGACCTTCCACCAGGGGCGACCTTCTTCCGTGTCGAGACATGAAGAACAAGCGCGCTGAAACCATCGTAACTGTTGAAATAGTTGATTAGGTGTGAGTTCTCGAACAGTGCCCAGCCGCCTATGATCTCTGGTGTAGACGGTAAGCAGACGAAGCGCCAATCGCCAGCTCTTTGGCAATCCATATTATCCTTCCAGAGTTTGTAGTCCTCTGGAAGCTCAACACCCGTCTCCCGAGCAAGAGTTTCCACTGTGCCGTAGTCCAAATCTTTTCTGAACCTTGGCTCGTTCTCGACGCGATTGCTATTGTTGTCAATGAGGACGAGTTGCGTACGTCCCTTCACTATGAGTGAGTTACCTGGGGTCATCAAATCACTCATTCCCTGTTCTGACACTCGCTCGTCGAGGTCAGTCACAGTGTCCGAAGACCCTTGCGTTTTCAGCTTCGGCCAATGGCTCAGCTTTGAGACAGGATGGACACCAGAAAGATCGACGAGAGCCACGAATTCGAGCTCCTTCATGGATTTGGCGGCTCGCTGCAGCCACTTGACCTCTCCCAGTTGCGCTGCCCACGACCATGATGGTGCGCCGCAGTTGCACACCTTCTGCTCCTGGTCCGTGGTCTGCCAGAGCAGGCCGTGGTGCAGATCCTCTATCCAAAAGCCGGAGACATACTTAAGGGATACCAGTTTCGGCGCTTTGTTATTGGCCTTGATGACTTCTCGGAACTCCTGGGCGATACCGGACAGTGCGATGATGTGATCCTTTTCCGGTCTTGTGAGGTTGGTTTTGGAATATGATTCGACAAGTCTATACCAATGATCGAATCCAGAAGATCTGAATTGCGTCCTTAACGCAAAGTCAGGCTCATGCGTTCCGGTCACCCTCTGCTGCCGCTCACTTCTAGTAGTTTCAGCTTGGCATTCAAAGAACAATTCTCGAGGAGTGTAGTAAATGATCCTGCGACTGAGAAACCATTCTTGGAAGATCCAGCCCCTAGATCGCAATTCACTCTCACGCACGTCTTTTAGGTATAGTTGCGAGGAACGGTGAGTCGGCCGGTAGATATAGAAGTATCCTTCTTGGATGTTCTTAGAATTTCGATATGGCAACCGCAGCAGAGACTGGAAAGGGCGTTCCAAACGAGGAGCTAGCATGCTTCTCAACGGTGTACTGCTCGGTGCGGAGATCGTAAGGATAGATTGTTGATAGTAGCGAGCCATCTGTGCGGCTTCCTTCAACCAATCTGCACCGTCATCGCCGGATTGAATGATACAAAGCGAATCTATCCAGAGGTAGCGTATACCGAGACTCTTTGTAATGCATATAGCGTCTTCAAGCATTTTCGGCAGGCTGTCGAGGTCTCGTCCATTTGTCCTTCTGTCAAAGTTGGAAGTCGTTGTTTTGCTCTCTTCCGTAGCCTTGCCCCATCGATGGCTAAGTGCAACATACGACCCACGTATGCCAGAAGTATCTCGCAAACAGACATGTTTCTGCACGATGTCAATGCATCGTGTCGGTAAAAGCACGTCCCGTGCGTCGAATTGTGTGGTACCTGAAGCTGTCATTCTGCATTGAGGGTGAGAAAGACACGAACTTAGCCATTCCAAGATCGCAGATACATGATCGTCCGAACTTGGGTTATCACCATGATAGCGTCCTACGACGTCTTGATTTCGAGCAGCCGGACTGTCTAGAGGACTTAAGATGGGCCCAAGGCATGTACAGAGCAATAATGTTTACGTACTCGGACTAGCAGCCAGGCCCAGAAAGATACCTTGACTTCTCTGTTCAGTCTTTGTCTCCAAAGCACAGTCCGCAAGGTAGACTTCAGCTTCGTACAGACGTAGTCCAGGCTCTTTGCCAACATTAAGCTCACACCTCGTAGGTATCACCATCCGCACCCAGCATTTGCTTGGATGCACTGGAAACGCGATGACGCTGGATTGGATTTGTTGACTCAAGAAGTTGCAGAAGGCGCAGCCTTCACGCGCAGCCTGTTCAATAGCTGATAGCTTGTACGAGCAGGCTCCATCTGGCGCTCGCGAGAAGGCATGCAAGCTAAACTTCTGGCAAGAGAGACAAAATTCCATCTTCTGTCATCAGCCACGAGATTGTGCAGTCCACAATTAAATCCTGCAAGCAGATCATATAAATTATTGCCGCTGTTTCTGCTTGCTGCTGAAATTGATTTGCAGGAGTACCTATTCTATGACGTAGTGTTTAGTGCCTGGGCATGCCAAGTGTCCATGCCCTCGCGATGCCTGGCTGAACCTCCTATCTTGCACCACTCTTCGAATTCATTATGCCGCTGACACGATGGTGAACATTGCTGTTGTACAGTTGTTCGATGCGACTGGCAGCACAAGTTACTATGATATATGGTGCGACCGGGGTTTGATTGTGGCTCGACTTCAATTATTTCTCGCTGCGGCTTATGCCATTGCTCTAACCGCAGATAAATATGTTCCGAACACGAACGTTTACTACAATGAACCAATTCCAGATTGGGAGAAAGTCATAGCGATAGTACCAATATGTTTGGCAGCCATCAATTGCCCCATTCGATCGCTTCTCCACCTCCGGCTATTCGGCTTTTATCACGACGAGCTCCAAAGGCTACTGGTATTCGCCGTCTCGCAAGCGATTCAGCTCTTGCTATGCACATTGCTGACTGTCGCCGACTTCATCAGACATGGTAGTGCGCCGCTGTTCTGGCTCTCGTTGGTTCTTTGGTTCCTCCCAGCCGCATTAGCGTTCGTGCATGGAGTAACTGGCCTGTATGCTATTTGCTCTCGGTGTGGCCCATACATCGAGCTTGGTCCATCTGAGCCTCATCCACAATACAATGATCTCGATGATGACGACGGGCCACTTGCAATGGCTTTTCACTCGCAGCAGGACTTGAGCCACGCTGCAAATGAAGAGGACACTACAGAGCCTACTATGACCGCTTTGCTCGATCGTGATGCCAATGAAATCAGGCGGCCAAGAGTAAGTCACTCACTCATGCGAGATAATGAGAATCGACCTGCTACTCGGGCTAACCTCATGTTTCAGAGATACTGGCACGGCCATGCTACCCTAGAGACAACGTGTTCTAGCACTCGGTTCCGATGGCAAGAGAAATTGAAAAACTTGAAAGATGGCGGTATGGTCTTCTGGTTGCCGTTCACCACTGCGATCGGACTATCGATGGTCTGCGGCCAGTCGTATAGTTTCACCATCCGACATACAAGATACGTTACCCCTGAATTCAAAAGGTAGGCCTTTCCATCCCAAGCGAATCAGACTTAGCGTACAGAACTAACCATTTTCTGCAGGGCAATCGGTATCGTCACACTAATTCCAGTCGTGTTTACCATTGTTGCCGAAAGTATACTAGTACTGGCATTGTACCGACCTTGGTTCACCGTAATCTTCCTTTCCCTGTGTGGCACCATCATTGCAGCAATTGTCTGGATCACGGCATTTATCGCAATTCTCACCACGTTCTCCGACTATCGCCCATATGCCATGGTGTTTTTCGCTCCATGTATTGCTTACTGCCATTGCGCTCTGGCCTATACAGCTCTAAAATTGGAATGGGATCCAAACTCTGACTCCCTCATCCGAATGTTCGTACGTCTCAAGCGTTAGCTGCTGGTGTACGCCAGGAATAGTGTTTCTCGGAAGAGACAGAAGAGACAGAAGAGACAGAAGAGACAGAAGAGACAGAAGAGACAGAAGAGACAGAAGAGACAGAAGAGACAGAAGAGACAGGAGTTCTTTGTTGTTGTGAAGTGCATTAAAACTTCACGACCTGGTCGTCCCGAAATGGAGGACTTTATTTTCCTCTTCTCACAAGAGCATTATTTCCTTTATCCATAACAGGGTTAGAGGCCGTTGCCAGCTCGGACCCACCAAGCCAAGTGAGAGATCTAAGCGGAGAGCAATGAGAGCTCAATAGAGGAATTATATAGGTGGTCCGTGTCAAGCAGCTTCCCACTGCGTAGCAGTTCCAAAGTGGTAGGTGAAGAATTCATTGATTATTCTAACTGCTACTAACCCCGAGACGGGCATCAAGTCTCTATCGGACGAGGTTACTTCGTAACAGTTGGTACCTTCACCAAAAGTAATCGTCTCGATTGCCATACCAACTCAATGCAAAGCATACTCAACAATAGAGCAGCGGCAAAGGAAATAAAGCCAATGACTCAAAGTTAACACACTACCAGAAGACAAATCTACCAACTAACCTATTTCGGACGGCAGCGAAAGATCCTTATGTGGAAATACGGTATTGTTTTAGAACCGGCAAGATATCTAGTAACCCTCAGTAGCACTCCCACCTACACAAACAGCTTCAGGACAGTTGAAACCATATGTTTTCAAAACGTTGTCATAAAGATAGTCCGCTACTGTACTAGCGCTGACATTATGCGAACCATGGAGCCGCTACTGAAATATTCTCAGAGGCGCTCGATTACTGTACCAACATATCTAAGGTACCTTAGGGGATAGACCATAATACAATCACCAGACCCCACATGATGCTTCCCAATCTCGATAGGGTGATGGTATGCGTCGGCCTCTACTAGGATTCGTCTCTTCACACTCAAGCCTTGAAGTACAGAGGCTTCAGGTAGTAGAAACTAAGCACTATTAGCTTCGGAGAATGAAGCTTCCCATCGTTTGCAACATCTGATACATATCACGACGCGTCTCCGTATTGTCTCAGAATGTCTTTTTCAAGCTTTGTTTCTTGTGACATTTCTCGTGCTTCTTGAACCTTGACACCGCTCTGCCATATTCTATCTCTCTTAGTATTGAGCAGCCTCGTTGCGCAATTGCTCGCAAAAATGGCTCTTGCCTTGGTTTCCCAATTGGTGTTAGCATTGCTGGTCGGGCTTACCAGCGGTTTCCATCTAACTCATACCGCTGGTGGTTATTTAATACCTAGAAAAGAAAAAGACTTCACTGATGCTTTGACTCAGTACCTGGAGACAGTCCTTCTGTAATCGCAGCACAGTACAACCTTACTCTGCAAGCTCTTCAGCTTGCCAATCCGCAATTGTCAGACCAAGATTATAACTTACCCGGAGAGACCATACGAATCCCATGGTCCTGCTCCGAGCAGGGAAAATTTCATACTGTAGTTCCTGGTGATACTATAGTCGATATTGCAAAGGATTACAATGTCAATTTGGATTGTCTTCTAAGTAAAGACAATCCGCTGGCTGATAGTTCTCCTGTTGACCCTGGAGACTGTGTTTCGATACCTAAGGACTGCCCGCCGTATTTCAACGGTGGTGCTGTTCCGACTTCGACAGACTCTGTATCAACGTGGACGACAGTTACGAGGACTAAAGTAAATCAGCCGTTTGCAATAGCGACGCGCATAGACATCAACGACTCTGATACCGGCCGGGCAACCGAAGAGATTGTCCTTGGCAGCTCTACTTATCTACCAGGACCGAATGCGCAAACCATTATAGAGAATGGGAAGACTCTTTTACTTGGAGGCTCTGCAGGTCTCGTCGTTGGCTCTCAGACTATAAGCTTGCCGGGAACTGGCAATGGTATTCTGACTTCGGATGGTATTACCGTCAGTTTTTCGCATATTCCAGTGTCCCGAACAATCGTGGTAGACGGGAAGACCATCACTCTCAATGAGACAGAGACAACGATAACTGAACCATTCTCAGGACCTACTGTCATCTTCGAGCCAAGCGACATTGTAATTGGAAGTGATACACTTCATATCCGACGCAAGTAATCACCACAGACGGCGTGACTTTTGCATTTCCGTCATCATCAACTTCTTTAACCGCAAATTCCATCCCAATTACTCCACCACCGACGACCGCTTCTTCGATCCCGCCTCCTTTCACCCTTCCCACACCCACAACTTCCGTACCGCCGCCTCCTTTCACCTTGCCTACCAACCCTCCGTTACCAACTTTCAACTTCTTCCCTACTGGATCAATAGGGAGTGACTCTTCGACCGCCTCAAGTCCTACACACACCAATATTGTGTCTGGAGGAAAGACAATATCTTTCCCTGTACTTCCATGTCTCATATGTGGCTGCTGGGTGAGTGAGAGCCATTTATCGGAAGCTTAAGCTTTCAACTGCGCTAACATATTCCCACGTTCAGTTCTGCCTACCGCAAATTGGTTCATTTACCCTCTTTGGTTTCGAACGTCAGTTTTCTCCAGGGCGATACCTGACTTGGTTCCGTTCTCAACGGCTTATCTGTTCCACGTGTGTTGACAAGCCCTAACAGTACCCGGAATATACCCTCCCGGTCCGCCACCACCAGGATTTTCTATACCTTGGCCCGCAATTACGTGAGCATTTGACCTTATGGTCAGCTAGTGGCCTTCTTGACCTCACTGACTGAATAAGTATCGGATACGACGGAAATCCCACCTTTCCTACACAATCGCCCAATCACCTATCTTCCACGATCACTTCCTCAAGCTGTGCCACAAGTACTGTCAGCTCTTGCGCCGTTACCACAATTTGCCCAGCTCCGACTTTAGGACAGACCATACCAGTGTCTTGTAGCACGACCTCAAGCTGTACTGAAACCACGGGATGCACTGTGACGGCGACTACCTCGGCAACATGCGTCAACTCGCCATCAAGCACTGCTGGAGTGGCTTGTCCGGAGCCAGTAGCATCGCCCTACATCGTGTATCCTGTGGATGGTACAAGTGTCGACGAGACCGATAACATCGAGAAGTTGTTTGATATACTGAATGTCTCTCGAGAGAGCCCCTTTTTTACGTCGTCGAGTCAATATCTTGGTAAACTGTTCTGGTACGCCATCTTGAAACCTGATCAAGTCTCAGCTCTTGAAGCCAATCTCAATGTTAGGGCACTTCTCACTACGAACGGAACTATTATTCTAACGTGTTCCTGATAGATTTCTTCCGTTGTTGTCCCACAATGCTACGATCCCACGCAAGCCTTTGACGATTTCGAAGACAGCGAAGACATCGCAAACAAGGAAAATGCAACTACACACGAGCGGGAAGCTAAAATCATGAAACGGGGTCTGGTAAGACAGCATGGGACGGTGGATGACATGGTTTTTATTTCCCAACCAGCAGGGCGGTCCTTGGCCGATATGGACCATACGTTTTCGTATGATAGTACGGCAGGAGCTGGACAAGTGGTATATATACTTGACTTCGGAGTTGACATTGATATCCCGGTAGGACAGCTTTCCAACACACTGCTTGATCGAGATCTGCAGGTCTACATTAACCATCGCTAGGAATTCGACGACATCCGCGCAGGCGCGGAGTGGCTGTATCCAGGTCCCAACCCAGTAACGACTGGTCCCAAAGACGATAAAGGGTATGGTACTTGTATGCTCAGTAGGATCTCGGGCAAGCAATTTGGAGCAGCAAAATTAGTCAAACCCGCCAGCACCGTGATCAATTACCCGCATTTCATATCAGAAAACTGGCTCGAAGGCATAAAGCAGATATTCGATCATGTCGTGAACAATCGAAACCAGGGTAAAGCGGTTGTCAACATGTCATTGAATTGGAAGCTTCCGGGTTGTACAGCAGCTTGGCGCAGCAAATTCAAGTTTGTCCCGCAAGAACTTGTTGCTCAGGGGGTTTCGATCATCACAGGTGCCGGAAACGAAGGACGTGATCGCTTGGATGGCTGGCCAGCTTTGTGGGCAGAGCCTTACCGGAATGGTCCTCCTGACATCCCAGAGCTTTTAGTGATAGGCGCAGTCGATGCTAATGGAATTCTGGCGGTGAAGAGCCAAATCGGACAATCTGTAGGTCTTTATGCTCCAGGCGAGCGTGGAACCTCTTGCGCAGCCTTGGGTGGGGGAATCAAGACAAGTGCTGGAACTTCAATCTGTACGTTGTCTGGATCTTAGTTAGCCCTGAATCTCGAATCTAATGCAGCGTGCGCAATTGTCGCAGGACTTGCCGCATACTTCAGAGGAAAAGAGCTTTTCACCCAGAGAACTGGCACTCAAACCTGGGCAGATACTGTCACAGGGCTTAAAGCAGAAATTTCGATGCTTGCATATCCAAGAGCAGATCCAAAATTACTCTGCGTATGGAATAACGAGAATGACCCGGCACCCTGCGCTCTTGGCAAACGACAAGGCTCGATAGCAGCGGCGTGTACAGTATCTTCAGCTACCTCGACAAGCATGGCTTCTGTGCAACCTAGTCCCACTGCTGTTGGCTCGGTTGGATTTCATGTAGGAGGCCTCTTTACTACGAATCAGGATGGATCAGCGGACAACACGATCGAAGTTATAGGCACTCAGAATGACCTATGCTCGTATGTTGCCAACAACAAAAACAAATACAGCGCACTAGCAGTTGATGTGGAAGGAGTCAATGCAACGCTCACGGGCTTTATTCGAGATCCTTCAGAGATCAACTCAACTACCGTTGAGTTCGCTCTTCTCACGAATTCAGACCCGCAATTGAAACCCGTCGGTCAACCATTATGTGGAGTAACAAGCGAACCGAACTTTGCTATGGTTTTCACCAACTCAGGGTCTGGAACATTTGGTAGGTCAAAGGTACCTTCGCAAATGGAAATTGGACTAATGTTCGACTTAGCTTACAAAGACACAATTGGCAACACCGGAGTATGTACTCCAAGCTCCTCAACGACAGGTTGCAAAGATGCCAAGGGAAAATCCTTTACGATGGTCGGTCTGCTCTTCTGCGAAGTGTACGGAAATCCATCCTATTGTTCCAACTGGTAGCGTCTTCCACGTTGGATCCGTCCCGCTTATCTTGTCAAGGATACCGTACAACTTCAGCCTCCATATGCCTCGACATATCCATTTGGCGGCGTGACATCTCACCTCGAGAAGCACGCTGTTGACCCTTTGACTACCTTACCTATGGCCGGC
>JAABUK010009243.1_pt1 | contig 13532 bp, 6 predicted proteins | sample 5559141 | NCBI WGS metagenome assembly JAABUK01 (sample SAMN10711869, study PRJNA513367) | rock metagenome | isolation source: Antarctica rocks | place: Antarctica: Victoria Land, Pudding Butte nord | collected 2016-01-03
GGAGTCTTCGGTCGTGACGCCCGGGCGGGAGCCGGCGTCGACCTCGGCCTGCCGGACCCACTTGCGAACGGTCTCGGGCGTCCCGACCCCGAGCAGCCCCGCGACCCTGCTCATCGCAGCCCACTCCGACTCCTGATCGCCGCGGACCTCGGCGACCATCCGGACCGCCCGCTCACGCAGCTCGACCGGGTACCTCTTCGACGTACTCGTTGACATGACCCCAACCCTTCCAAGGAATGGAGTCTCCGGACACGCCGGGGCGGTTCAGGGAGATCTGCCGGAGGCGCTGAGCGTGGCGCTGGCCGACATCGAGGGTGTGGCGCGGGAGGGACCGCTCGCGTTGAGCGTGGCGACCGGCATGTCGGTGATGCAGGCGATGTTCCAGGCCGAGGTCACCGCGGTGGCTGGCGTGAAGGGCAGGCACGACCCGATCCGGACGGCAGTGCGGCACGGCACCGAGAAGGGCTCGGTGACCCTGGGGGGTCGTCGGGTTCCGGTGAGCAGGCCGCGGGCCCGGACCGTCGATGGTTATGAGGTCCGTGCTGCAGCGTTGTACTTCGACATCGTCTCGACCGGCTTCCGCCGCGCCGCCGACGCCGAAGGCGCCTCAGTCCGGTGAGGTCGAGCTCCTGGAACTACTGGATGAGTTGGTTCGCAAGCGTCAGCCAGGTCCTTGGCGTCAGGACCGCCGTCACGCCGAGAGCGTCCTCGGAACCGATCAAGTCCGCGTGTGCAGTCACGAGGTAGTCGGCGTCAAGTACGCGCAGTGCAGCGGCGAGTTCGGGAACCACGCGCCCACCTACGTCTGACGAGTCGGGCGGCACTGACTCGAAGCAGCCTTCGAAGCCCTGGTCGAGTGATTTACGGAGCTTCTCGACAGCCTGAGCGTCGGACGCGTCCCGTGGCTGGGCACGGGACAGCCCCAGGTCTCTTAGTTCCATCGTGCTCACAACGTCGATCTCGCGTGCGGACAGGGCCGGATGGAGCAGCGTCTCAACGGAGCTCAGCGCGGGGTAACGCAGATCTCCTGGTGGGAATTCAGGTTGATCAGGCCCACGAAGCGCGATGGTTTCGCGCGCCGCCGCCGCGAAGATCGTGTGGTCCAAGACCACGACGAGAAGTTCGGCCACGCCCTATGACTGCCGCTCCAGGTGCGTTCGTCGCCGAGGATTCGCGACGACTTCCTCCTGGGGGCCTATGAGCGCCGCGGCCCAAGAGCCGGGTTCGGCTGCCGCTTCCTCGAACAACGAACTAGTCCTAGCCATCTGCTTCTTCGTGCTGTCTAGTGGATTCGCGAGCGCAAGTGTCGTGCGGGCTCGCTCACGCCTTTGTGCGCGGATGACTCGCATCGCCGCCACGTCGGCCAACGGCACACTGCGCCTGTTCGATCGGTCGGCTCGGCCCAGCAGTCCCCGGTCTTGCCAGGCGTACACCGTGGGACGTGAGACACCGAGCAACTCCGCAGCCCGGCCCGGCGACACGAACTCCTCATCAACTTCCACGTGAGCGATGAGGTCGTCCGCGACAGATCTCCGCACGAGTTCTATGAGTTCAACCATGCGCTCACCAATCTCCACGATGCGCCCGTCAGAGAGCCGGTATGAGCCGCCTGTGATGGCAACATCCGCATCGCTCACGTCAGCACCGTCAAAGACTTCATCGAGCGTGCGCACGAATGTCAGAGTCGTCATGTTCCAGCTCCCTCGGTGTGTCAAAACAGTAACATACAGTTCTGACACCGCGCAAGCAGGCGTGCGTCGTCGTTCGCGCGACATGTTGGGCGAGTCGAGGCCGACAGGAGGAAGCGGAGCGCCCGCCCGGAGCACCATCGGTTCGCCACCCGCCTGGATGACTAAGGTCATCTAGACATCGTCAGGCGCAGCGAGGACTGGAGATGGTTCAGGGGGTTTCGTGGCAGGCCATCACTTGGGCTCTTGCAAGCTGGCGCAGCATGGCGACGATCGTGTCCGCGGCGATCCCGGCTTCGCGGGGAGACGGGCGCCTGCCGGTGTTTCACCGCCTGGGCGAGCTCGAGGGTCGGTTCGCGACCTTGCGCAGCTCGGCATTGCCGGGACCGGTCAGTAGACGCAGGGCGACGAATTTTGTTGAGTTACGGGACCTCCATGATCTCGTCACGTAAACGGTCCCCCTACGGACATCTCTAGAGAACGGAGAGGTCGGATGGCAGCGCAGGCGCCCGGTCAGCGCCCGCGACACGGTGACAGCTTGGCCGGTCTTGGTGCCGAGGCGGCCGGCGGAGTGCGGCCGCGTCGACAGGACGACCGCAGGGATGCTGACCGGAAGAGAAGCGCTAGAGGCGACTTCGAGGCTGTGCGCAGCCAGCTCGAAGGTATGCATCCGCAGCAGGTTTCCGGGCCGTCCATGGTGAGGGACGGTTCGGGTGACCCGAACAATTCCTACCGATCTACAAGTCTTGACTATTGCTCAGGTGTCTCTACGCTGGGTGGTCTAGGGATCCTGGTGGCAGTTGTGTTGCGAAGTAGAACCTTGTTCCTCAGTATCGCCACACTGTGCGTGATGTTTTTGGGGGCACCGCCGAAAGCTAACGCGTACACCCTCCTGGGCATAAAATGGGCCGGGGAACCCGCCCCGCATGTCTGCTGCGCCAATTTCACGTACCGCCAATTCGCGGGGCATAGCAACGACTATGCTGGTTGGGTTAATGGTGCGGCTGGTTGGACCAATAGCATCGCCTACGCCGACTGGAAGTCGGCCACGGTCGGCGAACAGGCCGACGCGCGGGACACCGACAACGGCAGCGTGAGTTGGGACGGTCTTTCCCAGTGGAGTTACTACACCGGCAGCAACGGACAACGATACTTCAGCGCCCCGGTTACGGTCACGCTCAACTACTACTACACCAAGAACTATTATGTCAATAAGACGACAAGTGTTGCAGAGCATGAGCTTGGCCACGCAATGGGTTTAGATCACTCCTCCGCGTGCGTAATCATGAACCCTAACACCCAATCGCGCTACGAGAACTGCCACGTCTATCAGGTGCAACCCGATGATGCGTATGGCGTCAACGCGCTTTATTAGGGCGAAGAAAGAGACAAGAATGACGACCAAGACCTCTCATAACCTTGTTGCCCTTGCGGCGGTTGCCGCCGCCGTTACATCTTGCGGTGGGACTGGAATAACGACGCACAGCGAGACAGACGCGAGCTGGGCTAACGCCTACCCAACGGTCGCGGCCATGGGGCAGCATGCCGATGTCATTGTCTCTGGACGTGTAACGGGCATAGCGGCGACCGGCGTTGATAGCTTTACGGGTACGGCTCAAGGCGTGCCCTACACGGATTATGACGTGTTGGTCACACGTTGGGTCGCGGGTACTGAAGCCAGCAGGACGTTGCGGGTCCACCAGTCAGGCGTACGGCACGGTGCCATCACAGAGGGAATTAGTGATGACCCATTGCTCACCGTCGGCGAGCAGGACGTCCTTTTCCTCCATCGTTACAGGACCGGGCGCTACAACATTCTCGGCGGACCGACAGGGCGCTTTCCCGTCAGGGCAGATGTCGTGACGGCCCTTCCCGGTGGCATAGCACGAGACGGTATTCCTCAGAGCCTCGCCACCTTTGCAACACGGGCTCGCACGGCCCACGCGCAAGGGGCCAGATAGCTCTCTGACCAAGGGCGGCCCGTGCGTCTTCACTGTCCGGGAGGCGCGGAACCGGCTGGCCCCTGCGCGTCAAGCTGATACCGGCCTTTCGGCGCAGTGCCAGGACGAGCAACGCGCTTTTGTCGCCCGTTCGCTGACCGACTGAGACTGCGTCCAGGCGAGGGTTAGATCGGTGCCTGGGCATCGGGTGCCAGTAGCGGTGGACTCACTGCAGAGCGCGGCGAGGGCAAGCGGTGGATCCCTGGGCTAAGCCGACCTGGAAGCTCGGCTTCGCCTAGCGGGACGCGGTCGTTCCTTGCTTGAGATTGCCGGTGCGTCAACTTCTAGCGTCGACCGCTCCAGGAGGTCGCCACTCCAACTGCTTGCTGCAGGGCGGTGAGCTCGAGGTCCGCTACAAGCCGGGGTCTGGTGTACGGGCGCACAGTGGCGGGGCGCAGCGGAAGTGCTACTGATTCGTCAGGTGGACGGTGTCGGAGGTTGCATGTCGGGCCGACTTACAAGTCACCGCGCCGCCTGCGGCGGTGTGTGAGGTGGCGCCCCGTGGCACTGGTAGCAGCAGCGCGCCCTCCACGCCCTCCGCGTCCGGCACGTCGTCATCCCGCGCAGAGGCAAATCGGGCAAGGCCAGACAGGCCGTTGACAACACCGGCCAGCGTTCCGCAAGAGTCTGAAGTAGAGAACCGGCAGCGAGGGCCGGATCAGCAGCCTCAAACGCGGCGCCTGGTCCCGTACCCGCCTGAACGGCACCGGAGGCAGGGTCTGGACTGGACATTGGGTCTTCGCCCACAACCTTGTCAAGATCGGAGCCCTCGCCAGCTAATCGGGCCAGGAGGCCAATCCCTCCCGGATCGGTCGCCGCCGACCCGCCGTTCTCAGCCCACCGGGTTTTGCGGGCCGAAGTAGCTAGCCAGCGATCAGTCGAGTTAGGCTGGCTAGGATTAGGTACGCAGCGAACGTACAGAACACGCTTGGGAGTAGGTCGGCTCGCCTCCGACGACTTGTTACGTCCTCGCGGTGCGCCTCTTCTGGAGGGCCGAGCCAATCCTGGCAAAGACCAGCCACGCGGGCAGCACGTCGGTATCCAAATACGTCACCGAGCAGCGACGGACCGAACGCGAAACTGTTGTGGCGGCGAGCTTTTTTGTCCAAGAAATACAGGCCCTTATCCGACCTGATACTGCGAATGCTGTAACGGGGTGCGTCTACTTGAATGAACAAGTTGACGAACGTGAGTCGGTCCTTCCTTATCTCAACCTTTACAGAAAGAAAGAGTTGGGCCGCGCTCCCTAAGATACTGAACTCCAGCGCGGTAAAGAACAAGTTGAACAGTGAATTCTGATCATTGACTGCGAGCAGAACCGTTAAGAGGGCTGTGCCGGCCAGCATGCACCAGGCCAGAACTCGAAGCAGAACGAACGGACGGCCTAATACCCGACGTTCCATCATTCCGTAGTTAGTCACCATCGGTAATGGGCCGCCCGGTGAGACCCGTAGCCTAGCGTCCCCGACATAAAACCGTTCGCGCCAGCGAACCACGCTGTTTCCCGCCAGCTGATTCTTTGGCGTGCCACATGCCATGCCCGGCCAACGTGGTGACGGCCAAATCTTGTGAAGGCTGAGCCCCAAAAGCTGCGGCCGATCCTATACCCGGCACCTCCGCCCACGGCCGCGAACGCCAGATCCCGACCTAGTCCCCAGCCGTCGTAAGAGACGCGGTGGTGGTGCCAGTGTGAGTTGCTGGCCAACGCAACGACCCCGCCGGCGATGAGACAGGCGCCGGCGCTCAACACCACACAACCAACGCCGACTCCAATCGAGGCAAGACCTCTCCAGTGCTTGGCCCCCCAGCCCCAGCCCCAGCGGTGGTGGTGGCGGCGGTGGTGAGGTGGCGCCCCGAAGCATTGGTAGTAGCAGCCCCCGTTGCCGACGTCTCGATCCGTCCTGTTTCCGTCGAGGTCGAAGCTGTTGACGGGGTCTTGGTTGGTGTAGTCGTAGTCGTTGGCGCTGCCGCCGGCGACGGGGTCGACGGACAGGAACCGCCCGGAGTTGGGGTTGTACAGGCGTACGCCCATGAGGACGACGCCGCCAAGGGCGTCGCTGCTGCGTTGTTTGCCGCCGAGCCAGCCGTAGCGGCTGGGCGTGGTGTTGTTCTGCCGGGGGGCGCCGTATTCGGTGTACTCGTACTGGCTGGTGGTGCTGGTCGCGGCGCTGGTGTTGTCGACGGTGCCGACGACGTCGCCGTGCAGGTTCACCAGTTGCAGGGCGGTGCTGTTGGCGCCGGTGGGGTCGGTGCTGACGATGGCGGCCAGGTCGCCGGCCAGCCCGGTGACGTTGCGGGTGGTGGCGCCGTCGCTGGTGCTGATCCACGCCGGGGAGTCGCCGCCGTCGCTGTAGTGGTTTGTAGCGGTGGTGTTGTTGGCCGCGGTGGGGTCGCCGGTGGTGGTCTCGGCGAGCAGCCGGCCGGTCAGGTCTAATGTCCAGGCTTTGCCGGTCGCGGTGGCGCCGGTACCGGTGGTCTGGGAGGCGACCATGTCGTCGGCGTGGTAGGTGATGGTGCTGTCCTGGTTGGTGGTGCTGGCCGCGGCCGGTGTGGTGGTGGTGCGCCCGAAGGCGTCGTACGCGTATCCGGGGTCGGTGAGGCGGTCGGCCGGGTCGTAGCTGTGCGTGGCGCTGGTCGTCGCGGTTGAGGTCTGGCAGGCGCCGGTGGGGTCGTCGTAGCTGGCTTGGGTGAGCCGGTTGGAGTTCAGCCCCGGCCGGTCGACGGCGGTCGCGGTGCTGGTGGTGTTGCTGGGGTCGTTGAAGCCGTAGCGGCGGACCTGGCAGGCCGAGGTGGCGGCGAGGGTGTCGTTGGTTTGGGTGAGCCGCCCGGCGTTGTCGTAGGTGTAGTTCTGGCTGCTGGCGTTGGAGCTTTGCTGCCGGATCTGGCCGTTGGGGCTGTAGTCGGCGGTGAAGCTGGGCCAGCCGGTGCTGCCGGCCTGGCTGTACGCCAGTTTGGTGTCGCGGCCGGCTTCGTCGTGGGTGTAAGTGGCGGTCAGCCCGTTGGGGTATTGCTGTTGGGTGAGGGCACCGCCAGCGTCGTACCCGGCGGTGAACGTGCCGGCCTGGGTGTCGGTCACGGCGGTGAGCATCCCGCGGTGCTCGGTGGCGCTGTCGTAGGTGTAGCTGCGGCTGGCTTTGCCGTCGTTGGCCTGGGTGGCGCGGCCGTCGATGTCGTAGCTGCTGGTGGCGTTGTTGCCGGTGACGTCGGTGTAGCTGGTCGGGCGGTCCAGGGCGTCGTAGCCGGTGTGCACCTGCTGCCCGCCGGGCTGGCCGCACGGCACGGTCTGGGCGGCGGCGGCCCGACCAGTGCTGGTGTCGTAACAGGTGTAGACGTCGGGGCGGTCGGTGCCCAGTGCCCCGGCCGGGCTGACCATCAGGCTCGTGCGGTAGCCCAGCGGCGACAGCGGGTCGGTGGTGTTGTAGCCGTAGTCGGTCGCGGCGGTCCGGCTGGTCCCGCCGACGGTCTCGGTGACCGTGAGCGGGCGGCTGTACAGGTCGTAGTCGGTGCTGGTCGCCGGCAGCACCGGGGTGGCGGCGGCGGGGTGGCTTTCCTGGCAGGTCAGGCCGGCTTCGCTGGCCTTGGCGCACCGGCCGGTGCCGGTGGCGGTGTAGTAGCTGGTCAGGGTGGTGCCGGCGCCGGTGCCGTCGGGGTCGGAGGGCATCCGGGTCTCGGTGACCTGCCCTCGGCTGTTGTAGCGGGTGAGGTGGGTGATGCCGGGTTTACCGGGCAGGACGGTGGTGGTGATGGTGGCGGCCCGCAGGTCCCAGCCGGAGGGGTCCCCGGCCACGACCGGGTCGTAGCCGGTGGTGGTGGTGCGCGGGTCGTGTTTGGTGTTGTCGCTGACCAGTTGTGCGGTGCTGGTGCTGGTCGTCGCCAGCCGGTAGGGCATTCCTTGGGACAGGTTGTTATTCGGGGCGCCCTGGTCGTAGGTGACGGTCGTGTCGGGGTAGGCGTCAGCCTGGGTGCCGTCGTCCAGGGTGACCTGGCTTGCCGGGCCGCGGGTGTCGAGCAGTTCGGTGCCGTCGGTGCTGTAGGTCATGACGGTCTGCAGCAGTTGGGCGCGCTGCGCTGAGCAGGCCGGGGCGGCGGCGCAGCTCGGGCTGCCGGGGACCAGCGCGGCCACCGCCGGGTCGTAGCCGGCGCCGTTGGTGTTGCCGGTGTCCAGCGCCTCCGCCCGCCCGGCCGGGTCCAGCGTGACGACCGGGTGGCCTTGCTGGTCGTAGCGGGTGGTGGCGAGCTGCCAGTTGCCGGCGCCGTAGGCGGCGGTGTCGACCTCGCGGCCGTTGACGTCGAGGTAGGTCAGGGTCGCGTACGGCCAGTCCGCCGCGCTGACCGCCGAGGGAGTGGGTCCGGCGGGGACGTGGTCGGGGCCGAAGACCGCGGCCGCGGCGCCGGGAGCCGGCAGGTCGGTGCTCTGCCCCCAGGCGGCGGTGGCGGCGGCGGACAGGTCCGGCAGTCCGCTGGTGCCGCTCAGCGGCAGGTCGTAGACGACCGTGCTGACCGCGTCCTTGCCCAGCGCGGGGTCGTTACGGGCGGCGGTGCTCAGCCGGCCCTTGCTGTCGTAGGCCATCTTCCAGGCGATTGGGTTGCCGCCCGGGGTGAGGCTGGCCAGCCGGGGGGCGTTGTTGGCCGGTGCCGTGTCATAGGTGTAGGTCGTCTTCAAGGCGGGGCTGACCCGCGGGTCCCACCGCGCCCGCAGCAGCCCGGTGTTGTCGTAGGCGTAGTGGCTGAGCTCGACGGTGCGCATCGCGTCGCCGGCCGTAGGGTCGGCGGTGGTGAGCGAGACACCGGTCAGCCGGCCGGTGTAGTCACCCCAGGTGGTGGCGCTCAGTGCGGTGCTGGTGCCGGCGGCGTAGGTCAGGGTCAGGGTGCGGCAGCCCGCGGTGCTCAGCGGGGCGGCGGTGCAGCTGACCCCGGCCGGGGCGGGACCGACCAGGTGCGCGACCCGGCCGGCGGCGTCGTAGTCGTAGGAACTGGTGTCCCCGGCCTGTTCATGCACCGACTGCACTGCCCAGCTGCTGCCGTTGTCCGCCGACGTCCAGGTCGTTACGGTCCCGTCCGGGTCGGTCAGGGCCAGGGTGGTGAACTGGCCGGTGCTGTCGGCGGTCTCGACCAGCGTCGAGCCATCCTTGACGTCGCCCTGCCCGGTGTAAGTGATGGAGCTGGCGGTCTTCGCGGTCGTGGCGTACAGTGACTCGCCGCCGGTGGCGTCGGTGAGCAGGACATATCCCGCCGCCCGGTTCTCCGTGACCACCTGGTCGCTGGCGCCGGCGTCGGGCCCGGGCAGGCTGGCGGTCCAGCCCGGCCCGAAGATCCCGGTCGCCCCGGCGGAGCCGGTTGCGGGCGTCAGGCTGGTCGCGGACCGGGTCAGGCTCAGCGTGCCGCTGTAGCTCGGGACCGAGACGTCGCCTGCCTCGACCGAGGAGTCCCCGGTCAGCAGGCTCACGCTGGCCGGTCCGACGGTGGTGGTGGCGTAGGAGTCGCCGAAGGCGTGCCGGGTCAGGTGCAGGTCGCTCGCGGTCGAGCAGGTCGGGGTGGTGTCTGTGGCGGTGGCGTAGAAGCAGGCGCGGACCTGGACGAGCCCGTCGGTCTTCACGCTCTGGTAGGCGTTCCAGTTCAGCCCGGTCGGGTAGGCGCTCAACGCGACCGGCCAACCGGCGATGGCCGTGCCGGAACCGGGCGGGGTGACGTCCGCGGTCGGCACCGGCTTCCAGGACGCGGCCGAGGTCGGGAGCCCGACGGTGTACTGGTAGGCGACGTAGGGCTGCGGGCCGGTGGCCTGCAGAGCAACCGACTGCTGGGTGCGGTCCTCGTCGGCGGGGCTGGTAAGCGCCCCGTTGCCGACCCCGAAGTTGTAGTCGGACTGGGTGAGGTTGCCCGCACGGTCCTTGGCCTGCACGTGCAGGCTGTGTTCCCCCGCGGCCAGGGCGGTGTAACTGACGCTGGTGGTGCTCGCCGGGACGGTGGGGCGGGTGGTTGAGCTGTCGAGCCAGTAAATCCAGTTGGTGACATCCGTGCTGGCGTCGGACCAGGACAGCGACCCGGTCGCCGCGGCCGACCACGTTCGCTCCGGCCAGGTACTGGAGGAGACCGTCGGGGCGTTCGGGGCGGTGGTGTCGACGGTGAACTCACACCACGGCGAGTAGGCCGCGGACACGTCGGTGCCGTCGTAGCCGCGGGCCCGCCAGCTGTAGACACCGCCGTTGACCAGAGTCCCGGCCGGGACCGCCCAGCCGGCCTGGGCGCCGGAGCTGACCGAGGCGGAGTAGTCCTGGCCGCCGATCTGGGTTCCGCTGGTGTGCCACAGCTCGAAGGCGCCCTTCAGCGTCCCGCCGTCAGGGTCGGACACGGTGGCCTTCAGCGTCGGGGTGGTGGTGTTCAGGTAGGGCCGGCCGGCGCCGGTCGTGCACACCCCCGCCGGGCTGGTCTGGCTGCTGGTCGGCGTGGCCGGGTAGGAGTTGTAGGTCACCGACATGCTCGGGTTGTTGTCGAACTTCTTCCACGAGTTGCTGTCGGCCTCGTTGTGGGCGCGCAGCTCCAGTTGGGTGCCGGCCGTCCCGGTGCCAGCGAACGCCTGCGCCAGGGCGGTGACCGGCACCCCGACCGTCTGCGCCGGGCAGGCGCTGCCGCCGCCGTGCGCGAAGCTCGCCGAGGCGAACAGCGTGCCGACAGCCGGCTGGGTGTTCCAGCTGCTCGCCGACGTCGCACCGGCGGCCATCGCGTAGACGTCGAACTGGCTGGCTGTGCAGGAGTACGCCCAGTTCTCGTACAGGTTCAGCGTCGCGGACAGCACGTGCTTGCCCGCGATCGGGGTGGAGTTGAACTGGAAGATCGACCGGTCGACCTGGCTGCCGGCGTTCCAGGTCCCGACCCGGGCGATGTCGGTGCTGTTCCAGTACGTCGCGGTCGGGTAGGCCTTGTCGACGTACGTCCAGTAGGTGCGGGCCAGCGAGGTCCCCGGGTCGACGGTGACCGGGTAGACCGTCGCCGGGTCGGTCAGGAACGCGCTGTCCGGGGTGACCGACAGGACCTGCGCGCCTGCCGCGCCGGTCACCGTCATCGCGACCGGCGCCCGGTGGGTGTGCTCGCCGGCGTGCGGGTCCACCGTCGCGTCCCACATCACCGGGGCGCTGCCCTGGGCCAGCACCTTCCCGGCGGTGTCGGTGAACCGCAGCGACCCGCTGGCCGGGTCCACCGCGGCGGTCAGCCCCGTCCCGGACAGCGGCAGCCGCAGCGTGCCCAGCGGCGCGGCCGGGCGGGTCTTCAGCACCAACGACACCTCGAAGCCCATGTCGGCCGACCGGACCTGCAGGTCGGTGCCGGGCAGCACATCCGGGTACGTCGCGGTGTCCCCGGCCAGGGTCGGGGCCGGCAGCGACGCCAGCCAGGACAGGCCCAGCGAGGATCCCGGGCCGGTCGTGAGCGAGGCGAGGCGCCCGGACCCGCCGCTGCCCAGCGACTGGCCGGCGGTCGCCGCCCGCGGCCCGACCGACCCGTCCGGGCGGCGCAGCAACGTCGGGTCCGCAGCCACCAGCCCGGTCGCGGTCCGCACCCGCACCGGCAACGCCGAGGACTCCGAGGTGAGCGTGCCGTCCGGGTTCACCCACGTCGTGGTCGACTCGGTGTCCCGGTCGGTGACCTGCACCCGATGGCCCGCCGACCGGGCCGCCATCACCGCCGACGCCAGGTCCGGGCGCTGCGTCACCTGGGCCGCGGGCACGACCGCTGCGCTGGGCACGGCTGCGCTCGCGGCCGGGGCCACCGCGGACAGCAGCGATCCGGTCAGCGCCACCGTCGCGGCCACCGCGACCCAGGTACGGACCGCACCCGTTCGACCCGGCTGTCCCGTCGTCGAACCTGACCCACCAAAACGACTGCCTCGCACCACAACGACCCCTGAGACGCGTAGTAACGCCGCGCGGACTCAGCGTGGCGGGCAGTGTCTAACGCAGACAGCCGACCCGTGACAGCCATTCGCCCTTCTGCCGCCGCAAGATGAGCCGAACGGGCTACACCGATAGTCACATCTTGTGACTCAGTTCAGTCACGGCTCGGCCCGTACGACGTGGCCGTGCGCTCGAACGCGTGGACACGGCTTCGCAGTTCGGCGTCCCAGGGAGGCGTTGCCGTCTGCTCGACCCTGCCGTCGATGCGACGCACGGACGTGACGGCCTGCTCCACGACGTCGTAGCGGCGACGAGCAAGACCGGGGTGGCGGTCGGCAGGGCGTCGGCGCACTCGTCAGCGGGGGAGTGGCGTGGCGACCAGACCGGTGCCCCCGGCCTTGACCTGCTCGCCGGGCAGGGCAAGCAGCGGGTAGTCCTGCAGGGCCTGGGCCCGGGGCTTGCCGGTCCGGTCGTCGAGGGCGACGTACCCGTCGGCGCCGTCGACCCACGCGAGCCCGCCGCCGACCCGCTCGGCCTTCGGGGACTGGGCTGCGGTGAGGCGCCACAGGAGCTTGCCGGTGCGCATGTCCAGGCCGTACTGCCCGTCCGACGTCGGTCCGGGGACCTTCTCGTACACGACGGCCACGCCGGTCGTCGTGTCGGTGAGGGCGGTCGGGTTGCTGGGTTGCGGGACCTCCGGTCCGACGGCCTGGCCGGTGCGCAGGTCCCGGACCCGCAGGCTCGTCGTGTCGCCGGCGAGGTCGCTGCGGGTCGTCTGGATGAGTCCGTGCCCGGCGCCGGTCGCGACCACGGTCGAGCGGCTTCCCTGCGCGCCCCGGGCCCAGTCGGCGCTGGACCACAACGTCCTGCCGGTCGCCGTGTCCGTGCCGGTGAGGGCCGTGCTGATCCCGGCGTCGCTGAGGCTGAGGACCGCCACGCCGCCGTCTAGGCCGACGGCCTCGCCGGGACGGGTCCACCTGGCCCTGCCGGTGACCGGGTCCAGGGCGGTCGTGGTGCTCCCGGCGGTGTCGACCCCGGCCGTGCCGGTCAGGACCGCCGTGCCGTCGAGCAGGTTCGCAGGCCCGGGTGCGGTCCAGAGCGTCCTGCCCGTCGACGGTTCCAGGGCCGTCGCCGCTGGGCCGGTCGAGGCGGGCGTCAGGCCGCTGCCGGGGGTCGTCGCGGTGAGGCTCACGACCAGGGGCGCGCCCGGGGCGGCGAGCAGCACCGGCCCCTCGGTGCCCAGGGCGCCCCCGGGGGTCGCACCGGCGGCCAAGGGCAGAGGCACGTCCCACAGCGCCCGTCCTGTCGCCGCGTCCACGGCCTGCACCCGGTTGTTGTTGCGGGTGACGCCCGCGACGACCGTCCCGTCGGTGACGGGCACGGGCAGGTCGACCCGGGAGGTCCACGCCCCAAGGCGGCCGGACGCGGCAGCGGCGTTCGGGCTGGCGGCCGGGGTGGGGCTGTCGCTTGATGCAGGGGTGGGGCTGGCGAGGCCGAACGTCGCGGCCCGCAGGGGCTTGCTTGCGTGTGTCCCGCCGCACCCGGCGAGGCCGAGCAGTGCCAGGGCGGTGATCGTGGTGGTTCGGGTGGCGGGCACGGGGCTCCGGAGGGTGCGTCGGGATCGGATGGGTGGCTCGGGTCAGCCGGTGACGAACCACTTGCCGTCCTGCAGCGCGACCTTCGTGTCGCCGTCGCTGCTGGGGTGGCCGCCGAACGTCACGGCGGACTCCGGGACGACGGCGGTGTCGCCGTTGACCTGGATGGCCTTCGCGTCGACCTTCACGTCGGCGAACCCGGCACGGGCCGTCGGGTCGTACTTCTTACCGAGGTAGCTCTGGCAGTCGCCGCCCGTGGCGGTGAACCGCTGCAGCGCGGCGGGCAGGACCAGGGCGCAGGCCTTCGCGAACTCCCCCGCGTGGACGTCGTCGTACACGGCGGCGGTCAGGGACTGCGGGCTC
>JAABUK010009244.1_pt1 | contig 13527 bp, 16 predicted proteins | sample 5559141 | NCBI WGS metagenome assembly JAABUK01 (sample SAMN10711869, study PRJNA513367) | rock metagenome | isolation source: Antarctica rocks | place: Antarctica: Victoria Land, Pudding Butte nord | collected 2016-01-03
TCATTATTGCGTGCCTCTGCTGCATGTCTATACTACGTTCCCCGGGCGGAAGACGCCAAACTCGCTTGCCACTCTTAACAACCTGAAGATAGCTGTCATGTCCGTTCGGTGAGAATATTATTATTCTTCTCCTGCTCATCCTCCTGTTTCTCCGTTCGTCTTCATCTTATATCAGTGCAATATATGACAGCTGAATCATACATCCTGCAGATACCAAGTCTCTAAACTCCTACAACTTTCGCTGTTCGAGAACTTGCAGCACAAACTGTTAACAGCAAGCCCTTTATTACCATCAACACTCTTAATATCGGGCTCTGTTACACAGACTAGACCCGTAGTGCAGTGGGCGTCACCTATCTCACGATGAAGCTGATGAAAGCTCTACAGGCATGGGCAGCTGAAGAGGGCGGCCAGACCCTTGTGTATGCCACTACTGCAGGACCTGAGTCGCATGGGGTGTACATTAGTGATAGCAATATTCGAAAGTAAGCCTTTCTTGACTGAGAAGATGTTCTAGAATGCATGTAACGTGATTGTCCACAGTAAAGGCTAGTCAAAGTTCGTCATCAGCCAGGATGGCCAGAAGACGCAGAAGAAAGTCTGGGCAGAGCTGGTCGCAATAGTCAGCTAGCCATTACCAAATTTTCCGGGCTAAGGAGATAATGGAAACAGTAGGCTGGATTGAGTTGAATTAGCAGTGTTCCTTCAGATCGTTGAGTTAATGGGATGATTAATTCCTTCAGGAAGGGATCGTAGACGTGATGGGAAGAACCGTGACTGATAAATGCCGAGAATCGACTCACTACATCAAGCTATCCCTATATATCAGCAACGGTATAACAGAGCAAGTATTTCTATCTACTACGGCAACTCATCATGCTACACAATTTTGCGTACTTTGAATAGCTTAGCGAGCTTTCCTGAAAGTGAGTGTTTAATGTAAGATACTTTTCAGCCAAACCATCTTGGAAATCATGTTGTACCGCAATGCCCACTACATTACCACTGGTAGAAAGCAAGGCTGATAAGCAGAGCCTTGTTTGTGCCAATTTGAAGAAGAACAATTGGTCGCCTAGACCCTTGGTTAGAATCATTGATGTCTATCAAGAGACATTCACATCAGCTTTCGTGACAATACCGCAGAATTAATTAACTTCTATGTGTCTTAACTTGCATTCTCGATCTTGCTATTTGAGCTGTTCTCATCTTAAGAAGATCAGCAGAAAGCTTGCATTCACAATCAACCTCAAGAAAAAGGAAGAAGTAAAGCGACAAGAGAATAAACTCACAGACAACAGGCTTCAGCAATCAATCGTATCTTCTTTCAATTCTTTATTCAGTCTTCAAGAACCTCACGCTCAAAGTCGTAAGCACAGCAGTGCAACCAACGTCGCTCGCGCTGTTTTGACAAGGCATCATGTACTTCGTTGCCTCATTTCTTCCAGAATTCTCTTCGTTCAACGTTTCAAAAATTCTTGTCGCAGCATTCGCTGACACTTGTTCAAGCAAAGCATGAAGCATACTATTCAATGCATGCATTTTCACACATGCAAAATTCGTTCTATGTTTCTGCTCAGCGATGACATTCGTTAGTGCTGAATGCAAATTGCTCATGAAACTCGTTACGTCGACTTGCTGCTCTCTGATCACGAAAGCGTAAAACGAAGTTTCAAGACTCAATATATAAATAATGATCATTGCGACAAACATGTTGATGCATGTCAAATCTGATGAATTGATCGCAGAATAAATATCTTGCATGATAAAATAAACATTATTGATTTGATTTGTAATCTCTTGATGATCTAAGCACTCTTGTATCATTGAAGATCAAGCGAAAGCACTGTTGCGTTGATTGAAGAAATGAACTCATATTGCTGTAATGACACTGTGTCGATGTTGAGAAAGAAAAACTCTTGCTCAGAAGTAAACTTTTGAAACTTGTTGTGTTTTTGTTATGATCTTGATTTATTCTCAACTTTACTCTCAATTTATTCTTGATTCTATTCTTGATTTATTCTTGACTTTATTCTCAACTTTATTCTCAATTTATTCTCAACTTTATTCTCGATCTTGATTATTTCTAATTGAATTTAGTGAGCATTCAAGTTAAAGATGATGTCATCGAGTCTCTGCATCATCTGTGTAAAACATCAATTCTTTCAAGTCTAGCACAAAGATCAGAAACACATATATAAGCTGCGAGTTTTATTCTGTAGATACTTTTCTTTCTTAGTATTTATCTATTAGTTATATTACACTCATATGACTCGCTTTATGTTGATCTCTAACAGTAGATAAATACTAATCAACTACTTTGCTATTGACGTGTAAATGATATGAAATAATCTACTTCGTTCATTCAGAAAATTCGCAAGAAATTCTTTAAATTACTTTCATTAAAACATACATTCAAATTTACTTAAATTTATCACTCAATCACTTAATTTTATCACAATCAAATTTATTTATCTATTTTTATCTTTCTTACAATAACACACGACTCTGAATCAGTTGAGTCACAAACAACTCATCTGCTTAAAAGCATTGCAAATAAATGAATTTTTCTTCTTTCTTTTGATGTTTTAGCTGAATCTCAAAACGTTGAGATTTCATGAAACATTAAGATTGAAAAATAATTATATCAGTGAGCTCTTGATCAGTCAAATGAGATCATCAAGATGTTAAATGAGCTAAGAAATCAATAAAACATGACTTTGAAATGCAATGAACATTGAATTGTTTTACAGATCAAACATACTCAGAGATTGAAACAGCTAAAGATTAATTGCACATCAATGAACATTCTAAAAGAAATTAACATTCAACTACAAAAGACAATGTTGAAACTCAAAGAGAAACAATGTTCAGCTGATCAGCTTTGATCTCAACAACATATTAAGTCTCGATCTACTACAAATTCTCTATCTCAACAAGATATTGAGTTGCATGCTTCTATCAAGAATCATACTTAACAAGAGATGTTTACTAAGTTCATCTTCTTCGAAAATGAACATCATTGATTCTACAAATTTTCGAATCTTTCTATATTCATTGATGAAGATGAATCAAGTTGAGAAAATTGAAGAAACAAAATGAATGACAAGCTGATTGTTAATGTTAATCAATTCAATGATGAAATCATTTATATTGTTTACATGATGTTTAGACTAGAAAATGACGCTGCAAAGCACATCTTTGCTCAACATCATTTTGATTCTTTAAATTCATTCACTTTAATCTACAAGTTATTTAATCATTTGAAAGAAATATATGATGAACTGAATAAAAATTGAAAGTTTCGATGCAAATACAACGCTCTGAAATAAGTAGACAAGTCTTTCAATGTTTTTTACTTCAACTTTATGAACTTATTCAACTATCTTGATTATGATGATTGCACTCTGATGAATGATTTTCAGAATAAAATCAACAATCATTTGCAGAATGCTTTATCAATCTGTTCAGAGAATTTTACTTCACTTTCTCGTCTCAAGAAATTTCTTCAAGATGTAAATAATAAACAGCAAGTCAACTATCAGCTATGCAGCGAACGTTACACTGTCATCATCAAAGTCACTGTCGTATTTGACAAATACATTACTTCATTGTCAGTGATGACTTTGATAATTAATTATGTTAAGTTGACTATCTTTTCTATCTCTGAGTCAGTGAGATCATTTATTATCTGCTACATTTGCAAGACTTCAAGTCACTTGTTCAAGAATTGTTCTCAGAACAAGATCAACATCTTAACTTTTTAAGCTTTCACTTTTCGTTTGCATGAGATAGTCATTCTCAAGAATAAAGAGAATGAGAAAATGTCTTCTTTTGAGAATAGCAAGACAAAAAACTAGTGACTTTCATTAAAGACATGATGAAAGATGTGTTAATTTCTTCAACAATGAGCATATCAAATAATTCTTTTGCTTCTGAATCTTTAACTACTGAATATGTACTTTCTAGCAATGAAATTAGCTACTCATTGAAGTTATTGATTGATATTGAAGCTGCTGACTATTCATTCATTAATGAAGTGATCGCGCAAATTGTTTATGATCAGTTGCAAATTAAGTCTTTGACTTTGATCAAAGTGAAGTCAATACAAGAATTCGATGATCATTATGCAAAAAAACTCATTATTCATGTCATTTATTTAAATCTGATGATTCAGAATTATACAGTAAATATTGCTTTTATGTTGATCACTCAATTAGAACAACATCAAATGATTCTAGAAAAAACATGAATGAACAAAATAAATTTAGTCATAAATATGTAAATCAACTTTCTTCAATTTTCGAATTTCAATTCTTGCTTAACTGTTCTTTTCTTAAGTGAGAGAACAACATTGAAACAGAAAAGCTTAACTTCTACTCATATATTAAAAAGATCTTTCACTTCTGTTATATTTTAATTTAGTCAGAAATCATTCTTTTTCAATCAGTTCAATGAAAAGTCAGTTCAACAAATTAAACAGTTAAAATCGCGTGACGTGACTTTAACTAACATCAAAATTTCTAAACTGACTTCAGATTTAAAAAACATTGAAATGATAAAGACTGCAACATATAGAATGTTAGTCAAATGATCAGATGTTAAGATCTTTGCTGTTATCATCTTGAAAATCGATTGACTCATAACTACAGTCAAAAATAAGTCTGAAGAAGTGAATTTACATGAACTTTCACACGTTAAAACTTTTGAGAAAATCAAAGTCAAGCTCTCTTTCAAGTATCATGACTATTTAAACATGTTTAATTGAGTTATGATTGATCAGCTATCATTGCATCATTTTTATGATCACAAAATTGAGTTAATTGATGAAGAAACATCTTCTTAAAGTAAATTATATTAAATGTTCAATTACAAGCTTCAGAAGATAAAGAAGTATCTGATTAATCATTTAAATCAAAAATTCATTTTCTTCAGCTTTGCATCATATGTCTAGTTCATCTTGTTCATCAAAAAGAAAAATAATAGTTTGCATTTCTGCATCAATTATTGAAAACTCAATGCTTTGATTAAACAAAATCACTATTTTTTGTTCTTGATAAACGAGATTCTTGCTCATATACAAGAAAGCAAGTATCTGATTCAATTGAATATAATTGTTGCATTCAACAAACTATGCATGCATTCAGATAGTGAAGATTTGACTATTTTAATTATTTTCTTCAACTTATACAAATATCATGTAATGCTCTTTGATTTAATCAACGAATCTGCTTTCTATCAGCATTACATGAATGATGTATTGTTTGAATATTTACATCAGTTTTGTCAAATTTATCTAGATGACATTATCATTTACAGCAAGATCTTGAAGAAACACAAACAACATGTATGATTGATCTTGCATAAACTATGAGAGATCGATCTACAAATGAACATAAACAAATGCAAGTTTCATGTGCAAGAAATCATCTTTCTAGAACTATTAATATTCATTGAGAGACTAAAGATGAATTCTCAAAAGATACAGATGATTATTAAATAATTTATTTTCATCAATCTCATTCAAATACAGTTCTTCATTAACTTTTGCAATTTTTATCAACGCTTTATCAAGAACTTCTTGAAGATTGTTCATTTTATGATTCAACTTACTTAAAAGAAGATCATATTTGAATGAAATGAGATTTATCAGATAACATTCAATCATATGAAGAAATGTATGATTGAGACTTTGATACTTCATCACTTTGATCAAACTCATGAAACTATTCTTGAAATTAACTCATTTGACTACGTCAATGATGAAGTTTTGTCTTAATATGATGATGAAGAAATATTACATTTGATGATCTTTTATAGTAAGAACATGTCTTCTGCTGAATGCAATTACAAAATATATGATAAGAAATTGCTGATCATCATTTGAATGTTTAAACATTAACAATCTGAGTTGAAGCTGACTGACATTTCTATCAAAGTCTTCATCAATCATTAAGCGCTAACATCATTGATGAAGAATAAAGAGCTTAGCAAATGATAGATGTGTTGAATACAAAAGTTTATTGACTTCAACTTCAAAATAATGTATTAATCTGATAAACAAAACATCAAGATCAATGCATTAACTCATTGAGTTAATGTTGTGTTCAAAGATTTCAAGAATGAGTGCATTCACTATTAATGAATCACTATTTTGACTTCAAATTGAATGAAAATTGCTGATTTAAAGAAGAACATCAGTGAATTAATTTATAAACAGATTCTTGAAATTAATAAAATTGATAAGAATTGTACATTACTTTGCGAAGCAATAGCAGAAAATGAAATACAATATGAAAATATCAAATTGAAGAATTGTTGAACTCAGAATGAAATCTTGTATCATGATAGTCAGTTATGAATTTCGTTTAACGAGCTTCTACAAATGAATCTGATTCGTGAGATGCATAAGCAATCATCAGTTAATCATTCTGATATTCTTAAAACTGTGAAAGTCATAAAGCGAAACTACTATTGATCATTCATGTGAAAAACGATAGATCAATATATTCAAAACTGTTATATGTATCAATGTTCAAAGACATTTAAAGATAAATCAAATGACTTGCTTCAATCTTTATTGATATCTGAACAGCAATGATAAAACATAATAATGAACTTCATTATTAATTTATTTGATTCAAGCAAGTACAACGTTATTTTGACAATCATCTGCAGATTATCAAAGAAAAAATATTATATTTCTTGCATCATTGATGATGAAAATATCACTGTCAAAAAGACAGCTGAAATGCTGATTTAATGAGTATATTGAACTTATGATTTATTTAACTTCATAGTATCTGATTGAGATTCACAATTCATCTTTATACTATGAAAGTTTCTTTGCAAATGACTAAGCATTTCTCTTTGATTATTCATTGTTTATCATCTTCAAATCAATGATCAAAGTGAACGAGTCAATCAAAACATCAAGTAATATCTTCAATTATTCTGTTCATATATGCAGAATGACTTATTTAAGTGACTATTCATGATTGAGTTTATTAACAATAATATTTTGTTCTCAATCATTTTTTTAATTTTCTTCTTCATGAACAAGAGCTTTCATTCTCATATGAACTTCAACTCTGACATCATTGAGTATGAAAGCATTTGCAAACGCTTGCAAATCATCAGAGTTGAAGATATATTCAATCACATGAACAAAACATTAATCTTCGCTTGCAAAGCTTTGATCAAAACATGAAAATGAATGATGAAACAAGTTAATAAACATAAAAAGAAGATCAATTACAAGATTAAATCAAAGATGTTTCTGAATGAAAGAAGCATCATTACAGCGAGATTCTTCAAAAAGCTAGATGATAAAATGCTCAATTCATTCAAGATCACAAACTTTATTGACTTCTTTTATAAATTGAAACTATCAAGCACTATGCATATACATGATGTGTTTCATTCAGAGCTTTTTCATTCTGTCGTTGATAATTTTCTGTCTGATCAGAAGAATGAATCTTTGAGATCAATAATAATAAATGATGAGAATAAATGAAAGATTGATAATATATTGAAGACAACTTCAATAGTGAGTCAAATGAAAGAACTATGACAATGATCTCAACTAATATAACGCTGACAATGATGAATTCATCAACACTCAGAATATTGTTGATGACTTTCACACTCAATATTTTAATTGAGCGCACTAAGAAAATACATTCATATTGTTATGATTCTATTCTTCGTCTAGTCTTCGCCTGATTTCATTCTAATCGAGCCTAGCGAGAATCTGATCTAAAGATGATATCATTGAAACTCTGCATCATATGTGTAAGACGTCAACTCAATTGAGTTTAGCACAGAGCTGAGAAACACACATATAAGAATTGAGTTCTTTTCTGTAGATACTTTTCTTTCTTAGCATTTATCTATTAGTTAAATGACACTCATATGACTCGCTTTATGCTGATTTCTAACAGTAGATAAATGCTAATTAACTACTCTGCTATCAACATGTAGATGATACGAAATAATCTACTTCGTTCATTCAGAAAATTCGCAAGAGATTCTTTGAATTACTTTCATTAAAACACATCTTCAAATTTACTCAAATTTATTCAAATTTATCTATCTTTACCTTCAATTTCTCACAATGACATGCAACTCTGAATCAGTCGAGTCATGAACAGCTCATCTGCTTAAAAGCATTGCTAATAAACGAGTTTTTCTTATTTCTTTTGATGCTTCAGCGAGATCTCAGAATGTTGCTATCTCATGAGACATCAACATGAGTCAACAACTTCATCAATGAGCTATTGATCAGTCAGACGAGATCATCAAGATGCTGATCGAGCTAAAAGATCAACGAGACATGACTTTGAAACTCAACAAGCAATGAATCAATGTTCAAGTCAATCACATCAAGAGACTTGATGAGCTAAAGATCAATCAAATGACAATAGACACTCAAGAAGAGACTATCATCGAACTACGAGAGAAAGTCTTGAGTCTAAAAAAGAAACAGCGTTCAGTGAATCAGTCTCGATCTCGTCAGTCTACTGAATCTCGAGTTTCTACGAAATCTCTACCTTGTCAATCTATCGAGAATCATACTCGACGTGAGTCATTCACTTTATTCAATAATGATCATCACAAGTCTTTCAAGTTTTTGAACTCATCTGTATTCATTGACGAAGATGAATCAACATGAGATAGCTGAAGAATCAAGATGAACGACAAGCTTCAGACAAATGTTGATCACTTCGATAATGAGAATATCTGTATTGTCTATGTGATATCTAGACTAGAAGATGATGCTGCTGAACATATCTTCGCTTGACATCATCATGACGCTTCGCATTCTTACATCTCGATCTACGAGCTATTTGAGCATCTGAAAGAAATATACAATGAACTGAATAGAAATCAAAAGTGTTGTCGTGAGTACAACGTTCTGAGATAAACAAACAAGTTCTTCAACATCTTCTACTTCAACTTTATGAAGCTATTCAGCTATCTAGACTACGATGATTGCATTCTGATGAACAATCTTCAGAATAAGATCAACAATCGCTTGCAGAATGCTTTGTCAGTATGCTTTGAAGACTTCGCTTCACTTCATTGTCTCAAGATCTTTCTTCAAGATGTGAATAATAAACAGCGAGTCAACTATCAGCTACGCAGTCAGCTTCGCACTGTCATTGTCAAAGTCACTGTCGTATCTGATAAATGCACTGCTACTTCATTGTCAGTGATGACTTTGATAATCAATTATGTTAAGTCTATTCTCTCTTTTACCTCTGAGTCAGCAAGATCATCTATCATCTGCTATACTTGCAAGATCTCGAATCATTTGTTCAAGAATTGCTTTCAGAACAAGATCAACACTTCTGCATCTTATGCATTCATTCTTCGTTTACATGAAATCATCATTTTGAAGAATAAGAAGAATGAGAAAATGTCTTCTTTCAAAGATAACGAGGCAAAAAACTAGAGACTTTCATCAAAGACGTGATGAAAGAGATGTTAATTTCTTCAATGACAAGCATGTCAAATGACTCTTTTGCTTCTGAATCTTTGACTATTGAATGTATACTTTCTAGCAATGAAATTAGTTACTCATTGAAGTCATTGATAGACATCGAAGCTGCTGACTATTCGTTCATTGATGAAGTGATCGTGCAGATTGTTTGTGATCAGTTGCAAATCAAGTCTTTGACTTTGATCAAAGCGAAGTCAATTCGAGAATTTGATGATCACTATGCTAAGAAACTCATTACTCATGTCATCTATTTGAATCTGACTGTTTAAGATCATACGATTGACACAGCTTTTATGTTGATCACTTGATTAAATCAACATCAAATGATTCTTGAAAAAATCTGAATGAACAAAATCAATCTAGTAATTGATATGCAAATCAATTCTCTTCGATTTTCAAATTTCACTCTCAATTTGAAATCAATTGTTCTACTCACAAGCAACAAGATAACTACGAAGCAGAAGAGTTTGACTTCTACTCATATATTGAAGAGATCTTTCACTATCTTTCAACTCAGTCTGAAATCACTTTCTTTCAATCAGTTCAATGAGAAGTCAGTTAAACTAATTGAACAGTTAAAATCGCGCGACGCGACTTTAACTAACGTCAAAATTTCTAAATCGACGTCAGATTCAATGAACATAGCAATGATAAAAGCAGCAACATATAGAATGTTAGTCAAACAATCAGACATCAAGATCTTTGCTGTTATCATCTTGAAAATCGATTGACTCATAATTACAGTTGAAAACAAGTCTGAAGAAGTGAATCTGCATGAGCTTTCTTACGCTGAAGCTCTTGAGCAAGTCAAGATCAAGCTCTTCTCTGAATATCACGACTATTTAAATGTCTTCGATCAAGCAATGATCAATCAGCTATCATTGCATCGTTTCTATGATCACAAAATTGAGTTGATCGATGAAGAAATGCTCTCGCGAAGCAGATTATATCAGATGTTTGATCACAAGCTTCAGAAGATAAAGAAGTATCTAATCAAACATCTGAACAAAGAATTCATTTTCTTCAGCTTTGCATCATACGTCTCGCTCATCTTATTCACTGAAAAGAAAGACGAAAGTCTGCGTTTCTGCGTTGATTACAGAAAGCTCAATGCTTTAACCAAACGAGATCACTACTCTTTGTCATTGATAGACGAGACTTTCGCTCGTATACAAGAAAGCAAGTATCTGACTCGATTGAACATCATTGTCGCGTTCAACAAGCTACACATGCACTCAGGTAACGAAGATTTGACTATCTTTATTACCTTCTTTGACTCATACAAATATCATGTAATGCTCTTCAAATTAATCAATGAATCAATGTTTTATCAACATTATATGAACGATGTATTGTTTGAATATTTACATCAGTTTTGTCAGATCTATCTAGATGACATTATCATTTACAGCAAGATCTTGAAGAAACATAAGCAACATGTACGATTGATCTTGAATAGACTACAAGAAGCTGATTTACAGATAAACATTGATAAATGCAAGTTTCATGTTCAGAAAATCATCTTTTTAGAACTTTTGATGTCAATCGAGAGACTTAAGATAAATTCACGAAAGATGTAAGCAGTCGTTGATTGATCTACACTCAATAATCTCACTCAGATGCAGTTCTTCATTGACTTCTGCAATTTCTATCAACGCTTCATCAAGAACTTTTCGAAGATTGTTCGTTCAATGATTCAACTCACTCAAAAGAAGATCATATTTGAATGAAATGAAGTCTGTCAAACTGCATTCAATCACATGAAGAGACGTATGACTGAGACTTCTATACTTCGTCACTTTGATCAGACTTGCGATTTCATTCTTGAAATTGACTCATTTGACTACGTCAATGATGAAGTTCTGTCTTAATATGATGACGAAGATGTTCTACATTTGATTGTCTTTTATAGCAAGAACATGTCTTCTGCTGAATGCAACTACAAGATATACGATAAGAAACTGCTGATCATAATTTAAGCTTTTGAACACTGATGACTTGAACTGAAGTTAATCAACATTTTTATCAAGATGTTCATTGATCATCAAGCGCTCACTTCATTGATGAAAGACAAGAAGCTGAGTCAATGATAAATGCGTTGAGTTCAGAAGCTAGCTGACTTCAACTTCAAAATAATGTATTGATTTGACAAACAGAACATTAAGATTGATGCATTAACTCATCAAGCTGACTTCGTGCCTAGAGATCTTGACGATGAACGCATTTGATATCAAAGAACTACTATTCTGACATTGAATCAAATGAAGATCACTGATCTAAAGAAGAATAATGATCAATCAATCTATAAACAAGTTCTTGACATGAATGAAATTGACGAGAATTGTACGCTACTTCGCGAAGCAATAGCAAGAGATGAAGCACAATATGAAGGTATCAAATTGAAGAATTGTCAAACTCAGAATGAAATCTTGTTTCATGATAGTCAGCTATGAGTTTCGTTCAATGAACTTCTACAAATGAATCTGATTTGTGAGATACATGATCAATCATCGATTGATCATTCTGAAATTCTTAGAACAGTGAAAATCATAAAGCGAAATTACTATTGATTTTCTATGCGAAAAATGATGAATCGATATATTCAAAACTGCTACGTATGTCAACGTTTAAAAATATCAAGAAATAAATCAAATGACTTACTTCAATCTTTATCTATATCTGAACAGCGATGACAGAACATAGTCATGAACTTCATTATCAACCTATCTGATTCGTATGACTACAACGTTATTCTGACTGTCATCTGCAAATTGTTGAAAGAAAGACATTATATCTTTTGCATCACTGATGATGAAGATATCACAGTTGAAAAGACAGCTGAAATGTTGCTTCAATGAGTATATTGAACTCACAATCTATCAAGCTTCATTGTATTCGATTGAGATTCTCAGTTCATCTTCATTCTTTGAAAGTTTCTTTGCAAACGACTGAGCATTTCTCTTCGATTGTTCATCGTCTATCACTCTCAGATCGACGATCAAAGCGAACGAGTCAATCAGAATGTTGAGTGATATCTTCGTTTCTTCTGTTTGTACATGCAGAACGACTGATTCAAGTGACTACTTATGATTGAGTTTGTTGATAATAACATCTTGTCTTCAGTCATCTTCTTGACTCTCTTCTTCATGAACAAGAGCTTTCACCCTCATATGAGCTTCGACCTTGACATCATCAAGTATGAAAGCACTCACGAACGTCTGCAGATCGCTCAGATCGAAAATATATTCAATCACATGAATAAGACATTGATCTTCGCTTGCGAAGCTCTGATCAAAACATGAAAACAAATGATGAATCAAGCTAACAAGCATAGAAAGAAGATTAATTACAAGATTGAATCAAAGATGTTTTTGAATGAACGAAACATTATTACAGCGAGACTCTTCAAGAAATTGAATGACAAGATGCTCGATTCTTTTCAGATCACAGACTCTGTTGACTCATTCTATAAGTTGAAACTATCAGAGACTATGCATATACATGATGTATTTCATTCAGAGCTTCTTTGTTCTGTCGTTAATGACTTTCTGCCTGGTCAAAAGAATGAACTTTCGAAGTCAATAGTGATAAATGATGAAGACGAATGAGAAATCGATGATATATTGAACTTTCGATGATATCAAAGACGACTTCAATATCAAGTCAAATGAAAGAGCTATGACAACGATCTCAACTGATATAACGCTGACGACAACGAGTTTATGAATGCTCAAGAGATGATTGATGAATTTCATACCAGATATTCAAGAAAAGCGCACTAAGAAACAACATTCATGTGAACATGAATAGTCAAGAGAAAAGAGTAATGTTACGATTCTATTCTTTGTCTAGTCTTCGTCTGATTTCATTCTAATCGAGTCTAGCGAGAATCTGACCTAAAGATGATATCATTGAAACTCTGCATCATATGTGTAAGACGTCAACTCAATCGAGCCTAGCACAGAGCTGAGAAACACACATATAAGAATCGAGTTCTTTTCTGTAGATACTTTTCTTTCTTAGCA
>JAABUK010009246.1_pt1 | contig 13525 bp, 14 predicted proteins | sample 5559141 | NCBI WGS metagenome assembly JAABUK01 (sample SAMN10711869, study PRJNA513367) | rock metagenome | isolation source: Antarctica rocks | place: Antarctica: Victoria Land, Pudding Butte nord | collected 2016-01-03
CCTTCCCGCCTTGAGCGTGGGTAGCCCGACGCCTGACGCCTCGCCCGTTACGACCGGCTGCTGAGATGTGCCGGGCATCAGCCCGGTTGCCCGGCCGTGGCTGACGTATCTGGCCTCGACCAAGGGCCCTGGCAGCAGCTCGACTGGATCGCCCTGGGCTCGGTGGAGGCTATGGCCTGCGGGGCGGTCAAGCCAAGCACGCGAGGAGGTGTTGTCGGTAACGAGCATCTGTCTGCGAGGATCAGGAATGCGTCGGGATGGGGCGAGTGACGTCCGTGCTGCGGACTTCCGAGATCGCGTAGTTCGTATCCGAGCCAATCGACGTATCCCAGGTCGAGCGAAATGGGAGCACCGGCCGCTACGTGGACGCCAGCCAACCGGCTCCCGAGAACCTCGAAGACCGAGCCTGGAATGGCACGCTGGCTACCGTCGGGCTTCGCCACTCGGACGAACCCATCGGCCACACGGTGGCTCAGGGTCTCCGCACCAGGAGTTATTCCGGCACCAAGGGGCGCGCTGAACCCTCGAACCCGACAAGAAACCCAGGGCCCGGTGGCCTGGGCACACCCCCAGGAGAGGTCGCTTCCGGCCCACAATGGCCTTCCGGCTCAACCCGAGATCGTCGGGTACCGCAGGGCTGCCTGGAGCTGGCGACACGATGATGCGGTCCACCGCCGCCCAGTCGACGCAAACCCACCCGGCGAAGTCGTCGTTCCTGAGCACGTGAACGCTCTCGCTCAGGGATAACAGTATCTGGACGAGATTGAACGTGAAGGAGTCGTAGTTGTCGATCAGGAGGGTCGTCCTCGGAGGCCCTGTTCGTCGTGACGATCCCTCATCCAGCTGACCATCTCGGTACAGAGCGAGTCAGGGGTCGCGCGCTGTGCTGCTCGAGACTGAGGTTCTCGTCGCCGGTCCGCAGGTAGATTGCGTACTCGGCCGGCGCCACGTCCCGGCGCCACGAGGACACTGCCTGGCACGATCCCAGGTCTGCGTTGCGAGCAACTAACTCGTCCTCGGGAGTCTCATCTCCCGGGACGAACAGGACCCTGAAGAGCTCGGCAGACGGCGGACACCCTGCGGCGGCCGGACTCAGTCCTTCCCGACGTGCCCGTGCACCCAAGCAACTTCGAATCCCGTCTAGACGCACCTGGCCACCTGATCGATCGCAACTGCCGGCACCAACGTAGTCGTCGAATCCCAGAGGCACGTCGAAGGTCACCTGCCCATCATCCGCACACCTCCGAGGATCTACGGGCTGTTGCGCGCCTACTTCTCCAAAGGCACCGACCTGAGCGTTGTCCCGCCCGAAAAGCTGTATCGCGTCGCCGAAGAGGTCAACGATCGACCCCGAAAGACCCTCGACTGGACCCGGCCCGTCGACCTGCTCGCCGGCCAGCGCACCGCTACGGCCTGACCGATCACGCTTTCAGCCGATCAGCCCCAGAAGATCGCCGTCGGGTCACGGTCCACCTCGTTCTTCAGGGCACCATCCAGGACAGCACCGGCGTCGACTGGAGGAAGACCACGACACACATGAAGGCCAGGAAGGCCAGGCTCCATCCGAGTACCTTGCGGAAGATGTCGCCCTCACGCCCGGACATTCCTACAGCAGCGGCCGCAATGGCGAGGTTCTGCGGCGAGATCATCTTCCCGAGCACACCTCCGGAGGAGTTGGCCGCGGCCATCAGCGTCGGGCTGAGCCCGGTCTGGTTCGCGGCCGAGACCTGCAACGCGCCGAACAGAGAGTTGGACGAGGTGTCCGACCCGGTCACCGCGACACCTAGCCAGCCCAGGATGGGCGAGAGGACGGCGAACGCGCCGCCTGCTCCAGCCATCAGTTTGCCGAGCGTGGCCGTCTCGCCGGAGGAGTTCATGACGTAGGCGAGTGCCAGAACGGCCATCACCGTGACGATGGCCATGGCCAGCTGCCGGTAGGTGTCCAGGTAGGTCTGGAACGCCTTCCGTGGGGAGATCCCGATCACTGGTGCGGTGATCAGCCCGGCGATGACCATCAGCGTGCCTGCGGCGGCTAGCCAGTTGAACTTGAACGTCGGGAGCGTGGACGGCTTGCCGGAGGCCGTCTCCAGGTGCAGCCCTGGCCACTGGAAGCTACGGGTCGGGGCCGCGAACAGGTCCTTGATGCCCGGTAGCTGAGTGATCACGAACAGGGCGATGATGATGAGGTACGGCGCGTACGCCTTCACGACCTGGGCCCGTGAGTCCGCGCGCCCCGTGTCGCGGGCGGCCAGGTCGGCCGCGCTGCCGGCACCCGCGCCGACCGGGTGGTCCGAGCCGGGTCCGCGACCGGCGCGCACATCTGCGCCACCGACTGCGTTGGCCGGGCTGGTGGAGACCACCTCTTCACCGTCGACGGTTCCCGCCTCGGTGTAGCGCTCGGCCGGTCGCCATACGCGAAGCAACAGGACCACGGACGCGGCACCGACGAGCGCCGCGACGATGTCGGTGAGCTGGGTCGACAGGAAGTTGGAGGTGACGTACTGGGCGACCGCGAAGGCGATGCCACAGGCCAGGGTCGCAGGAAGGGTCTGCCGGACACCGCGTCCCTTGTCGATGATGAACACCAGCGCCATCGGGACGAAGATCCCGAGCAGCGGCGTCTGGCGGCCGACCATGGAGGCGAGGGTGTGCTCGGGGATGTTGGTCACCGTGGCCAGCGTGGTGATCGGCACTGCCAGGGCCCCGAAGGCAACCGGTGCCGTGTTGGCAACCAACGCCACGACCGCCGCCTTGACCGGGCGGAAGCCGAGCGCGATCAGCATGACGCTCGTGATCGCCACGGGCGTCCCGAAACCTGCCAACGCCTCAAGCAGAGCACCGAAGCAGAAGGCGATGATGACCGCCTGAATCCGCTGGTCGTCACTGACCTTGGCGAACGAACGCCGCAACACGTCGAAGTGCCCGGTCACCACAGTCATGTTGTAGACCCAGATCGCATTGATCACGATCCACAAAATGGGGAAGAACCCGAAGGCAGCCCCTTCGGTCGTGGCGAGCAGCGCCTGTCCGACAGGCATGGAATAGGCGAGGACCGCGACCAGGATAGAGACGGCGAGCGCGATGATCGACGCCTTCCACGCGGGCATCCGTAGCGCCCCGAGTAGGACGAACAGGGCGAGCAGCGGCAGCATGGCGACCAGCGCCGTCAACACGATCGAACCAGAGAGAGCATCAAGTACAGGGCGATACATCAGTCACCTCGCTGCGATGAAGGGGGAGCTAACGGGTGGGAGCTACCGGGTGGGAAGACGGTGCGACGCCGAGCTGGTCGGGGGCCAGGCCCCGGATGGATGCGTCGAGCACCTCGATCGTGTGCGCGGTCGCGATCGGCTGGCCGGTGCGCTCGATCGCGGACGCGACCTGCATCAGGCAGCCGGGGTTGGCGGTCACGAGAAGCTGCGCCCGGGTGCTGAGCACGTTCGTCGCCTTGCGCTCGCCGAGATCCCGGGCCGGGCCCGGGTTGAGCAGGTTGTAGATTCCGGCCGAGCCACAGCACAGGTCCCCCTCGGGGATCTCGCGGAGCTCCAGCCCGGGTATACCGCGCAGCAGCGCGCGCGGTGGGGCGCGCACTCCCTGGGCGTGCGCCAGGTGACAGGCGTCGTGGTAGGCCACGCTCACCGGGATGGGATGGCGTGGAGCCACCGGGCCCGCGTCGAACAGGATCTCCGAGATGTCGCGCACCTTGTCCGCGAACGCCCCCGCTCTGGCGGCGTAGGCATGGTCGTCAGAGAGCAGGTCGGCATACTCCTTCATCGACGAGCCGCACCCGGCGGAGTTGACCACGACGGTGTCCACGGCTGCGCCCTCGAAGGTGTCGATCAGTGCCCTGGCGAAGCCCTGTGCCTCGGCCTCGCGGCCGTTGTGGGCCGAGAGTGCGCCGCAGCAGCCCTGCGCTGCCGGCGTGATCACGTCGAAGCCCTCGGCCGAGAGGACACGGGCGGTGGCTGCGTTGACCCCAGGGAAGAACTCGCGCTGCACGCAGCCGAGCAACATGCCCACGGTGCCCCGTCGCTCTCCCCGGGCTGCGGTGTGCTCGGGGACTCTCTCGGCACGGCTCGGAGCCGGCGCCAAGGACTCCATCGCAGCCAATGTGGGAGAGAGCCGTTGCAGCCCAGCGGATCTGCGCAGAAGTGGCGACAGACCGCTCGCGTGATACAGGCGCAGGGGCACACGCATGAGGCGCAGCCGCTTGGGATACGGGAAGAGGGCGAAGATCGCCCTCCGCAACGCACGATCGGCCCAGGGCCGGTCGTACCGTCGCTCGACCTGGCCGCGCGTCGCCTCGATGAGTTTGTCGTACTGCACGCCGGACGGGCATGCGGTCACACATGCCATGCAGCCCAGGCAGGCATCGAAGTGCTGCACCATCGCGGGGGTCATCGGCTCGCCCTGCAAGCCCTCGTTCATCAGGTAGATGCGGCCACGCGGGGAGTCCATCTCCTCGCCCCACAGCGTGTAGGTCGGGCAGGCCGGAAGACAGAAACCGCAGTGGACGCAGTCCGACGCGAGCTCGGCAGACGGCGGCCTGTGGTCGTCGAAGGCGGGCTCACCGGCCGACACCGTCTGCACGGTCAGCCGCGCCCCCGTGCCGAGGGTGCCTCGGGGACGCTCGACCGGTTGGCGGTGCTGCTGTGGCTCGCTCACCTAGATCCCTCCCACGAACCGGCCGGGCGCCAGCCTGCGCTCGGGGTCGAACTGAGCTTTGACACTGCGCATCAACTGAAGGGCGCCGACCGGCCCCCAGGGGTCCAATGACGCCTTGACCTCCGGATCGGCGTCGAGGACGACCACTGTGCCGCCGAAGGCGGCCGAGCGCTCACGCAGGGTCGCGACGAAGCGCACCACCTCCCGGGCCTGGGGCGCTCCTACCAGCCCGACCAGTACCACTCCGACCGCAACGCTCCCGCGCAGGTGCGCACTCAGGCCCGTGGCAGCACACGCGGCGTCGAGCGCCGTGAGCAGGTGCGGCAGTCCGGCGATCTCATGGGTCAGCTTGACCGCTACACCATCGGACTCGAACGGCTCTGCGCCCCACCACTGCGGTGGCTGGTCACTGGCGCTCGCTTGCGGGCCTAGCAGCTCCACGGCGGCGGCCGTCCGAGCCGCCACGCCGGGTGGGATGCCCTCCAGGAGAACGGTCAGCGTCCCCTCGCCGGACGCGGGCAGGTCCAGCTCGACCGCAGTCGGCACGAGCTGCGAGTAGTTCAGGGCCTGCACCAAGGCGTGGATGCCCGCCGTGGAGGCCACCGGTGCGCTCACCCAGGAGCGGGCGACGGGCAGGGGATGGAGCCGGAATGCCACCTCGGTGATGATGCCCAGGGTCCCGTAGGAGCCGGTGAGCAGCTTACCCACGTCGTAGCCCGCGACGTTCTTGACCACTTTGCCCCCCGAGTGCGCGGCGACGCCGTCGGCACGGACCATCCTCATCCCGATCACCAGGTCGCGCACGGGACCGTGCAGCAGTCGCGTCGGGCCGGTGACCGCCGTCGCGACCATGCCGCCGATGGTGCCGTTGCGTGGCGGGTCGACAGCCAGCCACTGGGTGGAGGCGCACAGCTGAGTCTGGAGGTCGCTGAGACGGCAGCCGGCGCCGACGACCACGATGAGGTCACCCGCCACATGTTCCACGACGTCGTGCATGCGCGTCATGTCCAGGATCAGGTCGAGCCGCTGCGGGGGTGTACCCCACGAGAGCTTGGTGCCCCAGCCGCGGGCCACCACCGCCAGGTCGTTGGCGGCCGTGACACGCATCACCGCTTGGACCTCTCGGGCGGAGCCCGGGCTGGCAACCCACTGTGCCGGGAGGCTGTCTACCGCGTCGGTCTCCAAAGCCGTGCGGGCGTGCCCGTCGGTCGCGGCCTGCAGCTGTTCGAGAACGACGTCGCCCATCAGAACGCCTCTGCCACGCCTGCCTCGACCAGCGGGTGCGCGCCCTGTTGTCGCCCGGGCACCTCGCCGCAAAGCCTGGGGGTGGGGAAGACCTTGCCCGGGTTGGAGATCGACTGGGGGTCGAAGGCACACCGCACAAGCTGCATCGTGTCGAGGTCGTCCTCATCGAACATGTGCGGCATGTACTTCGCCTTGTCCGAGCCGACCCCATGCTCGCCGGTGATCGAGCCACCGTGCTCGATGCAGAGGTCGAGAATCGCGCCGGAGACCTCCTCGGCGCGCTCTGCTTCGCCGGGCTCGGAGTCGTCGAAGAGGACGAGCGGGTGCAAGTTGCCGTCACCGGCGTGGAAGACGTTGGCCACCCGGACCCCATGCTCGCTGGAGAGGGCCGCGATTCGGCGCAGGACCTCGGGCAGGGCGGTCCGCGGGATGACGCCGTCCTGCACGATGTAGTCGGAGCTGATCCGGCCCACGGCGGCGAATGCCGACTTGCGTCCCTTCCAGAACAGCGCACGCTCGGCGTCGTCGGCGGCGATGCGGATCTCGAACGCCGCGCTGGCGTGGCAGAAGGCCTCGACCTGCTCGAACTGGTGGGCGACCTCAGTATCGGGTCCGTCCAGCTCGACGATGAGCACGGCACCCGCCCCGGCGGGGTAGTTGCAGTGGACGGCTGCCTCCGCGGCCTCGATCGCCAGGGCGTCCATCATCTCAATGGCGGCAGGGATCACACCCGCGCCGATGATGGCGGAGACCGCGGCACCGGCTCGGTCGGTGTCCGGGAAGGCGGCGAGGAGGGTGCGGACGCTCTCGGGCGAACGGACGATGCGCACTGTCGCCGCGGTGGCGATACCGAGCGTGCCCTCGGAGCCGACGAACACCCCGAGCAGGTCGTAGCCCGGGGCGTCAGGCGCCTTGCCTCCGATGGTCACGATGTCACCGGTAGGCGTCACGAGCTCGACTCCGGTGATGTGGTTCGTCGTGAAGCCGTACTTCAGGCAGTGTGCGCCGCCTGAGTTCTCGGCGATGTTCCCACCGATCGAGCAGACCTGCTGGCTCGAGGGGTCCGGCGCGTAGTAGTACCCCCGCGGCTGGGCGGCCTGGGTCAGGTGCAGGTTGATGACGCCCGGCTGGACGACAGCCCGCTGGTTGGGTGCGTCCACCTCGATGATGTCGCGCATCCTCGAGGTGACGATCAGCACCCCGTCGGCATGTGGAAGCGCTCCACCTGAGAGACCGGTGCCGGAACCGCGCGCCACGAACGGCACCCCGGCCTGCGCGCATGCCCGGACGACGGCGGCAACCTGCGTCGTCGACTGGGGCAGCACCACCAGGGAGGGGACCACCTTGTACTGGGCCAGGCCGTCGCACTCGTAGGTCCGCAGCCGCTGACGGTTGGTGATGACCGCATCCTCCCCGAGGAGCGGGCGCAACTGGTCGGCGAGTCCGCGGCCATCCATGCTTCAGGGCATCCGCTCGTATGCCGGGATGGTCAGGAACTCGGCAAAGTCGTCAGCGACGGCGACGGCGATGAACGTCTCGCGGGCCTGCGCGTAGTCCCCAAGCTGCCCGGGCAGCTTGGCGACCTCCTCGTCGACGATGCGGTCGACCAGCTGGCGACTGACGACCTCACCGGTGTCGGCTAGCACGACATCGTTGTGCAGCCACTGCCACACCTGCGAGCGCGAGATCTCGGCCGTAGCTGCGTCCTCCATGAGGTTAAAGATGGCCACCGCCCCCGTTCCTTGCAACCAGGACGCGAGGTACTGGATACCGACGGAGATGTTGTTCCGTAGGCCTGCCTCTGTCACGTCGCCGGGCGTCGCGGCGACGTCGAGCAGCTGGGCGGCCGTGACGTGAACGTCCTCGCGCAGCTTGTCGAGCTGGTTCGGCCGGTCGCCGAGCACCGCAGCGAACGCCGCCTTGCACAGCTCGACCATGCCAGGGTGTGCGACCCAGGACCCGTCGAAACCGGCGCCGGCCTCTCGGGTCTTGTCCTCCTCTACCTTGGCGAAAGCCGCCTGGTTGACGTTGGTGTCCTTGCTCGGGATGAAGGCAGCCATACCGCCGATCGCGTGGGCGCCGCGCTTGTGGCAGGACCGCACCAGCAGTTCGGTGTAGTCGTGCATGAACGGAACCGTCATCGTGACTTGCGCGCGGTCCGGCAGCAGGAAGTCGCGCCCGCGGGTCCGGAACTTCTTGATGACACTGAAGATGTAGTCCCAGCGCCCTGCGTTGAGCCCGGAGGAGTGTTCGCGCAGCTCGTACAGGATTTCCTCCATCTCGAACGCCGCGGGGTAGGTCTCGATCAGGACGGTGGCCCGGATCGTCCCGGCAGGGATCCCGAGCCGCTCCTGCGCCCGGACGAAGACGTCGTTCCACAGCCGCGCCTCATGGTGGCTCTCCATCTTGGGCAGGTAGAAGTACGGCCCCTTGCCGGCGTCGATCTGGCGCTGGGCGCAGTGAAAGAAGTAGAGGGCGAAGTCCACGAGGGCACCCGACACGGGAACGCCGTCGACCACGATGTGCTTCTCGGGCAGGTGCCAGCCGCGCGGGCGGACCACGACGGTCGCGAGGTCGTCGCCCAGGGTGTACGCCTTGCCCTCCTCGGAGGTGAAGTCGATCGCGCCGTCGAGGGCGTCGCGGAGGTTTAACTGCCCCTCCACCACGTTGGCCCACGTCGGTGTGGTCGCGTCCTCGAAGTCGGCGAGCCACACATTCGCCCCGGAGTTGAGGGCGTTGATCGTCATCTTGCGATCGGTCGGTCCCGTGATCTCGACCCGGCGATCCTCCAGGCCCGGCGCAGGAGGGGCGACCTGCCAGTTGCCCTCGCGAATGTCACGGGTCTCGGGCAGGAAGTCCAACGTCCCGCCACCCGCCAACTCGGCGTACCGGTCCGATCGGGCCTGTAGCAGCTCCAGTCGGCGCCCGTCGAAGCTGCGGTGCAGAACCTCAAGCAGCTCCAGAGCACCAGAAGTGAGGATCTCGTCGTAACGCGAACTCTGTTCGCCCTTGATCTCCAGGCCATCCGACATCAAACTGCGGCTCCTTCGGCTCTGATGCCACTCTCGTGGAAGCAAAATTCCACAGAACTTCTTAAAGTAACCACCACAAGTCGCACCGTCAACAAGACGTGAGGTCGCCCGGGTGATCGAGTACCGGGTGTACGAGTAGGAGGTGCTCCTGGTACGTCCGGCTCACCCCGCAGACGGTTCTCATCGCGCTGGTGTGGGTGGTCGGATTGGTGCTGACGCAGCCGGCCGGGAAGGCGCTGCCCTGCTCCAACAGCGGAGAGGCCCCGGACAGCCAACCTCAACCGCGCGGCCACTCCCAGAACCGGTCCGCCAAAGCCACCCGCCGCGGAGTCAGCACCACCAGCGGCACTGATCTTCACCCGCCGCCGCCGTGGCCACGCGGACCGCCGGCGCGCTGGCCGAGGAAAGCGGAACCGGAGCCGCGAACCACGCGCCCCTCTCCGGTGTCCTGTTCGGAGCGACCGTGTTAGCGGCGGCGACCTCCCTGCCCGAGCTGTCGACCGGACTGACCTCGGCCAAGCAGGGCGACTACAAGCTGGCGTTCGGCGACATCTTCGGCGGCAACGCGTTCCTCCCGGTGCTGTTCCTGCTCGCGGTGCGACGTCGAGATCGGACCGTGATCTGCTCGACCAATGCGATCTGGGTGTTTGAATCGAGCCGCCGGCCGAGGCGTTGCTTCCCGGCTGGCGCTCGGCGCGGCTGGCCCTGACTCTGAATGCGATTGACGCCGAGAGGCTGTCGTGGACTCGAAGTGTCGGGCTCGCCGCGTGAGCGTGGACTCTTGGCGCCTGGCTTGAAGAGAGCTTGCACCACTTAACCCAGATCTGCCGGCTACCCGGTGGTCCGCGCTATCCACTGTAGGAGCCGACCCATCTGGAGCTCGAAGATGAATACCCCTCATGGCGTTGCAGGGATCGACCCGCACAAACACACCGCCACCGTGGCCGTCGTCGATGTGCTGGGTGCAACATCACCGGCCGGCCCAGGCCTGCGGAACCGTCTTGGCCAGGTCGGGCGGCCGCCTCGCTGAGGCTGCCCCGGGACTACTACGTCCGTCTGGACTCCAACGACTACTCGGTGCACCCCAGCGCGGTCGGGCGCCGCGTCGAGGTCGCAGCAGACCTCGACAGCGTGAGGGTCACCCTGGCCGGTCGGATCCTGGCGCCCCACCCCCGCTGCTGGACCAAGCACCAGAGCATCACCGACCCCGACCACGCGAGGGCCGCCGCGCTGCTGCGGCAACAACCCCAGGCCCTGCCACCGGTCGAGACCGACGTCGAGCAACGGCCGCTGAGCGACTACGACTCCCCCTTCGGGCTCGACGAGCCCGACGACCTCGGCACGGTCGCGTGATGGCCACGCCCAAGACCGCGGCACCGACTCGAGACGTGACCGCGGAGCTGGCCTACCTGACCCGCGCGCTGAAGGCGCCGACGCTGCGCGAAGCCGTCGAGCGGCTCGCCGAACGGGCCCGCGCCGAGAACTGGACCCACGAGGAGTTCCTCGCCGCCTGCCCGCAAAGCGAAGTCGCAGCCGGGGAGAGCCACGGCGGTGAAAGCCGGATCCGGGACGCCCGGTTCCCGGGCAGCAAGAGCCTGGAGGAGTTCAACTTCGACCACGCCCGCAGCGTCAAACGCGACCTCATCGCTCACCTCGGCACGCTCGACTTCGTCGCGGCGAAGGAGAACGTGCCGTTGCTCGGTCCACCCGGAACAGGCAAGACCCACCTGGGGACCGGACTAGCGATCCGGGCCTGCCAAGACGGTCACCGACCCTGTTCGCGACCGGGTCGCAGTGGGTCACTCGCCTGGCCGAAGTGACCAGCAACAAGCCCTTCGGTTGTTGGGGCGAGGTCTTCGGCGACGCAGGTCGTCGCCGCCGCAATGATCGACCGGATCGTCCACCACGCCGAAGTCATCAGCCTCAAGGGCGACAGCTACCGGCTCAAAGACCGCGACCTCGGCCGCGTCACACCGACCAACAACGAAGACCGACCCACCGCAGGGGATGCACTTCCACCCGACGCCCCGGGGTTCGTCTCCAGCCGCCGTTGACAGCCGCCCAGCGCCGAGTCGTTACAAGCACTCCGAGAGGACGATCCCCAGCGGCGGGCTGGCGTTCTTCGCCGGTGGCTCGCACGGGCACGTCGCGATAGCCACTGGTGACGGGCGCTTGATCTCCACCGACATCCACGGCAACGGGACCTACGCCTACACCACCATCTCGGAGATCGAGAACACGTGGGGGACGATCATAGCCATCGCCTAGAGCGGCACTCGGGCCATCTGCCCACTTCGGAACGGCCTGGAAATGATCGCCTTGGCCGTGCCGGACTACCGCCGCCTTGCGCCGGCACCCACACCGCGTTCATCGAGCCCGGCTCAGCGTGGAAGAACCCGTTCGTCGAGTCGTTCAACCGCGCTTCAGCTGAAGACGACGGTGCGTCCGCCGGTTATGGCCACCCGGTCCTCCGCGTGAAGGCGCAATGCGCGCGCCAGAACGACGCGCTCCACGTCACGCCCGATGGCCACGAGGTCGTCGGCGGTGTGTGCGTGACCCACTCGGACGACATGCTGTTCGATGATCGGCCCCTCGTCGAGATCTTCCGTCACGTAGTGAGCCGTGGCGCCGATGAGCTTCACGCCCCGCTCGTACGCCTGGCGATAAGGTTTGGCGCCCTTGAACCCAGGAAGAAACGAATGGTGGATGTTGATGATGCGGCCGGGCATGCGCGAGCACAGCTGGTCGGAGAGCACCTGCATGTACCGGGCGAGCACGATGGCGTCGATGTGGTGTTCGGCGACGAGCCCGAGGAGCCTAGCCTCGGCGCCGACCTTCCCCTCGGGCGTCACGGGTAGGTGTTTGAAGGGTATGTCGTAGCGGCCAGCGATCGGCGCGCAGTCGGTGTGGTTGGAGACGATAAGAGGAATGTCGATGGGCAGCTCGCCGATCTGCCACCGGTAGAGCAGGTCCACCAGGCAGTGGTCCAGTCTCGAGACCATCAGCAGCACCCGGCGCCGTTCAGTCTCCAGGCGGAAGCTGAGTTTCGGGTTGAATCGTGCGACGCGGGTAGCGATGACCTCGCGCACCAGATGTGTCTCGGCATGAGGGCTCTCGAAGCAGGTACGCATGAAGAAGAGGCCGGTGAGTGGATCGGTGAATTGAGCGTTCTCCAGGATGTTGCCCTTGGCGTCGAAGATGCCATCGGCTAGGGCACGCACGATGCCGGGCTGGTCCGCGCACCGAAGTGTGAGCAGGTGGCGAAGCAACTCGGCAAATCCTCCCGTTCGTGGCAGACGGCGCGCTCCGCATTGGCGAGCCGGAGCAGATGTCAGCGTGACGCTGGCGCTCCGAGGGATCGTTCGTACCACTGGTGGAAAGTGGCGACCGATCCTTCGGTGACCGGTGAGAGCGGACCTGGAAGGTATCCGCGGGACCGCACTCCGAGGTAGTTCTGCTCGCACAGGGCCCAGTCCTGTTCGGACGTCGCAATCCATACCGCAGTGAGCTCGTCGACGTCGTAGTCCTCGCCCTCGACAGCGTCGTCGCGGATGAAGAAGGTGACCTCGACGTTGGTGCAGTCGGCCCGCACCGGTGTAAGCCGGGTCGTCATCGCGTAGTCGGCGTTGGCATGAGCCCACGAATTGGGAAGCGTGATGAGTCGCAGGCTGCCCACGTCGGTACTTGTGAGGTCCCCCAGCACCGGTGCGACGAGGCGCCCGCTCAGGCTCTCGGTGACGTAGCCGTCTCGAAGGGGAAGGCGGGCCACCCGGAACCACCCGTTGCCTTCGAAGCTGACTTCGCGGGGTGCGAGACCTTGGGCGCGCCACCGCTTCTGGTGATCGGCGAGAGAAGCGTTGTACGCGGTACTGCGTCTGGTGTCACCCGAGCCGCCGACGTCGTAGTTGGACTGGCAGAACTCCGGGTGGTTGGCGCGGCAGTGATAGCACTCACGGTTGTTTTCGACGAGCATTTTCCAGTTCGCGGCAACCGTGTAGTGGCAGCGAGCGGCCACCTTGGTGCGCTCCAGCCGATGTGGTTCGAGCTGTGGCTGCACTGCTGCCACCGCGTCGTCGAAGGGCGGCGCGACCTCGGCGAAGCAAACGAACAGCAGGCCGCAGAGCTCTCTCAACCACAGCGGCCGCAGTCCGAGTTCTTGCCTGTCGAGTCCGGCGCCCATGTGCGGAGCCCCGCGGAGTGTGCCATCCAGCCCGTACGTCCATTGGTGATAGGGGCACACCACGGCGCTGACCGAGCCCCGGCCATCGGGCTGCAGCCGACAGCCCCGGTGCCGGCAGACGTTGTGGTGAGCGCTGACCCGGCCGCTCTCGTCCCGGGTGAGCAGCACGGAGTCGCGTCCCACGCTCCACGCCAATGTGTCGCCGGCGCACGGCAACTCCGCGGTGGCGCCGACGAACAGCCAGCTCGTCGCGAACACCTGCTCCATGTCCCTGTCGAAGACGTCCGGATCGACGTAGTAGTCCCTCGGCAGGCAGTAGCCGGGAGTCGTTGCGGGAGCCGCCAGGACGCTGCCAGTGGTCATCGTCGTGCCTCTAGCCTCTCGGTCTGGCCGGCAGGACGCA
>JAABUK010009247.1_pt1 | contig 13524 bp, 13 predicted proteins | sample 5559141 | NCBI WGS metagenome assembly JAABUK01 (sample SAMN10711869, study PRJNA513367) | rock metagenome | isolation source: Antarctica rocks | place: Antarctica: Victoria Land, Pudding Butte nord | collected 2016-01-03
GTAGACAGTGCTCTCACACACAAGTAGACAGTGCTCTCACACACAAGTAGACAGTGCTCTCACACACAAGTAGACAGTGCTCTCACACACAAGTAGACAATGCTCTCACACACAAGTAGACACTGCTCACCCGCCAAAGGATCACGCTCACTGCCAATGTCTGGCTGCACCACAGCCCGCACAGCTACTTGCCTAAGCTGAAGACCAGTGGCTGCAGGGCACTGCCTATGATGGAAGATATTTGCTGCTATAACATGGGCCGCGCCCTTATTGTGACACCGTAGGGTGGCTGGTGACGCTAGGCTGAAGCTAAGCGCTACAGACTGGTGATTTGCTAGTCTACATATTCCCTGCCCATCAGCAATGTGATATGCGCCAGGGTACATAGCACATGTGCTGCTACAGGCACCTGCAAACAAAAACAGAAGGCTGGACAGTGATTATGATTCTGCTCTGATTGACCAACTTGACATGCTGCAGATGCACAACTTAAGGGATACCTCATGCAGCTCTGTTGTTGCCTTGAGAAGCCCTGTTGTATGTAAAATTGCAGATGGCAGATGCAGAAGACCAGATACAAAAGCTATCCAACAATGTTGCTTGACTTCCCCTCAACCACACAACACATTATTGCACACCTCCAACAGGCCTATCAGACAAATATGTCAGACTGACTGCAGCAGGGACAGACTAGTTTGTGGGACTCTTTGAAAACATTGCAGGAAGGCTTTGCACAACATTTACTATCTAGCACGTGCTCTTCCCTGCATGAAAAGGATCAAGCCTGCTGGTAGAGCTGTGCAATGCATGTCAGTGCACACCTGATGCCCTCCTTGGGCTACAAGGTTTCAAGGAATGCAGCTCTGGCTTTCAGTCCGCCCCCTGGAAGCTGTGAGCTTGCTGTGACTTGCTTCTCAGTCAAAGAGGCTCAGCATGAGTGCCTGCACCCTAGCGCACTTTTGTTACGGGTGCTAGCATGCTCACATGAAACCCCAAGGAGCAGTTGCAGCAATCAGACTGCAAAGGAAGGCTCAGACCAGGCTGCAGCAAAGGTCACAAGCTTTACAGGGAGCGCAGACATGGGCAATACAGTAATCAAAGCTGGAGTGCGAAGTATACATACAAAGCATTTGACTGGGGTTCAGATCTACAGGCTACCTACAGTGTGAGCAATCTTCTGATGCCAAAATCTTCACTAAGGGAGCCAGTCATAGGCCTAAGATGTATCAAGTCTGCAAAGTCTAGCCTACACCTATCCATACCAAAGCTGAGAGGATGCGTTTGCCTATCTAGCTAGTCAAGGTCACTGTCAGGATGATCCATCATATATTTAATCTCAGCTGTGCAATCTTCCATCAGTTTCAAAGCTGCACTGACTGCCTCTCCTACAGCAGGATCAATGGCATCAGACGCACATACAGGAGCCTGTGCTGCTGCCTCTGTCTGCTGTTGACTGCCCTTGTCTGTCTGGCTTTCTGCTGCCATCATAGTGCCTGTCTGCTGGCCTGGGCTTTCAACAGTAGCCCTCTTGCGCACAGAAGAGGGCCTGGGAGGCTTAGCAGAGGCCTTGGCTGGGATATCAGCAGACATTGACAATAACGAAAAAGCTGCTGAGGAAGCTAGCTGAAGGCTGCTGGGTGCAGCCCCAGCCTGACCTGCCCCTGGCCTGTTCTTACTGCGCCCTTTCTTGCCTTTGCCTCTGGGAGCAGCAACAGGCTCAGCTGTAGATGCACTGGCAGATGCTGGCCTTTCGGCACCCATGTCAGGTGCAGCCGTTAGTGCAGCAACAGCTGCCTTGCTTGTGTGTGGTGCACCGGCAGACCTCTGATATGCAGCTGCAGCAGTTTGAGCAGGCACAGCTCTTGCAGAAAGGGGTGTTGGTGCTCTTGGCAGGGCTGTGCCATTTAAGGGAGCTGCCTGTGTGTTGGCTTGTGCGCCATTACTGACAGCTTGACCAGCAACACTAGCTGGACGGCCATTGTTGGCTGCAGGGATGCTGTGATCCATGTTAGCCCAGTCCATGGGTGCTGGACCAGGGCGAGGCTGTTGTGCTGCGTCATCATCCTTGGGTGCACTTGTATTGTATGTCTGCCCATTCAGCACGTCGCCCTGCAAGACACAATGTGTACCGTCAGTGTTGCAAGGATACTTACCATGTCTGTCAAGCACTGGCAGAGCTCTGCTTGGCACTGGCATTCTACACCATGCACAATCATGACCTGAAAGTTTGGACTGAGTGAAAGGGTGTTGGACTGCACATATGCACAGACACAGACAGTCAGAGACAGATGCACGCACGCACACACACACACACACACACACACACACACACATACGCGCACACACAAAAACACACGTGCGCACGCACAGACAGCCTGACAGACAACATGCAACGGACCCATCAAGCTGAAAATTGACCAGGTGGACACGCTATTGATGGCGTGAGTGAGCAGTGAATATGCATGATGGATAAACAGCCTCAACATACCTCAAATTGCCTCCAAGACCAGACAGCCTGCTCTTTGCGTCGTCGACGCTCGTCAGCCCGCCGCATGGCAGCTTTGACCCCTCGCCCTCCCAAGGCCGGCAAGTTCACATGCTCCAGCACATCAATTTCATCATCATGATCATCATCATCTTTGGGTTCTTCCACATGTGGAGGGGCCTGGTTATCCCCTTCTGCATCTGACCCCAGGTCTGCCATGCCTTTGTCAAGGAGAGCAAACAGTTCGTCCCCGCTGTCATCGTCCTTGTCAGCACCTGCTGTGTCAGCATCTGCCTGGTCAGCATCCATGGGGTCATCAGGCTTCTTGCGCTTGCGTCGGGGACCGCGCAGCTTCTTCTGTGCTACCAGTGGCTGCATCTTCTTGGTGGCATTCCATAACAGCTGCGGCAGCTTTGCCCCCACTGCGAGGTTGGCAATACCCTGCAAGCATGTGATGCAAAAGCATTCAAGATGAAAAACGCCAGCGAGGAAGGGTATGTGCCTTTAAGCCAAACAAGGGAGGATGTGAACTGCAAACTAGTCGCAGAGACTGCTGTAGGAAGCAGAGCTGCTACGTTTGCTTGCAATGACATAACATTGAACAATGTGTACACCCACTCAGTATTCAGAGGCATGAGCACTGACGGACTGCCCTGACTGGTTCATCTTCTTGGAGACATTGTGAGTATTTACTATATAGTATACGGCAGTATGGACACTGTGCTGCTTATCTTTACAGAAACCATGTGCACAACAGTTACTACAAAGTCACTGCATGGCATGACACCATACCAAACAGTCCATTCCAATGCAGACGCAAGGCTTACTTTGGGAGCATGTTGCATGCCAGCCTTTTCAGAGGCTTGCTGCTTTGCTGCTTTGTATGCCCTGCACATGGGACCAAGGGTTCCAACAATGCCCAGGCCTCTGTACATGCATTGTACATGGTACACACAATCCCTCTCCTTCTGAGCTTTGCTGTGTGCGCCGCTCAGAGAGGATGCTGCCAGCCTGCAAAACCAGAATCAAGTTGTCAGCTGGTGCTTTTACGGGTTCTGATTGAGGTGGCTGCTCCTACTACTTGCCCAAAGTATTGCTTCCTAGAAGTGCTAGTCTGAGCAAGCATGTGGCTCAAGAATACAGACAAAATCAGAACTGAGTGACAACGCCTAATCAATGGACAAAGACACAGCGGGGCATGTGCTCGCCCAGCAACCAACAGCTTCCTGCAGTGTGCATGGCAATCTGGGTAGACCGGTATAATACTTAACTTCTCATTAAATTGACGCCGAAAGGCATAGTCTTTTATATTTTTGCATGGCAATGCTGAGGGACGCAGCAGAATCCTCACCGGCTAGGTGCATTGCAGGCGGCTTCTGCAGCAGCACTGCGGCTGGGAGGGCGTCGAACAGCACCAACCACAAACGCCCTCTTTGTCATGAGCTGACGCAAGACTCGCATGACATCATGCACCCCCTTGGCATGACACTCCTGGGCTAACTCCAGTAGCTGGTGAAGAAGCTCCAGGGGCAGGTAGATGGGTGTACGCCCAGGCTGGGTCTCATAGATGCAGTAGATGGCAAAGATGCTGGCAACCTTGGTAGCAAGAGAGACTTCTGTTGGGTTGGGCTGAGACTGATGGGATGTGTCCTGGGTGTACATATCCCGGCGTGGAGTAGCTGAAGGATGTGGGGGCCTGTTTGCTACTGCAGCCATTAGGCGTGCACCTGAAGATCCAGGGGCCGAAGTGGGGGCTGTTGGCACCGGGGCTGACTCACCTTGCCCTGCTGCAGGTGCAGCTGCTGCTGAGCCTGACTCAGTGGTGCCTGACGCAGGTGCAGCGTGTACAGGGAGAGAGTGATCATTGACTGCAGCTGGCGGTGCTTCTGGCATGGATGCAGACTGGGCTTTGACTGCAGCTGGTGTGGTGAGGATGGGCGCAAGCCGGGGCAAGTTTGCAATCGATGCTGCTAGCACTGAGAGACCGTTGTCTGGGCCACTGACTATTGACACAGGCGCTGGCGAGGCCTTAGTTGGTGCAGATGAATTCTGCGGCTGCTGGGGCTGAGCACCATTATGCACAGCCTGTTGATGACCTGCCACATTAGTCTGCGATGCGTGTGGCTCAATGAAAGACTGTGGTATGGCCTGTGGCTGGTCTTGAGCATGATGATGCAAGGCCTGATCAGTATCAGCATCGTGCATGTCCACGTCTGATGAAGCCAAGCCATGCTGTGCGGCTGTGCCATGCTGAGCCTTGGCTTCTGCTGGTTTTGGTGAGCTGAACGGTGCAGCTGGCAAATCTGCCAGAATGTCACCATTGAAATCTCCTATCTCATCATCAATGTTGACATCATCCAAGATTGCCCCAGCTGGTGTTGATGCTTGCGCACTTGGTGAGCCTGGAGGAGCCTGACTGGCTGGCTCTTCACGGTCAAGCTTGGCTGCGTAAGCTTGGCTGAAGGGGATGTCTTCTGCCATTTGTGAGGTCAGGTCTGGTTCTGCATCATCTATGTCAGCATCTTGATCAACATCATTGCTGACGTTGTCTTCAGCACCCTCTTGCTCATCGTCATCACCAGTATTGCTGAAGCTTGCATTTGCAGCCTGAGTACTGTCTGATGCCTGATTGCTGGTGAATGCCTTGTCACTGGGTTGAGTCCCATTCTCATTGGCACCTGGCTCTGGCTGAGCTTGAGGTGATGTTGGAATGAAAGCAGTGTCTGACATAGACATGTCAGGTATGAGTACATCCAGGCAGTCCAGGGCAATGGCATACAGGCTCTGGACATAATGGTCTGTGGTGAGACTGGTGCTGTTACCCTGCAAAGTTCAGGACTGAAGTTAGGCAAGCAGCAGCAGCAGCAGCAGCAGCAGCATACATAAGAGTTTATCCTTGACAAGTGTACTCAAGTCTCACCAAGTAGATCCAGGAGAAGTGGCACTGAGTCCAGACATTTTTGAAAGTAGAAAAGGTTGGCGCTGAGCCTTGCTCAACTGCCTGTGTGAAGTGCTTCAGGAGAAGGTGCACATCTCTTTCCACAGTCTTCAAGCGTTTGGCATTGTTGAGTGCTACAACTCCCATCACGTATATGCTTGCGCAAGTGTACTAAAAGGCCTCTCTGTGCACTCTACCCGGCCCTACTTGTAAGCTACTTGTGTCTCCTAACATCATACTATCTACAACCTGGGCCTAAGCTAGTGAGCGCATCACCATCAGACCCTGGGCCCTAACACAGTCCTGCTGCGCTACGTGAGACAGGAATCAGCAACAAACCTGCAACCTGGAACACCCGTCAGGCCGCAATCCTTCCTGAAATTTCCGCGGTCGCAATGAAGGCGCTCACAGGCGGTGAAGCGGTCAGTCTGGCAAGCGACAAACCGGGAACAATCCTTGACTCGCCGTGTAAGTTTAGTTGTGGTTAGGTCGGAGTTCCGTCCTTTAGTTTTCAAGCTGCTTCGTGTGCTCAGCTCGGTTAATCAGTGTGTCGATGTGCTTTGGTTCCACGTCAAGTCACGTCTGCCTCTGCGCATAGCATTGCGTCCTTCCGGTGCGGTTGCGATTCGCACAAGCGTCTCGACAGGCTTGTCGCCTCCGGCTCACACGATCTGACTGACTGATCTGAGATAGGCAAGCTCCTATCAGCGCCGTGCTGAAGACGCGATGAATGGCGATCAGGACCGCGGGAGAGGTCGCGGCCGAGGCAGAAATGCTGGGCGGAATCAGGCCGGGAACAGAGGCAGGGGGCGAAATATGCATCGCAGCAACTCAGACGGAGGCAGGTCAGGCTTTCGAGCAGCTGCTACAAGTGGTTCCCCGGTCGTAGGGACACCTCCGGGCCTAGGGTCACGGAGGCCCCAGAATGCTGACGCTCGGTATAGCAGCAGTCTACCCACAGCAGAAGGCTGGGGCCTGTCAGACGCTGCAGACAACACACAAGGAGCCGGTGCTGGTATTTCATCTGGAGGCAACAGGAACAGCAGGGGCAGTCTGACAGGTCAGTATGCACAGGGAAGCTCGCCAGGGCAAGGTCGGGGTCAGACTGGCAACAATTGGCACAGAAACACGGACTCATCTAATCTTGGCAGGAACTCAGGCCCTCCAGGCTTGGGCAGAAGAGCATCTGGAAGCCCACATGTCCAAAGCAACGTCGTTCCAATTCCCAACAGATATCTGAACAATCCAAACGGCCCTGCTAGTACACCAAACAACAGCCAGCAACACCATGGGACACCAAATAGCAGAGGCAGATATGGCATCACATCCCAAGGTCAGCACTGCACCAGTAACACTTTGCACTTGTGTGTCTTGTAACACCTGTGTCAAGGGGCCACTTGCTCCTTATGCTGGCTTGTAACACCCCCTCTAGCTTGTTATCCATGGTAGCATCCTCATGCAGGTGCAAACAAGATAGGGAGCTCTGACCGCACAAGGCACAGCGAGTATTGCCCTCAGGACCTTCTGCAAAAGGGCTTCAAGAACATGGATCTCTTCCGAAGTGTCATGCGCATCAATGCTGGGGACAAGACGCAAGCATATGCCTCCTTGCCAGGCTTGTCAGCTGACATCTTCATCAGGGTCAGAACTCAAGATCACACCCATGTCGCGTCTTGTTATGCATATTGCCGATTGTGTACATATTGAGTGTTGTTACAGGGCTACTGGTCTGCAAGCTTTGCAATGTTCTGTATGAGGCATATGTCAGTGTCAGCCTGGTACACGCCGGTTGAATGTCATGTCAAGCTTGCATTGTCTGCAACTCTGCATAATAACCAGAATAAGCATCTGACAACATCACTAGGAACTTTACATTGTTAGCTTCGGGCTGTCGCCATAGAAGGCTCCCATATGATCGCTGAAAAGCGTAAACTCTTCTTTTGTTTTCCTCTAAATTGTAAGTTTACACGCAGGGTCTCATGTCTCAGAACCGCAGTGTGGAAGGTGATGAGGTTGCTTTACGCATTCTGCCTCCTTGTGGCTGGTGGGTCTTCAAAAGGGAGCAGCTGAAGGCAGCTCAGAAGGCAGCAGCCAAGGGGCCCTCTAGAGAAGCCCAGGGGCCCTCTAGGGAAGCCCAGGGCGTTGACCTAGCTGGTACACCTAATGCAGCAACCAGTGAGGTTGCCACACCAGCAGGTAGGTTGCCCTTAGCGTCTGGAGTCAATGCAGTTCTGCACAGCTTGCACGAGACTGTTCATACAATGTATACAAGATTTAGCTGCAAATTGCGAGCAAGTCGACAACAATGGTGTCGCGGACCGAATTTGTTTCGATGAGCACAGTGGGTGGTTGATGTTGCTTTGTGAGAATGTGCATTGTGTCTTGCTTGTGCTTTGCAAGCCAAACATGTCACTGCATGTAGCATCAGTAGTAACCGTACAGATTTAGACATCATGTGGATAGGAGAACATGCCACATTGCATTGGCTGAGCAAATACATGCTGGGCAATGAAGTGACATAACATGCCACTGGAGTCTGTTTGCTGATGGCTCATGAATTTCTGTTGCAGCACTCAGCATGGAGAACGCTGTAAGCGGTGGAGAGATTCCATACCAGTTTGCAAATACAGATGGTGAGACTGACTGCCTTGCTTTCTGTTACATCATACTGCAAGCAGTCTGCCTACGTTGGTTGATGGCCCCACATTCTCATGACTGGACACATGCATAGAGTTCTCTCAAAACAGACTGACCCTTCTCTCTTCTGCTTGTCGTGGCAGTCTACTGTTGCTCAGGTGCATGCTGATGCGCACATCACTGTGATTTATCAATTCTGATCATGCATGCAGGTCCAGAGGCTGATGCTCCAGGTGATCAGGGCTCTGCTCAAATCCTACAGCCTGTGGATGAAGACAGCGTCTTTGACATGTCAGACATCACCTCAAATGATGGCACCGGTCTTGCCAACCATGCTGCAGCGCAGTCAGCTCACTCTGGCCAGCATCAAACCAATAACACACCAACACAGCTTCCACCAGATGGTACTGAAGGTGACCAGGACGTAGAGAGCACACTGGACAGTGAGTCAGCTCTGGGCATACCTGAGTCACCTGCTGAGTCATCTGGCATGCAAGAGCTGCCTAGTGCATCCCTCTCAAGTCATGCAGACAGCTTCAGCTGGTCGGCAGCCCTTGCAGATAAACTTTCGCTGGATGACAGCCAGAAACAGGGCGTGCCAGACACACCAGATTCGATGGTGGCAATGGGCTCAGCACCCAGCACCACACTGAGTGAATTCAGTGCTGTTGGGGGGCCTGGGGAGAAGGAGGGGTCAGGGAAAAAGGGCCCCACACAAGGCAGAAGATCCAGCTATAGCTCCAACAGGTAGCATCCTGCTGCCACCATTTTCTGAATACTGCACCAAAATCTCAATTATCTCACACCATAAGCATGCCTCTTTGACTAAGGCATACCGATCAATGATGCTAAGAACTGCTTGCCTTTGCCGTGCGTGCTGGTACTGCGCCTGTCAGATTCTCATTACAACACATGCAAGATGATGTCAGTGCACGGCCAATGAAATTCATACAGCTCCCATGACTGTCCAGTAAACAGCAACTGTGCAATTAGATCATGTCTTCATCATGATCCTGTACCAGTGATCATGATGACTTGGCATTTGACAGTTGAGTGATGTAGACAGCAACTATGCAGATTTATCATGCCTACATCCTGTAGAGGTCAAGTTGATGACTTGGCACTTGACACTTGAGTGATGTAGACAGCAACTATGCAGATTTATCATGCCTACATCCTGTAGAGGTCAAGTTGATGACCTGGCATTTGACAGTTGAGTGGTGGTGCAGGAGGAGGTCTGTGGACAACAGAGACAACGGAGCTCCCAAACATTCAGCTTGGCATGGTGCAGAATCTGTCGAAGCTGCTGTGGGCATCCTGAATGACTTGTAAGCTTTGCAGCATCACTCCTTGCGCTGTGCCTTCATTTGGAGACTGTTCCAAGCCCTCATGTGAGGTGCTTGGCCATGTTCTGCAATTCATGCTTTTGGGAGATGTGTTTCGCCAACAGTCATGCTGTTTATGTCGACGGGCATCAGGTGTTGCTGCATGCGTTGTGTGTTGAGTGCATGATGCTGCTGCTGATGTTGCTGCTGCTTCACTTCACCATCATTGATGCTGCATGCAGTCCAGAACAGAAACAAAGACAACCCCCAGGAGGTATGGTCTTGAGGCCCTTTTGGCATCCTATATAGCATGCACTGCTGCTGACTTGTTGCCCTGTTTGCTATTTCTCTGTGCAAAGGGCTCAGCATGTCGGAGACACACCTGCAACAGACAGTAGACAAGTCAACAGTATGGCTTTCTTGTTACACAGCAGTGCGGCATGCAACCAACAGAAGGAACCAGATGGAAACAAAAGGAACTGTGCCCTTAACAAGCCAGCAGACATTTCTGCTATGTGATTTGGGTTCTCTGAGCCTGACACATCCTATGCCTGCACCAATGCCATCAGGCACCCAGCATAAGTAGTCACCTTCAACAAGCCTGCACTCCCAGCCAGTCTCCTGCTTCACCAGTAAAAGGCAATCAATGTAACAATAATGTATAGTAAGTATAAATGTAACAACATATAATAAACCAGTCTGATGTCATCCTCTGCTGCAGGATGCTCATGTTCCCTGGCATGAGGCCAACAGCAGAAGTGGTGGGCATCCTCAACAAGTCAGTCAGGCGGCAGCAGGTCGTGGGTATACTGAAGCAGGAGCATGCTGGAGATGTGCTGACGCTCATTGCCTCAGACCCACGCATGCCTCATATGATGGTCAATGCTGCAAGCATGCCCTTTGAGCTCAGGCAGCAGCTTCAGGTACACTGACAGACATCAGACATCACTGCAGATGTTTGGTTGAATGCAGCACCTGTTCGGCAGTGGTCACTCACAAGTGCAGGTTGTATCTTCTCTCCTGACCCATGTGTGTTGTGTACAATGGACAATGCTGCTGGTGAGCACAGTGAGCTACAGCAACCACTGCACGGCTGTGCTTGGGAGTTTTCCTGTTGCCATTCAAGCCAGATTGGAGTTGAGGAGACTGAAACAGACTTCATCGCAGTGTTACCTTTTCCCCACTCATGGTCTAACATTCCCTTGTTCAGCATGATGTGTACTGCAACAACTGTCACCTGGACTTTGACAAGACAGCATTGATTCCCGGCCAACATCAAGCAACACCCTTCCGCTTGGGTGACCCAGGGTTGCTGTCATGACAGCATTTTTACGTGTTGAACCCCTGCAGCATGCTGCTTTCTCATGATTTTTTGTTTTAGTCTTGATACGCCTATTGTACAAGGCATACCCCAATGGTTGCCAGCATAGATTCACAAATCCTGCTGAGGCTAAGGCCCTACCCCATGAGGGGGCATCGGCTCTTGTATGTTGAACCCCCGCAGCATGCTGGTTGCTCATGCAATTTATGACCTGCAGGCAGAAGCTAGGGACCCAAGTGTGGTGATGAAGACTCTGGTGTCGGGCATCATGACCACATGGGCTGCTGGCAGCACCTACCCTGTGGCTGAAGTGCGCTCTGCCCTTGGCCAAGCAGGTACTGTGTCCACTAGCCATGTCTACTAGCCATGTCTACTAGGCGGGTCTACTAGCCGTGTCTACTAGTTGTGTCTACAAGCCATGTCTACTAGCCATGTCTACTAGCCATGTCTACTAGCTGTGTCTACTAGGTGCGACTACTAGCTGTGTCTACTAGCTGTATCTACCAGCTGTATCTACTAGCTGTGTCAACTAGCTGTGTCAACCAGCTGTGTCTACTAGCTGTCTTGCTCCTCCACACCCTGTGTAGCATAGTAAAGTGTTGCCTCCTTCTGTTGGTGAGTATAGCCTCAAATGAAGCAGCTTTTGTTATGATGACCTTTGTCACTTTCACTGTCTGCCTAGAATGTCAGCTTAGATCTGCAGACTCCCTTTTGAGTCACAACTCCACTGAGGACATTATCTATGCTTGGTCTGGTATGAGCTCTCTTTGATCACAAGCAATCTCTTGCTGCTGTCAGACTTCTACTGGCTGTCACTCTTTTTATTCAGACTTGGTCACAATGGTTAAAGACTCTCTGCTTTTGTCAGCACTGGCAACACGTCACAATCGGTGATCATTGGGCAACATGTCACAATTGGTTATCATATCTCCCTTTACTTTCTTATCACATTCGGTTATCATATCTCCCTATCATATCTCCCTTCAATCCTCCAGTTGACACAGGTGTCGAGTTTTGAAAGAGACAGAGTCAGTTTGCAATGTTGTATCATCACTTTGATGTTCTTGTATGATCATGCAAAGAGGCAGCTGATCTGCATGCACAGGTACAGGCAATGACAAGTCAGCATCACAATGGATGCTTGCATCCATTCATCCAAACACGCAAGCCAGCTGCCATCAGCATGGCAATGATTGGGCAGTACTGCCTTGTAATTGTGGGTAACAGGGCTTAAGCTTAATCTTCTAGACATTTCATGACAAGTGGCAGGGGTATTGGCTTTGCCATCAGATGACTGACCATGAGTCAGTGCTACTGACACAACTGTCACCTGTCATTGCAGGTGAGTTGGAGGCAGAGACATTGGCACTCTTAGAAATGGAGGCTGTGAGCAGCGCAGAATTCAGCCCTGAGGTGCTGGCATGCCTGCCTCAAGACCTGCCCTGGAGCATCAGCCCACAAGACCGCACCTACAGGAGAGATTTCACTGGCATCAGGTACTTGCCCTGCTCTCATTCTCCTGCCTATTGCTTTGCGCACTGCCTTTCATGTTGCCCAAGCCGTGTTTGCTTTGCTGATCTGCCTTCTCATTTGCTGTGCTTGCCCATGCGCCTTGTTTTCCCAATGTGCTTTTTCTGTACCCAAGTCTCCCAATCTACCTTCCCACGCATCTCCTTCTCCCAAGTTGTTTTTCTCATGTTTCTGCTTTTCCCTGACTGCCTTTGCTGTGCAACCCCCCCCCCGCCCCAGCTTACTTTTGATAGTCTGATATGCCTCTCTCTTTTTCAGCTCTGGGCCGCCGCCTTCAGAGGCTCCCTTTACAATCACTGAAAAGCCTAAAGTTTTCCTTTCTTGTGCCCCTTCTTTTTCCCTTTGCGCCAAACTTGCAACCTTTCCCTCCAAAGTGCCCCAAGGGGCAAAAGCTTTTAAGTGCACCGCCCCTCTGCTTAGTCACCATGCTGCTAGTGAGCATTACTATCTGCAGCATGTGCTCACTCAGACACTGCCATACCACAGCAAATTTTCCATGCCGCCTTTCATAATTGCCTTCTGCTGCGCATGCAGGCTGTTCAGCATAGACCCTCCAACAGCCAGGGATTTGGATGACGCGCTGTCCATTCAGCAGCTGCCCGGCGGCAACTTCCGAGTGGGTGTGCACATTGCTGACGTGGCTCATTTCATCAGGTAGCCGCACTTCTACTTCTTCTCGTCCATCTCAGCACATCTGCAACCAGATGCTGTGCTTCCCTGCTTGGCTGCTGGCTCAGCCTGCTGTCACTGCTGCTGAGCATGATCTTGCATCTGTGCATTGCAGTATGCGAAGGCTTGCCTGTCAGCCTTGAAACAGAAGGTAAAGGCTTTCCTGTCAGCCTTGGAACAGAAGGCAAAGGCTTGCCTGTCAACCTTGAGTCAATAGGCAAAGGCTTGCCTGTCAACCTTGAGTCAATAGGCAAAGGCTTGCCTGTCAGTCTTGACACAGAAGGCAAAGGCTTGCCTTTCAGCCTTGAAACAGAAGGCAAGGAATGCTTTGGTGCAGGCAGGGCAGTGCGTTGGATGAAGAGGCCCAGGCCCGGGCCACGAGTGTGTACCTGGTGCAGAGGGTCATCCCCATGCTGCCGCGCCTGCTGTGTGAGCAGCTCTGCAGTCTCAACCCCGGTCAGTATCCAGTCAGTCAGTCAGTCGATCAGTCATTGATTTCATTTTATAACTTGCAGTCTGGGGTGTGGAGCCAGTAGTGACTCATCAGACATCCTGGCTTGAAAGCACAGGTGTATGTGGTGTGCAACAAAACCAAGCTGGTGGGAGTTCTGTTCGAAAA
>JAABUK010009248.1_pt1 | contig 13524 bp, 16 predicted proteins | sample 5559141 | NCBI WGS metagenome assembly JAABUK01 (sample SAMN10711869, study PRJNA513367) | rock metagenome | isolation source: Antarctica rocks | place: Antarctica: Victoria Land, Pudding Butte nord | collected 2016-01-03
CTCCAGGTTCGCGAACTGACCTAGGTTGGAGTGACGCGATGGCGGCGACGGTCGCCCACATCAACCCCGACCCCGGCGGCCCCGGTCGAAGCATGAGACTTCAACACCCCGCCGGGCCTGGAGAGCGGACCGACCGCCGGCAGAGCCCGACCTCCGCCTGGGACGCCCTCCGCACCCAGGGCCGACGACGACGACCCCGACGAGGCGAGGAGCGGGCCGGCCCGTACTTCGTCGACCAGATCGACGCCGCAACCTCCTTCCTGGCCCTGTTCTTGGTCGTGCTGTCGGTCGTCGACGGGGCCCTCACCCTGGTCTTGCTCGGCTCGGGGTGCGAGGAGGTCAACCCCGCGATGGATTACCTGCTCCGCCAGGGCCCGACCCACTTCCTGATGGGGAAGTACCTGCTGACCACCGCCGGCCTCCCCTTCCTGCTGATCTTCCGCCACTTCACCCTCTTCGGGACCCGCTTCCGGGTCGGCCACCTCCTGCCGGTCTTCGTCGGCCTGTACCTGGTGCTCCTCGGCTATCAGGTTGCCCTGATGAACGCCCCCGCCGAGGCGTCGCCCGGCCTCATCATCGGAGACAACGCCGGGCCCGCGTCCTAGGTTCCCTTGGGGACTCGGGACCGGGGACGGGGAAGGGATCCCGCCGGGGGTCGCCCCGCGGAAATCCCCGGTCCCTCGATGGGCGAACGGCGACGATGGACGACATGAGGGAAGCGCCGGGCGAGTTCCCGGCCGAGAGCTACGAGAACCTCGATCGGCTCGATCGGGTCCTCGGCCGTCTCCAGGCCGAGCCCGAGGCCGCGCGGTCGGCCCCTCGCCCCTCGCCCCTGCGGCAAGCTCGTCCGGCTCGAACTCGGTGGGCGGGGCACCAGGCCGGATCGGATGCTGGTCGAGGCGATCAAGGACCCGCTGACGCACCTGGTCCGCAACGCCGTGGACCACGGGATCGAGCCGCCGGCCCCCCGCCGGTCGAGGGGCAAGCCCGAGGCCGGGCGCCTGAGCCTGCGGGCCTTGCAAGACGGGGGGATGGTCCTGGTCGAGGTCGACGACGACGGCGCGGGGATCGACCCCGGTCGGGTCGCGGTCAAGGCCCCGGAGCGCGGCCAGTTCCGCCACGAGCAGCCCGACCGGCCCCCGGCCCTCGAGTCGCCCTCCACGCCCCACCGGCTCCCGCCCTCGAGGAGCCTCGGGGGCCACCCCAGGTCCGTCGAATACCGGGACACGACCGCCGGATGGCCGGGCCGGGCCGATGGACCCAAGTTTTTTCCGGCACCGACGTATCAAGTCCAGGAGTGACGACCATGCAAGCCTTGGTGATCGACGATTCGCGGGCGATGCGGACGATCTTGGGCGGGATCTTGCGAAATGCGGGCTTCGACGTCGTGGAGGCCGAACACGGCCGGGCCGGGCTCGACCGGCTCCACGAGGGGGCCAGGCCCGACCTGGTGATGGTCGACTGGAACTTGCCCGAGATGGACGGCCTGGAATTCCTCAAGGCCGCCCGGATCGACGGCGGCTTCGGCGACGCCAGGATGGTGGTCGTCACCACCGAGGGCGAGATGGAACGGATCGCCGAGGCCCTGGCCGAAGGGGCCCACGCCTACGTCATGAAGCCGTTCACCCCGGAGGTGATCCTCGGCAAGCTCGAACGGCTCGGCCTGGGGGCCGACGTCCGATGAACACCCCCAAGGGGGAACGGATCCGCCGGACAGCCAAAACGACCTGGGCGACGGTCCTCGGCCTGGCCATCGGGCCCGAACCCGGGAGCCCGATCCCCTGTCCGTCCCCAAGTCCCGTCCGAGTCGGCCGGATGGGCCGCCTGAAGGTGGTCGGGTCCGAAACTTTTCCTCGTAATATCCGGCCAGGTCGGCCGAAAACCATCAAGTCCAGGCAAGCTGGAACGTCTCGCCGGAGCTGGATCCCATGATCGGACGCCTGCGTTTCCCCTATCGCCAGAGCACCGCCGAGGCGGTCCTCCACGAGGACGGCCGCTGGCAGTGCCCCGAGATCCCCTCCCTGGTCCGGGTCCTCGACACCCTCTACAGCCCCGCCAGGGACGGCCACCACGCCGACACTCGCCACCTCCACGACGCCGCCCGATGGCTCAAGGGGACGGTCGAGGCCAAACGCAACTGACGAAAAGGGGTCAGGAACCGTTTTCCTGGTCCCCGACCTCTCCCGCAGGGCAGGACTCGTCCTGCCGGTCCATGCACGATCGGCAGGACGAGTCCTGCCCTACGAAGAGGATGTCCGCGACCGGCCGGTGGCTTCGCTCCGTCGCGAGCGGTGGGTCCGCTCGGCCCGACCCCGACGGCCCATCGAAACCCTTCATGATCGGCGAATGCCGACCCTTGCCGCCCTCGGATGAGGCCGACGACCCTCAACCCATATTGCCAAGGCGACCCATCTTTACGGCCGATGGCTCGACGGATCGGGCATCGCGCAGCGGAGGACGCGGCCGCGTTTCGCGGCGGCTCGTGGAAGGTCCTCCCGAGCGACGCCCGTTCAGCCCTCGCGGAGCCGCTCGATCCGTTTCCGATGGGCCTCGCGACGCGCCTCGGCCTTGGCGATCCGCTTGGCCTTGCGCGCCGAAAGGATCGCCGGGATGTCGGCCTTCTTCCCCGGCTCGGGGTACTCGTCGGGCTCGAGGCAGAACGGCGGCTGCCACGAGTTCGCCGGGTGGTTCTCGGCCGCCTTCTCCTCGGCCGTCCTCGGCTCGGGCCGGGGGGCGAACTCGGATTCCTCCTGCCAGCGAGGCGTCAGGCCGGGCATCGTCCGATGTTCGGGCGTCGGGTCCTTCAGCTGCGAGACCGACCAGCGGATCTGCTTGTGCAGCGCGGCCTCGTAGCGGCGGAGCTTCCGCAGCTCGGCGTCGGCGTCGTTGGTCAAGTCCGCCTGGGTCAGGACCCGCTCGACGTCGTCGAGCCCGGCGACGACCTCGCGATGCTCCTTCAACTCGGCGACCATCCGCCGCGCGACGCTCGCCGGGTCGTCGCCCGACTCCAGAACCTTGCCGTCCAGGTCGATCGACTCGCCCGGCTTGACCCCTTCGCGGAAGGCCCGGGGCGTCCCGAGCAGGTCGAAGGCGATCTCGGCCTGATCCTCGGTCCAGCTCCCGCCGCGAATGTCGGCGGCGCGGGCGAGCATGGCCCAGCGCTCCATCATCCAGTCGCAGCCGAAGGGGGAGCGGCGGAGGGTCTCGACGACCTCCGCCGGCTTGCGCGGGAGCATGGCGCCGAGGGTCTCGGCCTCGAGTCGCCGGTCGTCGTCCCAGGTCAATTCGGCGCGGAGGGCGACCTTGTCGCGGACCCGGCGCTCGATCCGCTGGGCGCGGTCGACCCGGACGCTGCCGATGGCGACCTGATCGACCAGCCAGCAATGGTAGAGGTTCTGGGGCTTGAGCGAGTGGAAGAACTCGGCCGCCCGCTGCTGGACCAACTCGGCCGACTCGGGGACGAGCACCGAGGCGCAAAGGCCGTGTTTCAGGGCATTGGCGCGGGAAATCGCCTTGCCCTCGGCGGTCCGGGGTCCGGTCGACCTCTGGGCATTCCGGCGGTTGGCGGCCAGCTTGGCTTCGGAGCAGATCATCGGTGTCGCTCGCGGCGGTTGACGGTTCGGGTGACGAACTCTGTCAATACATTCACCCGATCGAGCCGCGCGTTAACACACTTTCCCCGAAAATCAAAGGGGTCAGGAACCGTTTCAGCTAAACGGTTCCTGACCCCTTTTTTAGAATTCTGACCCCTTAATCGACTCTGGAGGCGACGCTTCGGGATAGGAGACGGCCAAGGAAGCCGTAAATTCCCTCCGTCCCCCCCCCATCGTCGGGATGACCTGAACCCGGTCAAGCGTGGTGTCCGGACCTCAGTCGCCGTCGTGTCCGGTGTCGAGGATCAACGTGCCGTTCCATCGTGGGTCGTCGGCGTGGAGCGTTTTCGTCTCACCGGCCCGCGTCTCGCTGAGGATCGTCCGGTACGGTTCGCCGTTGTAGCACACCTCGGCGAACGAGGCCGACAGCCACGAATCCCGGCTCACGAACATCGCGGCCAGTCTGCCGGCCTCGGTGGTGTACGAGAAGCCGCCGTCGATCTGCGTCCGGCCGCCCGCCGAGGTCTCGACCAGCGTCCCGCCACGCTCGGTCTTCAGCCCCAGGACCCAGAATCGCCCGCCCCGGTTCATGACGTGCGTGCCCTTGTTCTCGGCGTTGAATTGCCTGGCCCAGACGTTTTGACCGTCGAACGACCAGGGGCCGGCCACGACATCCTCCACGTACAGGTCGCCCCGGCCCGTCCCTTCGTAGCTCCGCAGTTCGCAGTCCCGGACGACCAGGGTGCGGCCCGATTCGTGGCGGATGCCGCTGCCGAGCGGGAAGAAGTTCTCGACGACCACGACCGGGGCCTCGCCGTCCACCACCCGGAAGGCGGGCTTGATATCCCCCTCGTAGTCCACCACGGAGTTGAACCCGACGACCCGCCTGACCGCCTTGCGGACCAGGATCGGCCGGCTCAGGGCGTAGGTGCCCGTCGGGAAATAGACGGTGGTCGCGCCGGAGTCGATGGCCGCCTGGACGGCGGCGGAAGAGTCCTTCTCCCCGGCGGGGTCGGCCCCGTACTTGGCGACGTTGGCCCAGGTAGCCGGGTCGTCCCACGGCACCTCGGGCGTCTCCTTGATCGGGAGGCCGATCGCCCGACCGGGTGACGGGAAGAGGCTGACGGGGACTGCCGAGGTGAACTCCGGGACCACCGGCCCGCCGGCACCCCGTCGATGACCGGACTGGTTGTCGATCGCCACCCGGTATCCCTCGGTGCGTATGTCCCGTGCGTAGAGGCCCGCCCTGTTGTTCATTGCGGCGTGGGTGGCGTCGGTCCCCCGCAAGGTCGAATCGAGCAGGACCATCAGCCCGCCGTTGTTCTCCACGGCCGGGACGGCGTTGGTGCTCCGCAGGTCCCGGATGCTCACGCACTGGCCGTCGTTGCGGAGGCCGCACTCGTGCTGTCCCCGAAGCTCGACGTGTTCGAATACCTGGCTGTTGACGCTGTGGCCGGTGCGGACGCCGACCGCAAAGCCCGGACCGAGAGCTCCTTGACCAGCAGGGGGCCGTTCATGTCGTTGTAGCCCAGGTCGAGGCCGGTGACGCCCCGGCCGTCGCCGGAAGTGATGCCCACCGAGCGGATTGCCCCGACGTTGTTGGAGAAGAACTGGAGCCCGATCGCCCCGGCGTTGTCCCGCCCGGTGTCGATGGTCAGGTCGCAGACGTAGTTGTTGAACCAGTCGGCCGAGCCGTGGCGGCCCGAGGTCATCACGGGCTGGGGTTTCGATGGGTCGGGGAAGGAAGCGTCCTTGAGCTTGAGCACCGTCCTGTCTCGCCCCTGCCCCTGGACGTGGGTGAAGCCCCAGACCTGCTGGCCGTTGCGGTCCTTGTCAGGCCAGCGGAGCGAGCCGGAGACGAGGTACGTCCCGGCCGGCAGGTAGATGACGTGACGCTTCCCCGTGTGGTCATCGATCGCCCGCTGGAGCGCCGCCGTGTCGTCGGACACGCCGTCGCCCTTGGCGTGGTAGGGAGGCCGTGTCACGTCGATCACGCCGGCATCGGCGGGAAAGCTGACATCCCGTCGCTCGGCGGCGGCCGAAGTGGATAAAGCGAAAAGCGTTATCGCCAGCACCGACGGGGCCAGGGGCGTAGCTTTTGACACGGCGAAGTTCTCCAGAAGGTGGGGTTGCGCCTGGTCGAGGGGTTGCGGTCCGGTCCCCAGGCCGACGGGCAGAGACAAGAGCCGGCACGGCGAAGTAAGACTATCATCCTGGCGAAGGCGGCATCAACGATGCCCTGCTTCGACCTGAAAAATGAGACGGAGGCGAACGGCGTTAAGCCTATGACGCAATCTCCTTTTCTGGGCCCGCCAAAAGGGGTCAGGAACCTTTGTCTTGACGCCGCCTTCGGGGCCCGCTAACCTTGGACGACATGGGACGACCACCGCGCGCCGCCGAGGGCGGCCTGATCTATCACGTGTTGAACCGGGCCAACGGCCGCCTGCCGCTCTTCGAGGAGTCGGGCGACTACGAGGCCTTCCTCCGCGTCCTGGCCGAGGCCGTCGCCCGGCACGAGATGCGGCTGCTGGCCTACTGCGTCATGCCGAACCACTTCCACCTGGTCGTCTGGCCGCACGAGGACGGAGACCTCTCGCGGTTCATGCGCTGGCTGACCCTCACCCACACCCAGCGCTGGCATGCACACCACGGCTCGGCGGGGTCGGGGCACGTCTATCAAGGTCGATTCAAGTCGTTCCCCATCGAGGACGACGACCACTTCCTCGTCGCCTGCCGCTACGTCGAGCGGAACGCGCTGAGGTCCGGCCTGGCCAAGAGCGCCCAGTCCTGGCCCTGGTCGAGCCTGGCCAGGCCCAAGGGCCGGACCGACGCCGAGGCCCGGCCACCCCTCGCCCCCTGGCCGATCGAACGCCCGGACGACTGGACCCGGCGCGTCAACAAGGCCATGACCCCCGCCGAGGAAGAAGCCCTGGCCCGGAGCATCCACCGCGGCCAGCCCTACGGGAACCCCGAATGGCAGGCCGCCACCTCCGCCCGGCTCGGCCTGGAATCGACCCTCCGGCCCCGCGGCCGGCCGAAGAAAACCGAAAACGGTTCCTGACCCCCTTTTCCCTCAGCGGGGGAACGGCAGGGGCCTCGGCGTGCCGGGGGCGGCGAACGGGTCGGGCGTCGGGCCCTTCGCCGGCGGATTCGGGCCGGTCGGCGGCGGGGCTGCGCAGGGCGTCAGGGTGCCCGGGGGCCCCGTGTAGGGGTTCGGCAGGAGGACCTGGTGGGTCTGGTAGAAGTTCGGGTTTTTCTCCTGATCCTGGACGACCATCGAGCTATAGGTGTACGTCAGCAGGAGGTGGGCGTCGGTGTTGTACGCCGGGTCGAGCGGGTCTTGCCACTGCCTGGCCGTGTAGCAGACCAGCGTCCGGTCCGGCGAGTCGAGGTCGCTGAACTTGTAGAAATAGCAGTTCGAAGCCTGGGGCGAGCGGATGAAGGGCCCGAACGGCGAGGGGTGCGTGAAGATCCTCGCGAAGGGCAGGGGGGTGTAGGCGCTCCCCGCCGGGTAAGGATAGAGCGCCGCGTACTGGCTGTTCGCCCCGACCACCTGCCACCGCCCGAGCGTCGCATTCCAGCGCACGGTGTACCCCGAGACCGAGTCGATCTCCGTGTCCAGGTAGTCGTCGGGCCCGCCCGAATAAGGCCCCTTCCCCGGCTTCCAGTGCGGATTGACGTTGCCCGGGTCGGCGGCCAGATACTGGAACTGGCCGGGGTCGATCGCATACCCGCCGGACGTCGTCATCAGCGCCCGGTTCGAGACGAGCAGGACGATCGACTTGTTCGACCTCGTCGCCGCGTTGTTGAAAAACCCGTAAATGACCAGCCCGTCGACCGCCCCGGGGCTCGGCAAGACCTCGATCCCCAGCTTCAGGTTCGCCTGCCGGCCGGGGTCCTCGATGTGCAAGGTCAGGTAGTCGACCCGCCAGATCGTCGGGATGTCCGTCGGGTTGTCGACCCGGGCGACCAGCACGCCGGTCTCCACCGCGCCCGACGAGTCGCCCAGAGGGACCGTCAGGTTGATCAGCTCCAGGGTCAGGAAGACGAACAGCTTCCCGCCGATCATCGCCGAAGCCTTCGGCCAGAACTTGTGCGAGCCGTCCGGGTTCGGGAAGAACGCCTGCTTGGCCGCCGCCGACCCCTTGTAGAAGTACTTCGGCGTGAACTTGCCGTCGACGATCAGCCCGATCGCGATCGTGTTGGCCACCACGCTCGACAACTGCCGCGAGTTCACCCCCGGGCTCGACAGGAACGTGTCGCCGAACGCCCAGAACGAGACGTCGGGGGCGATGTAACTCCCGAACGGCGAGTCGCCCCCGAGCCAGAACAGCCCGTTCCGCCCCGACCCGTCGGAGATCGCCACCCCCAGCGGGAAGTTCGGCACCCGGCCCTGCGCCCTGGCCTCGGTCCCGGCCAGGATCAAGCTCAACCATCCAGCGATGGCCACGGTCAGGGCCGATCCGGTCCGCCGGGTCATGGGTGCCGCCTCGATCGATCGGGGGGGTTCGGGTCGATCCGAGTTAAGGGGATCGATCTATTCTACCTCGCGTTCGGGCCGCCCGCCTTTGGCGGTGAATCCGCCCCGGCGATCGGTTAAGGTGGGAGGCACCAGCGGGCCGGGGCCGGCCCGAATTCCCGAGGGCTTTTGACCGTGACCCCGTCCATTCTCGATGAGATCGTCCAGTCCAAGCTCCGCGAGGTGGCGGCCCTGAAGGTCCGGCTCCCCATCGAGGAACTCGAAGCCCAGGCGAGCGAGGCCCCCCCCGTCCGCGACTTCCGCGCCGCGATCGCCGGGCCGGGGCCGATCCAGCTCATCGCCGAGGTCAAGAAGGCTAGCCCTTCGGCCCAGGTCATCCGGGCCGACTTCGACCCGATCGCCATCGCCAGGGCCTACCAGGCCCACGGCGCGGCCTGCCTGAGCGTCCTGACCGACGCCCCCTACTTCCAGGGGCACCTCTCCTACCTCGCCAGGATCCGCGCCTCGGTCGCCATCCCCTTGCTCCGCAAGGACTTCCTGATCGACGATTGCCAGGTCGTCGAGGCCCGGATGGCCGGGGCCGACGCCGTCCTGCTGATCGCCGAAATCCTCGACGACGACGCCCTCGTCCGCCTCCAGGCCCTCGCCAGGCGGTGGGGGATGGCCGCCCTCGTCGAGTTCCACGACCCCAAGCACCTCCCCAGGGTCCTCGACTCCGGCGCCGACCTGATCGGGATCAACAACCGCGACCTCCACCGCTTCGTCACCGACCTCGACCTCACCCTCCGGCTCCGCGACCAGATCCCCCCCGGGGTCGTCCTCGTCAGCGAGAGCGGGATCCGCACCCGGGCCGACGTCGAACGCCTCGAAGCCGCCAAGGTCGACGCCATCCTCGTCGGCGAGACCCTGATGCGGTCCCCCGACATCGGCCTCGCGGTCGAGCAGCTCCTCGGCCTCGCCGCCGAGCCGGACCGCTCAACCCCCTGAAAGCTCGACCGGGCCGGCCACCAAGTCCGCACTCCCCCGCCGCTTGCGGGCCACGAGCATCAGGTTGCGCAGATAGACCACCATCCCCATCCCCTGGCCGACGACGAACACCGGGTCGCGTCGCGCGATGGCATAGGCGAGCAATCCCATTCCTCCCGCGATGCTCAGCCACCAGAAGGCCACCGGCACCACCGAGTCGCCCTTCTTCTCGGAAGCAACCCATTGCACAAGGAAGCGAGCCGTGAAGACGCCCTGGCCGATGAACCCAACCACCTGCCATCCACCAGGATCCGTCATCGGGCCATCTCCCAGCCGGACATCCGAGCTGCAATCCCTTCCTCCACAACCGTTCTGGACGTCGACAGCGGCCGATAATGGATGGGCCTTCGCAGCAACCAGGCGACGCCCAGGAGGTCCACGACGACCCGCACCGAGCGGTTCCCGAAGTGGTAATGCGACTTCCCGGAAGCCCTCGGTCGATGCCCGACCGGGACCTGCACGACCCGGCATCCTTCGCGGAGGAGCAGCGGCCCGAAGAACCGATGGACCCCGTGGAAACTAGGGAGGCGCAACGCGATTTCCCTCGGGAAGATCCGAACCGAGCATCCGGTATCCCGGATCGACTGGCCGAGAACGCAGTTTCGCACCCGGTTCGCGACCCGACTGATCCAACGTTTCGAACGCGAATCCTCGCGGCTCGTCCGCCAGCCGAGGGCCGCGTCATGGCCGGGCAGGGCGTCCCAGAGGCGGGCAAGGTCTTCGGGCGGATTCTGCAAGTCGGCGTCGAGCATCCCCACCCAGTCGCCCCGGGCGACCCGAAATCCGGCGATCGTCGCCGACGACTGGCCGACGTTGCTCGCCAGGGAAATCGGCCGGACCTCCGGATAAGTTGCCACGAGGCGACGGAGGACCGCCCGCGTCTCGTCGGTCGACCCGTCGTTCACCACGATGACCTCGAAGCCTTCCAGACGATGCCCACCGAGTTCGCGTGCGACCAGGGGACGGAACGCCTCGGCCACCTGCTCGACCAGCGGTTCCAGGTTCTTGGCCTCGTCCTTGGCGGGGACGATGATCGAGAGCGTCCCCCGCCGAGCCGTCGTCCGATCCCCCCCCGAGAGGCCGGAGGGCCCCTCGACCGGGAAAAGCCGGTGCCCAAGGTCATGACGGATCGAGGACATGATCCCAACCTCCAACGATTTGACCCGGCCCGCCTCCCCCATCAAGGTCGGTCCAAGCCGAAGGTTTCCCAGAAACCCACCGTCGCGCCCATCCCAATTGAACGACTTCACGCAAAGGCCCAAGGCAACCCCTGGACTCGGCCCCGCCCCCTTGCTACCTTGACCACCCAGGAGGAGCCGACCGGGACCGGGAAGGAGCCAGCCCGCATGACCGCCCTCGCCAACGCGCCAGCGACGATCGCCCGGATCGAAACCCGTCGACTGACCGTGAACCTCTTCAGCATCGCGATTTATGGCGACCCTGGCCGCGAAATGGCCGGGCTGATCGATGGCATCCGCGCCCACGGAATCCTCGTGCCGCTCGTGGTCACCGCCTCGGGAGATGACTGGCAAGTCCTCTCGGGACACCGACGACTCGCTTGCGCCAGGCAACTCGACCTGGCCGACCTCCCCTGCGAGATCCGCTCCATCGAGGCCGAGGACGACCGACGCATCGCCGTCCTCGAATATAACCGACAGCGCCGCAAGACCTTCAGTCAGATGATGCGTGAGGCCGACGCCCTCGAAACCCTTGCCGGTAGCGAGGCCCAGGCCCGGAGTCGCCAGAACCTCCGCCGAGGGACCGAGCCGGCCGACTCTCCCGATCGTCGGGATTCCGACGGTCGGACCGGTCGGACCGATTCCCGGATCGCCGAGGCCATTGGGCTCGGCGGTAAGGACCTCTACCGCCAGGCCCGAGCCATCTGGCGCAAGAGCCGGGAAGACGACCCAAGGGCCATCGCCGGCATCGCCCAACTCGACGCGGGGACCAAGACCATCCATGCGGCTTACAAAGACCTGAGACGTCGCGATCGGTTCGGCCACGACTTCCGCCCGACCCCCTACGATGTCTGGTCCTTCAAGCACGACCGCGCCTTCGGGATCCCCCACCCCGGATCGATTCCCCCCGGGATCGTGGCCCACACGCTCCACTACTTCACCGAGTCCGGGTCTCTGGTGGTGGACCCGATGGCAGGAGGCGGCACAACCCTCGACGTCTGCGAGTCGATGGGACGCCGTTGCCGGGCGTACGACCTGTCCCCGGTACGCAGCGAAATTCAGTTTCACGACGTAAACCAACCTTGGCCAGCGGAAACAAACGGATGTGACCTCGTCTTTTGTGATCCGCCCTATCATACCATGCTCGCCGGACGCTACGCCGACGACGGGGCGGCCAACGTCCCATTCGCCTCCTGGGTCACGTTCCTCGAAGTCCTCGCCCGCAACGCCTTCGCCGCCCTCCGGCCCGGCGGCCGGATCGCGCTCCTGCTCGCCAACCAGACGGAAAAAGACCTACCCGCCGGGCACGGCTACCTCGACCACGCCTTCCTCGGCTACAACGCCCTGATCGGCGCGGGGTTCATCCCCGAACGCCGGATCAGTTGCCCGATGGACGGGTCGTACCTCCCCCAGCACGTCCGGCTCGCCCGCCGGGACGGCCGGATGCTCGGCCAGGTCCGCGACCTCATCGTCGCTCGCAAGCCATTATCCTGAAACGAGATCAGGCAATCGGATCGCCCGCCGCCAATTCGTAGACCTTCCCCCGGACGAACGGGTTGCTCAGGGTCGGGTTCCGGCGCACGATCGGCTCGGGGAGCGAGGCAACGGCCTTGCGGACCAGGTCCTCGATCTCGTCGGGCCGGAGGCTATTGATCACCAAGGCGATCGAAGCGTTCTCCGCCTCGCGGGCCTCTTCCTGGCGGGCTTTCTCACGCTTCTGTTCGACGGCGCGGAGTTCCGCCTCCATCTCCCGGCGACGCGATTCAAGTCGGTTCGCCACCTGGGGTAACAGGTCGTAACCGTCCTCGATCCCGGCCCTGATGTAGCCGGGCCCGTTCTGGAGCTTCCCCTGGCTCTGGAGGTAGAGGGCGTTGAGCAGGACCTTCGCCACGTCTTCGGGATCCTTCTGCGCCGCAAGTCGCTCGGCCAGGCGTTTGGGGATGCCCTGATCCGTCAGCAGTTCCTGCAAATCCACAGCAACAAGCAGCCTCCCCTCGGACGAGAGGCGGAATGGCGTTCCCGGGATCGGGATGCTGGCGATGTCTTCTCTCGTTTTCTGTTCTCGTTTGGGCCCAGCCTCAGGGCCGCCCGGGCCGAGGAACTGGGCCAGGGCCTCTAAGGTTTTTGGACCCGTTTGAGTCCCCCCCCCTAAAGAAACTGGGACAGTTTCGGGCCCCTCCTCTAAAAAAAATGGACCGGTCGGGGCTCGTTCTTCGACCACCCGCCCCTTGCTCAGCTTCGAACTTGGTCGCTCGGGCGCCTGGCGGACGATCTTGTACGCGGTCGACTTCCCCTTCGCCTTGCTCGTCGCCATCAGGCCGAGCCGGGTCAGGTCGGCGATCGCCGCTAGGACCGTCTGTCGGCTCAAGCCCGCCTGCCTGGCGATCGTGCGGATGCTCGGATACGCCCAGCCCGACCCGAAGTCGGAATAGAGCCCGATCACCAAGTAGACCTTGATCGCCGAGCCCCCGAGCGTCTTGAACGACTCGGACCGGAGCAGGTCATGCTCGACGCGAAAGAAGAAGGAATCCATGAGCGACGGTCACCCTCCCTGGGACCGGATACGCCATGACAGCTATTTTAAGCCGTCACTCGTCCCGATTAATCCAGATCGCTCGACGGAGGGTCGGGCACATAGTAGGTCTTGACCTTGCCGCGTTCGTGGGTCGTCGAGACGACCAGGCCGAGGGCTTCGAGGCGGCCCAGGCTGTCGATCACGGTCGGGCAGGAGAGCCGGGTCCTGGCCATCAGTTGATTCAGGCTCATCGTCACGCTCTGGTCGGGGACGCCCCCGCAGGCCTCGACCATGACGAGGTAGACCTTGATCGCCTCCCCCTTGATCCGCGCCAGGTAGCCGCGGTCCAGGAGTACGCTCTTGAGCCAGTCGGTCTGGATGGGCATGGCGACGGGCACAACCAACCCCCTCCCTGGGAGCGGCCTCCGGGACTCCATTGCCCGAGAGGCCTGCGATGAGGATCCTTCCAATCCCTTCTATCGTTCTCTGGAGCCGACGAATCCAGCGGAAATCCCGGAGAAGCACGAACGAACGGTTCCTTGAACGCGACCGGATCTGAGTAGGAAATCTGACGATTTCGAGAAATTCCGGGAGTAGTCCATTGACCGTGCATCGATTCCTGGTAGGATAATCCTTGTCGCTGGTGATGACGCCGACGCGAAACGCTTCGGATGAGTTGCCAGCGACAGTTCCTGAAAGCACGGAGGTCACAACGGCCCGCATGGGCCGTTT
>JAABUK010009250.1_pt1 | contig 13523 bp, 9 predicted proteins | sample 5559141 | NCBI WGS metagenome assembly JAABUK01 (sample SAMN10711869, study PRJNA513367) | rock metagenome | isolation source: Antarctica rocks | place: Antarctica: Victoria Land, Pudding Butte nord | collected 2016-01-03
GCGAACGAATGTTTACAGGCCGCGGACTCGAGCTAAATAATCAGCAAGCTAAGCACTGACGCTGTTTTGAAACACAATCTTTGCGGTTCCGGTGATCATTGTCATCGTCTGTGATAGCTGCATCACGCCTCGCTCTTTGCTGCATTATCCTAAGTGAACCGTCGTGCTCCTCTTGTTCCTAACAACTCACGTCGCTGGATCCGGGTACTCGACGGGTACACAAACAACAATCCAATTATCCGCTTCCCCCGCACCCAAAAAATCAACGCGTTCAATCATCCCTATCAATAACCTCAATCTCGGCCTTAAGTACGCAAAGAAGAAGTCCCCATTCGTTGTTGTGCTACAGGTCCTGTCTCCGGCATCATCTTGTCAATCGTTGAATAGTTACACTGAGTTGCCGGAGGAAGAGGCCACTGTGCGACACTTCAGCTGATGCCGGTTATCACAACATGACTGATCACTTTCCTTGACATACTTTACCTCGATCATCGGCAACACTCTCGATTCTCCTTAAGGCAGTGATATGGCCAGCGCTGTAGCGGATAGTTCCCGTCAACCTTTCATCTCTGCTGGAGTGACCGATATGTCTGCACCGGGAGATCCGTTTGTCAACGGTTCCGATGATCATCTACCATACCCACATCCTCACCGATATTCAGCTTTCGACACGCAACTGTTCAGCCTGAATGCTTCATCCTCACCTTCGCAAGCAAAAAGGGCGATAGAAGCCCACATAGCAGAGACAAATCGCCGGTTGGAAGATGCTGGCAGGCTAGGCAGCTCCCTTGTCCAACAGCGCGCAGAGCTAGCTGAGAAGCTGAAAGAGGTGGAGAAGCGAAAAGATGATGGCGAATTACCGCCTGAGCTGAGAGAAAGATTGGCGGAAATAGAAAGAGACTGCAATGATGTTGGTCGCGAAACTGCGAGGGCATTGCTGGCACCACGTTCAAGAGTTGTCAGTGCAGACGACAGGCCTGGCGAAGCTAGTCCCGCCGTCCTTTCGAGTCAGGCAAACGCCTCGCCGTCAAAGGTATCCGTTCCTTCACGAAAACAACGTAACCAACCATCCAGCCGAGCAGGGGACATACAGTTTGCTGCCGATATTAGCACGTCCCTACTGGTGCAAGTGCGCCAATTACAAGCCGCCTTGGCTGAAAGAGATGAGTCGCTGAAGGCAATCGGATTCGAAAAGTCCAGGCTGGAAACGGAAGCAGAAGGGTTCTCGCAACGGTTGCGTGCCTTGGATGAAAGCGAGCAGCGTTACAAAGACGAGAATTGGAACCTCGAGACCCAAACTCACGAAATGATTGCTGCAGCAAAGGAGGCTGCTGACCGCGAGAAGAAGTTAAATGCGAGTCTTGCTGCTGCTCTCGCAGAGAAGAACAGGGTGCAGAATGATCTCGACGAAATTCGCGTGGCGCATGGAAAGCTCAGTGAGGATCACACAGCAGCAGGGAAATTCCATGATTCCGAATTACATTCGCTACGAAGAAATTGGGATATCGTAGACGCTGAGCGGGACTCCCTTCAAAAGAAGATTGATGAGTTGGCTTCGCAGAATCAAGAATTGGCTAAAGCAGTCGCCACTCGATCTCGTACTCGAGATGAAGACGAAGATAGAGATTTGTCTTTCAACGACGGAGAAGAACGCAGAGATGTAATCACCCCGGAACATTCTCCTCCTCCATCCCCTACAAAAGCAACCCCAAGGCATGGCGCCCTAGAATCGGAAACTCTGAAGAGCTCGCTTCATCATGCTCACCGAATGATTCAGAACCTCAAAGGGAATATCCATCGTGAGAAGACTGAGAAGATTGAACTTAAAAGAATGCTTCAAGATGCTCGGGACGAACTTGAGCAGCGAAGAGTTGAGAATGGAGGCTTCAGCAGTGGTAGCAAGCGTCAGAAAACAAAATCTGAAGTCTTCAAAAAACCTGCTAGACCAGACATGCTTGGAAATAGCCGCAGAGCCCGTACAGATATCGAGGTAGATGAGCAAGACTGGGAAGACACCCTTGGAAATGGCAGCCCAAGTCACGCAGCCGCCACGAAAACACTCAAAGCCGGACCTCGTTTCGCAGCAGGGAACATCACAGACTTGAGCGATGCTTACCACACTGCGAATGAAACTGAAGGGGCTTTCGAGACTGCAAACGAAAGAGAAACGACCGAAAGTGAAGATTCCCAGACAGGTGTGAAGAGCCTTGCTGGTGATGGTACTGGTGAGAGCACCGAGACCGAAACCGAAGGGCGTGTTGACCGCAAGGGCACTATCCGCGCAAGCAGACCATCAATGCTCAGTAATGTAGCAGGCAACCGAAGCTCTTACCTGAGCACCGCATCGACGTCTGCGGGTGAAGACGAAATTGATTTCAGAACTCCGGTGCACACCCAACCTCTGCGATATCGCTTGAAGATGGGACGAGGTGCAAGTCGTCAATCAAGGAGCCAGGTGGATACCGCTCAACGAGAAAGTCTGGCCAGTGCGCAAGATTCTCCTGTAAGCCAGAGTACTAGTCCACCCCCTGCAGAACAGAGTCTCTTTGCAGAGTTGGGAGAGTTCAATGGCGGAGGCAGCGAATTTAGCACACCTGGGCGGGCAAGCGTTTTCTCGTCCAAATCCACTCCCAGTGCTGCCCACAGGAGTGGGCGCAAGAGTTTAACGGATTCAGATCCTGCGCCAGCTCCAGAATCGACGAAGATGGTTGACTCTGCTATGATGACTGAACCTTGGAAACCCGAAATTCCACCATCGAAATCCCTGGCTCCCGCTCCCAACGTCGGACCTGGCGCTACAGCAGGTTACAGTTTCCACGGCCATGATCTCCCTCCTCCATCTCCATCAGACTTCCCTCTTCCACCCAGTCTGACAAGCTCACCCACCAGATCAGGAATGCAGTACACCCCTCTACGAGGGTTCCAGGACAGTCCCACTCGTGGTGTGCCCAGCTTCATCACACCCCCGAAGACAATCTGGGATGAAGAACAGGATCAAGGAACGACAGAAAGTAGAGAGCAAAACATTCCTTCATCTCCACCTGTACCCACATCCGACTTTGCGCAAGCCTCATCACAGAAACTGGATTCTGTCTCGGCTAAGCAATCAGAGCCTGCTGCTGTCCCTTCCAGAGTTCCATTCTCGTTTTCTGAGATCATCACCCAAGAGACAATACCGATCGAGCTGCCAGCGCCTGAGAACATTGTAGCCACCGCCAGCTCTTTCTCAAGCAAGGAGCAAGGAGCAAGCACAGCACAGAAGACTGGTGCCGGTATGGGTATCGTTGGGAGTGTGGGTGCAGCACTCGGATTGACTAGGGCCAAACAGCAAGAAACTGTCGTTGCTGAAGATGAAACGAGTCAAGCACAGCACAAGTCAATCTCACACGAAGCACCAGATCAGTCACCCCCCTTCAAAGACGTATCTGGCAATGCCGGCACTACGAGGAATGAGTCGCTGGAAAAGCCTTTCGAACAGCCTGTCTCCGTTCCAGTGAGCAACCAAGGGTCTCAGACGACGTTGACTGCAGAGCAGATTGACAATGCGTTAAAGAAGAGTACTCCACAGGCGCTACCCGGCAATAGTGTTTCCAAGCCTCCTTCATTAAGACCAATCATAACTGGCGTAGTCCCTCGTTCCTCGTCCTGGAACCGGGGGCCAATCGCAGATCCTGATATGCCATCACCTCTGTCACCGGTGAAACGTCCCGGCAGCTCTACCAGCCTGCAGGGTGCAACTCCTGTCCCCCACCCTCCACTTCCAGCAGACCACCGGAATGCAATTGCAAAAGCTGGAGGACGTCTTTCTTCGTCTGGGGCAGAATCCTCCCAGGCAGCCACTGCAAGTGGCGTGGGCCTCATGGGCCCACCTGTTGCTCCTGCTTCGGCGTACCGTCGTGCACGGACGTCAGCCGATCAGAGCATATCCTCACCTACGAGGGGCGGCACTACTCCACGTCTAACACACCGCGAACGGGACCGGACTCGGACCGGCAGTCAAATGTCTCGACGATCCTCCGTCTCCTCCTTCGCTTCCGAACTCGACGAACGTTTCAATATCCGCACTGATGGACTACCTGCCAACCACTCTTTCGAAGCAGGGCCAGGCACCGATCCCCGCATGATCCAAGCAATCACTCAGACCATGATAGGTGAATTCTTGTGGAAATACACGCGCAAGCCTGGACGTCCGGAAATGAGCAATACGCGGCACAGACGCTATTTCTGGGTTCACCCATACACTCGGACGCTATATTGGAGTGAGCAGGATCCGCAGGCTGCGGGAGGAAGGGAGCTCAAAGCGAAGAGTGTGGCGATTGAAAGTGTAAGAGTTGTCTCTGACGATAATCCAATGCCACCTGGATTACACCGAAAGAGTTTGGAGGTCGTCACGCCAGGGAGGAAGGTGAAATTTACAGCCGGAACAGGTAATAGACACGAGACATGGTTCAATGCTCTCTCTTACTTGCTCATGCGCGGACAAGATGATGGAACGGGAAATGGTAACGTCGGGACTATGGACGGAGGTTTGACGGCTGATGATGTGGACGAATTCAATCCCAGAGGATATGGGAGGAATTCCAGGATGAATGGCACTTCCAGGGCGTCCCTTTCAAGCTATAACTCACAGACCACAAGAGGGACGAACCACGCCAGGGCGTCACTAAGACAGGGATTATCGACTGGCACAATGACTACCGCACATGCCTCGTCTTCAGCTTCAGGTAACGCCGCTGGGATAGCATCTACCATGCCCGCTACGAACGGTGACCGCGAAGATCCCAACCGCACGATCCGTCAAGGCTCCGTCTCCCGTTTCTCAAGCATGTTCAAGCCAGCCAGCATCCGCGATTCCTTCTCCATGAGTCGGAGGTCCGTTCGCGATAGCGCTATGCGCGGGACCATCACATCCACTACCGGTGCACAAGGAGGACAGGGTGGCAGTATCTATAATGCTTCCGTTGTGAGTGACGGTGGTGTGGATAGTGCGGAGGAGCTGAGAAGGGAGCTGTTAAGGCAGGAGAGGGATGGAGAGGGCAAATTGGAGAACGTCAGGGCTTGTTGTGATGGTAATTCCATCAATCTATCCAATGCTGACGTGACGCTGACTTGGTTGTGCTTGAAGGTAAACACGACGTCTCTGACCTCGCGAACGGAGGCCGCCACCGACATAATCATTCGACGGCAGGGAGACATCGAAGTAGGGATCGGTTGGCTGCTTCATTAAGCATGAGGACGAGATAAGGGGTTTGCATTACATGGAAACCGTCTCTCCTTGCATAGCCCCATTCATTCATTCATTCATTCCCTTTGTTCGCATCTGGAGTTTTCAAGCTCGAGGTTGTCCTGTCTTGCTTTATCTGCCAGCTTGTCCTGAGTTGCTAGCTCAACCTCCTCCTTAGGGCTCTCGCTTGAGGAACTTCCGGCTACCTAGAAAGTCTCAATATATGATTGCGATGCCCAAGTGACTATGACGGCCAAACTTCTCTTCCTGCTTCTGCAGAAGCACATCCTGGAACGAGTTGAGGGTGGGGAAGCTCTGAGAAGGGAGTATAATGTTACAATATATTTCTTCCATCTTTTTGGTTGTTCTCCCGTGCTTCTCCTCGGTCAACTTCACTCGTGGCGAGTATGAAGAAGTTAACTTCAAGATTGGAAATTTGGGGAGTTGACACCTGCTCTTCGATGAACGAGAAATAGGAACTCTACGGGGCTTTCCTAACCTTGCCTTCATCGAAATTATGCAAGTGTCCCTGGTCGAATTGCGTGGGAATGAAGCAGACGATCCGTCAAAAATCTCACAAATCAAGATAGTGGAAGTTCTATCTGCGTCTCTCAAGTCGCTTAATATCTTTCATCGCGATCAACATATCATGTCATATCTGACGGATGCAGCTACGGCGTGCGCAGAACAGCTGCCTTGCCTTGGGCGGGTACATGTCTGCTTGGATTGCGGCGTCATCAGCCGAGAGCTATTGAGACAAGCATTTCAAGGAATTGAGGTGGAAGTGCGTTGATACATCTGGGCTCCTCATCGGCATATTGATCAATCTGTTCCATGCCGTGAGAGAGCGGTGTAGTAGCAACAAAGCGATAATCGCTGAGGAGCGCGCCCACTACCAGCGAAGTGTAGAATGACCATTTGAACTGGTTTCCATTAGACTTTGATGTGAGTTTGTCAAGCAAATGCCTAGAATAGCTCGAACGAGCTGGAAATACGTGTAGAATCGAATTGAATTGACAGCATCAACTGCCTCGCAACTGGAGTATAACCTACGACAGCTCCTTTGCAAGTCAAGCTACCTAATCCTACACGGTCTAAAAGGCGATCGAGGTTGCTTCCCGCACACGAAAGCTTCCCAATATGTCGAGGCGACGACTCGATGACGTGTATGGTGCAGCAGAAAATGAGACGGATGTAGTGTGCGGCACCCACGGGGGCGGTCGTTGGAAGACGGGCAATCGACGCTTTGGTCTCGCAATTTAGTATACCTACCCAACATCAAGAATCAGAAGAAGGCACCGCATGCTATCGAATGGGAACAAACTGTGCCCAAGATTAGTCCCATGCCTCGACGCTACCGTCCGCGAAAACAAACATGCTGTTGGCCCAAAGGATGCTTTTCCGAATCTCCTCGACTGCGGTGCCGCCTTGTTCCCCGAACTTTCTCAAAATCATCGAGGTTGGTACAGCTCATCTAATCATGGCATTTCTAATATTTCCTAGTGCAAACTTCCAAGTGTGTACTTCATTTGTGAGCTCCTGGGGGGCTTGATATTGAAAGAGGTCCGTCCGTCCGCTGGATAACACGCTCGTCCGGCGGCTTATGTTGAATAGGCATTCGGCAGAACCCACCCTATCCGAGCGTGAAAACTTTCGCTGGAAGCAATTCGGGGCGTGTTCTTTCTTGGCGTTCCACAATGTCGAACAATCAGATGAGCGTGACCGATTGTCCATCGGTTTACGGCTCAAGTCAGGAAGCATCAGCGCCAATATTCTACCTGACGACGTCCTTTTTGAACTCCGCATATCGGCTAAGAAATTCAGGAACGTCATTTCCGAACTCGATCCCAATCTCTTCGTCATTTCTGCTTACGGCAGTATTCCCACAAAGAGCATCCTTAAGGGCCTCATCTCAAAGGCGTCAGTGGTAGGGAGACACATGACTGTGAGTTGCTCCATAATACGTTATTAATGCGATGCAGTTCATTTTCGAGTCCTCTGTGCGTATCTGCCTCGAAAGCCAGCAGGAGAAGACTCACGCCGTCGAACCGAATCTGTGGACTGCTTGGGATACTCACTCCCCGTCCCCGGTCCAATCCCTCATGCTCTCGTACATCGCCAAAACTCATGCCACCAAGCCTTCTACGCCTTCGGTCTCTTCACCAAGCTTGCAGATCTCCTCTCCCGAGACGCGCCGACTCAGTCATCGCCGGGAGTCCTCTCCAATTTCCGGTATCCAACCAAGAATGACGAACATAATCGTACACTAATAATCTCATCGTACAGATATATATAGCTCCGATGAACCATATATCCTCCTTACGCCTTCTGGGCGTTCTAAAGGCTCTCCCAGCGGTTCCAGTTCATCTTCACGGACCTCGCTGCTAAACCGAATTAATGCGACCCTGCCGATTCGATTTCCTGAATCTTGTGTCGATCGCCAAAGATACTTCGAAGGGCGCGAAGACGAACTAAAGAGCATCGCTGCTACTCTTCTTCCCGGTGGCACAACACCTACGCTGCCTCACTCGTTGTGTCTTTTCACCATCTCTGGTTTAGGTGGCATTGGCAAGACGAAGCTGGCCTATCAATATGTTGCGGAATATCATAACGAGTACAGCGTGTTATTTTTCTTGGTCGCTGATAGCACGAATCGGTTGTCGAGGTCCTACGACAAACTGGCTGTGAAATTGGGTCTACTCTCCAAGCTCGACAAACCCAGCCATGAGGAATGCCGAGAAGCGCTCAAAGCATGGTTCAAGAACCCTCGCAAAATGCTTAAGAGCAGCCCCTTGGCCTCTAAGCGAATGTCCGAAGACGACGATCAACCAATGCTCCGATGGCTGCTCGTTCTCGACAATGTCAAAGACTAGGCAACTCTGGCCCCTTACTGGCCTGAGAAGGGATGCGGAAGCGTTTTAGTGACCAGTCGCAAGCCCCATGTTCTCGCTCATTTGGTCCATTCGGGGCCCACGGGTAATTTGAAGCTGACCGTTCTGTCTCTCCCACAAGCCGGCCACCTCTTGAAACACTACGCCGGATACGATGAGGATGACTCTGATGGTGTGGAACAAGCGGCGCAGCAGGTTTCCGACCGCTTAGGAAATCTACCCCTGGCTGTGCTTCAAGTCGAATCATATATCAAACAGTGTCAGATTTCCATTCCTGTATTCTCGCAAATCCATCGAAAAGAGAGTGACCTGCATCACGTGTATCTTGAAAAAGATCGAGTGCAGGATTAAGAGCACAATCTTGCGTCAGTATAGGCGGTAAAATCCCTTACGCAAAGTAGAGCATTCGATACACATGATCCAAATGAGAGTCCATCCTTATCCGACGATGGCTCCCGGCATGCTTTCGCGTTACTTTGTCATATCTTCTCATTAGATTCCGAAGGCATCTCTGAAGATCTCTTGAAGCCGGATTACCAACACACCATCATTTCCGATTATCCCACCAATGAGCCCGAGTTCCATCAGCGCTTTCGGCTTTTCATCAACTCTTCCCTTGTGGAACGAGACCCGTCCAAGTCCGAAATCTTCGTGCATAGAATAGTTTAGCAGGTGGTACGAGCCAAGGTAGCTCGGGATACTACGCTCTGCCAGAATAATTTCGATCAGGTGCTGACCCGGCTCACCTTGCTCTGGCCATATATTGATCGAATCTATGCAATCGGCTCCCAGGGCCATATCGATCGTTGGCCTCGATGCGCGACTCTTTTACCCCATATCATGGCTCTAAATCAGGCAAATCTCGAATTCCGCGGGAAAACATCTTCTCAGTGGCCCTTGTCTCGACTTTGCCGAACTACTATACGAAGCTGCTACGTAAGTCACCTCTTAGTTAAGCAATCTAAATCAAGCTAAGCCATCTGCAGGTACCACTCCGAGATCTGCCAGCCTGAAGAAGCGACGAAGCTTCTGAATCTTGCTCAGCATATTTGCCGGTCTGCCGAGGGCTCTCACGACGTGATCGAGTACCAGCTTCGCATCTACCGCGGACTGATTCATGCCGCATATGTGACGCAAAATAAGGAGGAATACTACAAATATGCCGAATTGTCATGGAGGATTGAGACCCAACGCCACCAAAAGACTGGGTCAAAATCTCAGCAATTGACGGCGGCCACCATTCACATGGGCAATGCTCATAACTTCCACGCATTATACAAGGAGGCCATACCGTTCGTTGAAGAGTCTGCGAACATACGACAGGCCTTGCCCGGGTTCAAGAAAGACTGGCTGTTCAGGCCCCTGTATCAACTGGTCCACGCATACTTTCACCTCGGCCAGGCTGAGAAAGCGGTGGAGTTCCTTAAGTCCGCCATTGCGGATCGTATTGACGCAGTCGGCGAGAAAGATCGTTATTCGATGAGGTGAATGTTCCCTTATCCAATTGCCTTAGACGTACTCAATCAAGGAGAACTGGACGAGAGTCTGAGCCTTCACTTGAGGGCATACACTCATCTCAAAATAACCGCCGGGTCTACAAACCCGAGCACCCTTCATTGCAAGTACAAGGTCGCGGTTCATTATATTCGACTGCAAGATTATGAAACCGCAGGGTACGTCTCTCGCTTCTCGTGGCCGCTGACTGGACATTAACATATCTCACAAAAGGGTATATCTCGATGAGATTCTTCTTCACTACCGTCGCACGCCGTGGACGCGCATGTACATCTGCCGAACCGCGTTCCACTATGCTAAGTGCTTGCACTTCGAAGGCAAAGATCCTACCCCCCTGCTTGAAGAGGCAGCGCAAGTCTTCAACGAGTATTCGTCATTGAAACAGAGAATTGCGAAGTCGATCTCTGAAGAAGATGCCTTGAGTGTAGTTTCGTTTGACTATTTGTAGCGATGATACATATGTGATCGTATGCCATCATTCTCAATCTTCTATCAGAAAGTGCATCCTCCAGTGAATCTGCTCGGACTGCCTTATAAGCTCGGAACTCATGACACCATCATGTTTAAAATGCCAGATACGTCAAGATCTGGCGACTCACAGATCGAGTGGACACGAGAAGAGAATATTGACCAATCTCGATTCATTCAGAACTCCGAAATCTCGAACCTTGAGGCAGATTTAAAATCCATGTTCTTAGCATCCTTGCTCCACGAGTTTCCTAGGCCTCTTCATCTCGCGGAGACCCCTAGAGTTGGCATTACCAATCCAAAAAGTCCTACAACTCCTGATATACTCACCATTTCCCCTGGTCTTCATATCTTCCACCCATTTGATTCCTCCTTCACGATATTTCGCACGTTCCACGATAAAAAATGATTGCAAGAAGGAGTCCAATCGATTGACTGAGCTTTACATTCCAGCTATCTATAACATATTCAATAATGCTTAATGAAATTTCCATGTGAACATTATGCTTCTATACTTAATTCTATGTCTTGCTACAGACAACTACGTAGATGGCTCATTGGGCAATCAAGCACCAGGAGCGAATCACGAGATGGAGGAACTCAAACCCCACCGACGACCGCGTACGCCACTTCGTTCACGCCGCACCAGAGAGATTCCCGTTTTGTTGGAGAGCAGAAGGAGCTTGTCGAGCGTCCCGAGATCCCTCACCCCTAAGCGGGGCCCGAGGTCGTCCATGCAAAAGAGCAAACGGCAAGGGGGAGTGGGAGATCGTCAAAATCTTGCGGGAGAGACGACGGGGCAAAAGGCTTGAATATAAAGTGCAATGAAAGAACATGTGATTGCCACAGAGTTCACTGCCTAATGCTCGGGCATTGCTACAGGATTTTAAGAGGAAGTGTGCGTGTTTCGAAGAAGTTTGAGGGTGCCCCCCAACCCTTTTGGCAGCCTGGCTCCGAGGTGTAGGCCCTTCCAGACTCTTTGTTCGTCAGAATCGAGGATTTCTGGTCCGAGAGCATGTTAAGCATTGTTCTGTTCAGGATCTCTTGCCGGTTGCGGTGGAACGTGTCTCAGTTCTGGCGCGTGATGTTCCAATCTGGACGTGTTTGTCCGTCAATGCCTGTCAATGCCTGTCAATGCCTGTCAATGCCTGTCAATGCCTGTCAATGCCTGTCAATGCCTGTCAATGCCTGTCAATGCCTGTCAATGCCTGTCAATGCCTGTCAATGTCTCTGCACGTGAAGTCCCAAGTGATGGCCGTGGAACCGGCTGGTTTCGGTCTAGAATTTCGGTCTCCTTGGACGGAGAGCCGCTGCTGATTTCGATCAAGCGGAGTAAGACTGAACATCACGGAGCACAATAGGGAGTCCGTCCAAGAGCAAGGTACGAATTCAATGACACCGTGACGAGCTCACGAAAGTGGGGAAGGTTAAGAAGAAAGAGATTTCCATTGCATCGTGAAGTCGAGCAGTAAGCAGAATCCAGGTCTATAACCTACTACGGTGGGGGGCATAAATATTGTTAGTCTGAGGCTAGCATCCGCTAGTTTGCAGTACAGCGCCACAACAGATTGATTCGCTGAGTAGAAGCTTATCTCGTCACTGCCCACACAGCTAGATTATAGAGATACTACTAATACTAATCAAGACTAATTGTATTGTTTAAGAAACGTTCTCTTGGAATATTTCTAGCGCTAAGCTAACAGTATTTATGCCCCCCACCGTAGTAGGGTCTGAGCAACTCACCGCATCTTGCCTGCTGAGTAGTCTCGTGGGTGACCAACCTCACGGAACACTCGTCGGCCTATTACAACTGAAGCGAAGTACGCCGAGAAAGTAATGCTATAAGCGCAATAATGTGGCCCCTGGAGCATCTAAACCTGCGCCTAAGGTTTGAGCGGGTTAGAAAGGGGGCGAGGAGGATTTCATACCCGAATCTTGGCATCAGGGGACCCGATTGTTTTCTGGCTGGTGCGGAGCCAAATTGAACGTTTTCTGCCCACACTTTTATGACCTTGATTTCCTCTTCTTACACTTGCTTTGCATTGCAAGCTTAGAGTTTGCCCCCTCTATCTTTCTCGCTCTGGACAAATTTGAGCCTTCGTCTCGAGTTCCATCGCACTCTCTTGCCTGAAACAATTCTAGCCTTGAAACGAAAACAGACACCAACTCCAGCACCTACCTATGTGCATTCCCTATTTATATTTTTAGTATCCTTTCTCGCGTCTGCTACCCCTAGCATTTCCTTCATCGCATGCTGCCACAGGGAGAAATGAACTTATACTGGCTTAAATTGCTATGGCTTTTGAAAAGTTTCGTGACGCCAGCGGCAGAGCAGACGTCTGCTTTTCTAGATCTCCCTATCGACATCCTTTGCAGTATATGCGACGAACTCCCTCTATCCGCAAAGATCCTACTTTCTCATACCTGCAAGGCTATGTGGTACATGCTGCGCAGCAAGTGCTCTTTTCAATTAAAAGCTCTCGTTTGGGAGGATCGATTCAATACATTGACCGAGCTGGGGAACTTGTTGCCGGATCACTATCATTGTATCAGGTGCAATTTCTTACACCCTGTGGAACCTGATGACATCCCAAATTTGACAAACTGGTATCGGCGCCGCCACTTATGCCGCACACCACACCAAATGTTTGATCATCTGCGTCCGCAAGACTCCTGCGCAGTAACGTTCCATCACGTACAGCTGGCACTGAAGTACTCTCGAATGAAGGAAAAGCACCAGGATTATCGAACGAATATTCTTCAAAAATTTGAGATTCGTCCAGTCGGCTCTCCTATCATCAAGACATTCACCGCAAAGCCGAAGGTCGTCAACGCCAGATTCATACTGTTGGTGACATACGTCCTGTATGCAGGTCCGCTCCGAGACGCAGCAAAGAGGGATCACGACAAATACATAATGTTCTGCCCTCACCACTATTTTGGCCTTGGCACGGGACCAGGCTTCTCCTTTGCCGCGATTTTGCAAAAGGATGCTATCAATGCGGCGACCACGCAAGATCAACACACTGAGCTATTTTCATGTGATCGCTGCCCAACAGACTATTCGGTGGTGGCCGAAGATGATGAGGCCGTCGTCGAGGCTTGGCATGACCTGGGAAATGGATTATCTGTTGAGGATCCCAGCTGGCAAAGTCACCTTTACTCACGCCAGAACGGGATAATCGAAGGATTGCAGTTCAACTATGAACATGGGAGTATCTCCAAGATGTATGATAGCTGCTACAGTTGACTCTCATAGATGCAGTGAATACAATCGCCCGTTTGGATGACTGAAACACGATGTCATGGTCTGTTCCCACCTGAAGGCTTTCACTCTATTCTGGACCCAGCCACATCAGCCAATGGCCTGACAACTACCCCCAAAGACTTCTTCCACTGCCACTCGATCCCCTTTGTGAAATGCA
>JAABUK010009251.1_pt1 | contig 13522 bp, 18 predicted proteins | sample 5559141 | NCBI WGS metagenome assembly JAABUK01 (sample SAMN10711869, study PRJNA513367) | rock metagenome | isolation source: Antarctica rocks | place: Antarctica: Victoria Land, Pudding Butte nord | collected 2016-01-03
ACCCGGCGAGCGCCGGTAGTAACACGACCCCATCACGCCCCTGCGCGCGAAACCCCAGGTCAGCCGCCTGATCACGCCGCTCGTGTGCTCAACATCTGCGGAAGTCCGGTCTAGGGGCGGCGTTAACAAGCGAACGGCCAGCACCGTTAGCGCGTTCAATTTTCTGAACAACCTTGCTCCGTTTGTTGCGCCCCCTTTACCGGGCACTATTGCGGGCGGGTGTTGTGGGAATCGGCATATGTCGCGGCACTCGGCATTGCGTCGCGCGCGCGTGTCAGGCCAGGGTGTCCCGTAGCACGGTTCGGCTTGCGGGCGTTGGCCAGGCGGTGAGCGCAGGCCGAGCGGGAGGCAGGTAGCCGGCATGACGCTTGTCCTCGGCTCAGCCGGCTCTTCCTGCGGCGCGTGCTCCTGCTGCACCGACGGCCGCGGCGGTGAGCAGAAGCAGGCCGCCAAGCAGGTACACGGCGCGGATCCCGACGGTGTCGGCTAGCAGCCCGCCACCGAGCAGACTCAGCATCCGCCCGGTCTGCCACAGGACGTCGAAGCCGGCGAACGTCCTGCCCCGCAACTCGTCCGGCACTCGTGACTGCACCAGGCTGCTGAACGTGACAGTGCCCGTCGACGTCGACAGCCCGTAGACCACCAACGCGGCAGCCGCCAGCGGCAGTGCCGTCACAGCGGCTAGCACGAGGTCGACGACCCCGCGCACGGCGTACGGGCCGAATACGAACAGCGGCCGGCGCGGGTCCTTGATGCGTTTGAGCAGCAGCAGCGGTCCGGTCGCAGCTCCCAGGCCGATGGCCGCGATGAGCAGGCCGTAACCGCCGCCTCCGCCGAGCCGTTGCTGGGCCAGGACGACCAGCAGCGCGCTGGTGGCGCCGGCGGACAGGGCCGCGAGGAACTGCCCGGCGGCGAGGGCCTTGAGAAGAGGGATCGCCGCAAGCGCCGACAGCGTCGCGCGCACGTGGGTGAACGGGCTGCTGACCGATACGGCTCTGGCCCGCGCGGGCTCACGCAAGCCGCGCAGCACCAGCGCAGACACGGCGAACGAGGCGGAATTGACGGCGAACGCCGCGCCGAACCCGACTTGGACGGCGACCAACGCCGCGACCGGCGCGACGAGGATCTGCGTGGTCACGGCGGCGGTCCAGATGCCGCTGTTGGCCGCGACAAGCTCGTCGTCCTCGACAACGGCCGGCAGAAAGGACTGCGCAGCCGGGCCGAAGAACACCTGTCCCGCCGACAGCCCGAAGGCGACCGCGTACGCAACCGCAACGTCGCCGTGCCAGACCGACAGGACGGCGGTCAGCAGGACCCGTGCGAGGTCGGCAGCGACCATCACCCGCACCCGGGGCGACCGGTCCACGAAGCTGCCCGCAAGGGGAGCGAGCAGCAGCACCGCAGCGATCTCCGCCAGCGCCGCCCCTGAGACACCCAGGCCCGAGCCGGTCAGCGCGATCAGCAGCAGCGCGAGGGTCGTGAACTGCACGACGTCGCCGACCTGGCTAACCGTCCGCGCCAGCCACAGCCGCCGGTACGCGGGCCGAGCCAGCAGGTCACGCAGGCGATGGTGAGCAGCGGCCTCGGTCACCCAACGATCCTCGCATCGTCGCCGCACGTGAATGCCCGCAGCGCGCCTTTCTCCGGAGCTCAGGCATCGAGGCAGCGCTGCCGTGCGCCCTGCATGCGCGGAGCGGGGGCGTGGTCGTATTGCCCGGCTCGGGGGCCTGGCCGCACGCAGGATGTCTTCACAGCACACTGTCCCGGAAACGCAGGCGACCCGGGCGTGGACAGGCAACCCAGGCGGGAAGGAATCGAATCGGTTATCGGGTTCCTACTTGTTGGGCTGTCATCCGATCCGAGTGAGGAAACCTGATGCCGCGAATTCCGGCCCAAACGATCGACTCGGCGCCCGCTGAGACCGGCGCGATGCTGGAGAGCCTGGCTCGGCGTATGGGCAAATTGCTCAATGTTCACGCGGGGATGGCGCACTCGCCTGTCGTGCTGGCCACGTATACGGCAATGAATGAGGCGATCGCCGCGCATGGGACATTCGACGCCCGCACTCGGGAGGCGATCGCGTTGGCGGTGGGCGCCGTCGACGGCTGTGATTACTGCCAGGCTGCGCATACCATGTCGGCGAAGACGGCTGGGTTCAGCGAGCAGCAGACGGTGGCGATCCGCCGCGGTGAGGTCGACTTCGACGACCAGCTCGCCGCGTTGGTGGTGGTTGTCAGGGAGGCGGCGATGCACACCGGCGACGTGTCTGACCAGGCCTGGGAATGTGCGCGGCAAGCTGGCTGGATCGATGAACAACTGAGCGAGGCGTTCGCACACCTGGCTGCGAATCTGTACACGAACTACTTCAATCACTACTCACGAACAGAGCTCGACGTGCCGCCGGCGCCCGGGCTGGCCGGGCAATAGTGGCCCGGCGTCGTCCCGCGGTCGTCGTGTTCGATGTGGTCGAGACACTCGCTAGTCTTGATCCGGTCGCAGCCCGCCTGGCCCGGCACGGCCTGGAACGGCGCGTGCTCGCGTGCTGGTTCACGAGGCTGCTGCGGGATGGGATGGCGATCACGGCGGCTGGGGGTTACGCCCGGTTCGTCGAGGTCGCCACGTCGGCGCTTCGAGCGGAGACCGGTTGTGGGTTGTCCGACGCCGAGATCACTGACGTGGTGGGCGGGTTCGCGGAACTCACCCCGCAGCCGGACGCGGCAGCGGCGGTCCGCGCCGCTGCCGACGCGGGCATGCGCGTGTTCACTCTGTCCAACGGTGCTGCCGCCAGCGCTCGCGATTTCCTCGACCGTGCCGGTGTCGCCGACATGGTCGACGCCGTGTTGTCGATCGATGATGTGCGGGCGTGGAAGCCCAGCCCGGCGCCATATTAACTTGCCGTGCGCACTGCGGGTGTTGCACCGGATCGGGTGGCCATGGTCGCGGTCCATTCCTGGGACATCTACGGCGCGGGTCGAGCCGGCCTGACGACCGGCTGGTGCCCGCGCCTGGAGGGCGCCCCGACGGGGCTGTTCGGCGCGGCACACGTCACCGCCGACACCCTGGACGGCGTCGTCGCCGCCCTCGCTGGACTCCCAGATGAGGTCGAGCACGGATGAGCCGGTTCAGTGTCAACATCGAGGTACTGGTTGTTGCCAACTGCCCGCACCGGGCCGGAGCGGAACGACTGATGCGCGAGGTGCTCGACGACGCCGGCCTCGGCGACATCGCCGTGCGGACGACACGTATCGAAAGCGAGGACCAGGCAGTAGCCATGGACTTTGCCGGGTCGCCATCGTTCCGGATCAACGGTGAGGATCCATACCCGGTGGCGACGCCGCCGTCGCTAGCTTGCCGGCTGTATCGCACCGGCGTGGGCCTGGGTGGGCTCCCCGATCGGGCGGCCCTGACCGACGCCGTAGAACGCGCCCGGGGCGATCAACGATGATCGACACCACGCCATCAGGTTCCGACTGAGCGGGCGATGCCGCTCGCCTCGGCCAGGACGATCGTCGATGACCGAGGATGCTGGATCGAGTGAGAATCCCCCGTGCGGCCCGCTATACCGGTGGCGCTCGCCTGTACGACCTGATCTCCGGGGAGCGTCCGGTGTACCGCGCGGGTCGACAACTGGGTATCGCCGAGCTCCAGCTGAAACCCGGTGCCCGAGTGCTCGATGTCGGCTGCGGGACGGGACTGAACTTTCCGCTGCTGCTCGACGCGGTCGGGCCGAGCGGTGCCGTGGTCGGGCTGGACGCAAGCGCCTCGATGTTGTCTCGCGCGCGGGCGCGGCGCGAAACCCGCGGATGGAGCAACGTCACCCTGGTCGAGGCGGACGCGGCCCAACTGGACGCAGCGCTGTCCCGGTCAGCGACGTCTGGATTGTTCGACGCTGCCCTGTTCACCTACTCCCTGTCGATCATCGACCAGTGGCAGGACGCCTACGCGCAGACCTTGTGCCGCGTCCGTCCCGGGGGGCGGATTGTGGTGGTCGACATGGCGCTGCCGGTCGGAGGGTGGCGGGTGTTGTCACCTCTTGCCCGACTCGCGTGCTTCACCGGCGGCGCCGACATCACCAGAGCGCCGTGGAACCTGCTGCTGGAGACCACGTCGAGCACGACGCATCGAGTCCTCCGCGGCGGCCACATCCACATCGGCGCCGGAAGCCAAGCATGATGGGCGGCTGGCGGCCGGGCCACGGTGAGGACGTCGGCAGGCATCGCGCTCCCGAGGGCCGCATGCCCGACGTGGGGAAGGAAGCGTCGCAGCCACCGGGTTTCCCAACTGTGACGCCGGGGCTCAATGACGCCGCACCAACCAACCAGGCCGCCCGCACACGCGCGTTCGCCCAGCATGTCGGACCCGAGATCGACATGCTGCTGCGGGTCGCCCGCACGCTGACCGGTTCGTGGGCCGACGCCGATGACCTCGTCCAGGACACCCTCATCCGCGCCTACCGCGGCCTGGAGTCCTTCGACGGAGCCCACCCGCGCGCGTGGCTGCTGACGATTCTGCGCAACACCGACATCAACTCCCATCGCCGCCAACGACCCGATCTGCTCGACGCGGACGACAGCCCGGAGCGGCACAAACCCGCATTCGGCGCTACCTCCACGCCCAGCCCTGAGCAGATCGTCACTGAACGTGAACTGGGCGACGACCTGCAGCGGGCATTGGCCGCGCTCGACCCCAAGTTCTCCACGGTCCTGCTGCTTGTTCTCGGGATCGCGGTGGGAACCGTGACGTCGCGACTGAGCCGCGCCTGCAAACGTCTGCGGCATGACCTCAACGCCAACGCCAATGCCCGAAGGAGCAGCTGATGTCCATGCTGAGCACGATGTGGACCTGCCACTGGGCGGGGCGCCGCATCCAGCGATACCTCGACGCCGATCCGGGCGCGCCGCTCACCGCGCAGGAGACGCATCGCCTGCAGACGCATCTGGCGACCTGTGCGAAGTGCGCGTCCGCCGCCGAGGACTTCCGCGGCCTGCGGCGCGCGCTGGCGACATGGTCGCAACGCCGAACCCCGGACCCCCAGCTGGTGGCGCGGGTACGTGACACCGCTCGGCAGTTGATCGCCGAGGACGCCGGATGACCCGATCGGATCCGCGGCGTCGGGGCGATCTGGGGGCTAATCAGTGGAGCGCCCCGGCCGAGAACGCTGACGTGAGGCCGCCGGACGGTCACGCGTGGGATCTGTTGATCATCGGCGGCGGGACGGCGGGCATCGTCGCGGCCAAGACCGCAGCCGGATTCGGTGCCAGCGTCCTGCTCGTCGAACAGGATCGCACCGGCGGCGACTGCCTGTGGACTGGATGCGTGCCCAGCAAGGCGCTGCTGTCGTCGGCACACGCCGCGGCTGACGCGCGCGCCGCCGCCCGGCTCGGTGTGCACGTCGACGGTGTGCGGGTCGACTTCGCGCAGGTCATGCAGCACGTACGGCTGGCGCTCACCGCGATCGAGCCGGAGGACTCGCCCGCCGCGCTGCGGGCGGCCGGAGTCCGGGTCGTGCACGGCACTGCGCGCCTGAGCGGCCCGGACACCGCGAGCGTGGCCGGAACAACCGTCCGGTTTCGCCAGGCCCTGTTGGCCACCGGCTCGGCGCCGTTCCTGCCCGACATCCCGGGACTGGCCCAGGCCCGACCCCTCACCAGCGACACCGTCTGGGAACTGACCGAGCTGCCGCAGCGCCTGCTCGTGCTCGGCGGCGGCAGCATCGGCTGCGAGCTGGGCCAGGCATTCGCGCGACTCGGATCGCAGGTGACCATCGTCGAATCCGCGCCCACACTCCTGCCGGGCGAGGACCCGACCGCCGCGACGATGCTCCTGGCCGCCTTCGCCGACGAGGGCATCGCCGTGCACAACGGCGGTACGGCGACGTCGGTCCGTCGCGACGGCGGCGCAGATGTCACCGTCACGTTCTCAAACGGCACCCTGCGCGTGGATGCGGTCCTGGTCGCGGTCGGCCGTCGCCCGCGGACCAGCGAACTCGACCTCGAGCACGCCAACGTGGACCTCGACAAGCGTGGATACGTCGTCGTCAACAACCGGTTGCAGACCAGCAACCCACGGATCTGGGCAGCCGGCGACCTCACCGGTCACCCGCAGTTCACCCACACGGCCGGCGTGCACGCCAGCACCGCCGCCAGCAACGCGGTTCTCGGTCTGCGCAGGACGGTGGACACGGCCACCATTCCCCGCGTCACCTTCACCCAGCCCGAGATCGCGGCATTTGGCGTCAATCCGGACCGAGCCGCCGCAGCAGGCCTGACCGTGCGCGAGGTCCACCACGATCACATCGATCGGGCCATCGCCGAGGACAACACCCGCGGCATCACCCGCCTGGTCACCGATCGCCGGGGACGCCTGGTCGGAGCGACCATCGTCGGGCCCCGAGCCGGCGAGTCGCTCGCCGAACTCATCCTCGCCGCCCGCCACGGCCTTCGCGCCCGCGACCTCGCCGCCGCCATGCACGCCTACCCGACCTACGGCGACGGCGTCTGGAAGGCGGCAATCGCCGACGTCCAGCACGGGCTGAACCGACCGGCGGTAGCCGCGGTGACCCGCACGCTGAGCGCGATTCGGCGCCGCCGAGTTTCTCGATGAGAGCATTCAATCCGCCGCGCACCCCCGCGACTCCCACCGGCACGACGCGCCGCATCCTCAGGGCCCCGTGACGGCGTGCCGGTTACGACGGCTCAGGCGGCGCGGCTGAGGAGGTGTCGGTCGTAGGTTCGGGCTCCCGGTGGCGCCGGGTCACGGTTACGCCGACGACTGTCAGAAGCAGTAGCGTACCGAGCGCCGTCAGGAACGGCAGTGAACCTGGCTGGTCGCCGTAGGCGCCGACGGCCACGTAGGCGGTGGTGCCGGGCAGGATGCCCAGGATCGTCGCGATGAGGTAGCTCGGCGCCCGAACGGCGGTGAGCCCGCTGAGGTAGTTGAGGGCGGTGAACGGCACGATCGGTACGAGCCGCGCCGCGAGCACGGCCCAGAATCCGCGGCGGGCCAGGTAGCGATCCAGCGTTTGCAGCCGTGCCCCGGTGAAGTGCTGCACGGCGTCGCGGCCCAGGACCCGTCCGAGGTAGAACGCGGCCGTCGCGCCGAGTGTCGCGCCGAGCACGACGATCGGTAGGCCACGGGCCACTCCGAACACGGCACCGGCAGCGAGGGTGAAGACCGTCGCAGGCAGCGGCAGCAGGCTGAGTAGGGCGTACAGGAGCGCGAATCCGAGCGCTCCGAACAGACCGGTCCCGGCGTATTGGCGCCGCAGGTCGGCGACCCCCGGCACGTCGACGAACACGGCCAGTAGGACCGCGGTGACCAGGAGGATGGCCAGGCCGGCGAGCCGGTAGCGCACATCTGGACGCATCACAGAACGACGACCGGGCCTGAACGGGTCGCGCGCACACCGCCACGCTGACGTGCTCAAATCGCACATCGGTACGGCTGGGGCATGCTGCCGTCGGCCAGGCGGGCGGCGAAGAATCGTTCGGTGCCCAGCTGTTTGCCGAGGCGCAGGGGCGCGGGCCCCGAGGCCAGCAGCATGTCCGGGCTGGTCTCGGCGTCCGCGCCGGCAGGGTGCCAGTGCAGGCCGTCGGCCGTGACGGTGGGTTCGGGGGTGGTGTCAACCTCGCCGATGTCCATCCCGTCGTTGGAGAATCCTCGGCGCAGCATGGGTCGCACCGCGAACGCGTCGCCTTTCACGCCGAGGTCGGCGAGCAGGTCGGCAACCTCGGTGACCTGGGCGGTGTTCTCCGGTGTCTCGGTGAGCGCGACCCGCACCGGCAGTCCGAGCTCGAGTGCGGTGCGATGCCTTCCATCGTGGCCTGCCACGAACCGCGACCGCGGTGCACGTCGTGCGTGGCGGCCCGCGCCCCGTCCAGGGATGTCTGCACCACCAGGTTGGGATGGCCGGCCAGGCGGCGCAGGCGGTCGAGGCGTCCGCCGCGCAGCAGCATGGCGTTGGTCAGTAACACGGTCGGTAGCCGGTCGAGGGCGTAGCTGAGCATGCCCGGGAGGTCGGGGTGCAGCATCGGCTCACCGCCGGTCAGGTAGAGCTCGGTGAATCCTTCCTGCAGGGCCTCGTCGACGCGGCTGCGGAACTGTTCGAGTGACAGGCTGCGGGCCCGGGCCTTGGGCGAGGAGGCGACCGCGCAGTAGTCGCAGGCGAGATTGCAGTGGAAGTTGGTGTAGATCCACAACCGGGCGGGGAAAAACAGGGACCCGAACAGCGGGATCACCGGCAGCTCGCCGTCCGCCGTGCTCGCCGGAGCGGAACCCCACCCGTCGTCGGCCGGGGTGAATCCGTCGGGCAGCGAGCTGCGGTAGATGTGGTAGCGCCCCCGCGAGCGCTCGCGCGGCGGCAGGATCTCCAGGCAGGTGGTCCACCAGCCGCTCTGGATCGTCTCGATAATGGCTGCGGTAACCCGGCCGCGGTCATCGAGGCGGCTTGGGCCTGCCAGTCGTAGTCCAGGGCGACGAGTTCGGCGCGGGCATTCCCGTCCTCGATGTCCAGGACGGCGTACCAGACGTTGCGGGTGCCGTCGTTGGCCGGCTTGCCGAGCACGCCGACGTTGACGGCGAGGGTGTCGCCGATGCGCCGCTGCCAGGGCAGCCCGCTGTGCGTGCAGAGAATGACGTCGGCGCCACTGAGCGCCGCGCGGGCCTGGTGTTCCTCATCGGGCAGCGATTCCCACCAGAAATCGTTCAGCGCGAGGGTCGAGCCGTGCACCAGGTGCAGCTCGCAGCCTTCGATCCGCACCCGTCGCTCGGTGGGCAGGGTGCCCATCCAGGCCGTGAACTCCGGACTGGTGTGCGCGCGGGTGTGGTCATAGATCAGTTGCGCGAACTCGTTGTCCCGCCGGTCGCGGTAGCCGCAGCCGCAGTCCGCATCGCCGCGGGCCAGCGCGACGTCATAGTTTCCCGCGATGCACTCGATCTGGCCGTCGAGCAGCAAGGGCCATAGCGAGTCCATCTCGGCGCCGAGCCCGCCCAGGTCGCCGAGGCAGAACAGCCGCTCACACCCCCGGGCCCAGGCATCGGTGATGAACGCCGCCAGCGCGTAGGGATTGGCGTACGGGCCGCCGCACACCGCTATGCGCATCCTCGTCCTCCCGATTTCGTCGGTGCCGTCGCCGCCGGCGCCGATGTCACCGTGGTCCCAGCAACACGGGTTCGGCGCGCAGCGGCGCGACGTCCTCCAGCGAGCGCCGCGACGGATCGCGGCCGCCGTTCATCGCGGCCACTGCCATTGCGACCGCGCCGATCAGCCAGAATCCCGCCACCAGCAGGTATGACGCGGTGGCGCCCAGGTGTGCGGCGATGCTGGGCAGTGCGAGGGTGCCGACGATCGCCCCGATGCGCCCGACCGCGACCGATGCTCCGACTCCGATCCCGCGTAGGTGCGTCGGGAACAGCTCGGTGAACGTCGGGTAGGCCGATGTCCAGGCTGCGGTGCCCACGCCGTTGGCGAGGACGAAGGCCAGCGTCACCCACACGGCGCTGCCGCTCTCGGTGGCCACGGCGAGTACGGCCAGCGCGATCGCGGACAGCAGGTAGCAGGCGCCGACGGTGCGCCGGTGTCCGACGCGATCGAACTGGCTGGCTGGCCATGATCAGGCCGCCGGCCAGGGCGCAGGTGAACAACGTCGACGGCCCCCACGGTTCCTTCGGTGAGTTCCACGTCGCCGAAACGAGTCGACACGGTGGTGGCGCTCGCGGCGGCCAGTGACGGCCAGTCGTAGGAGCCTGAACCGGTGATGATTCCGGCGCGCATCAGCGCTGCGTCCGCGACCGGATCGTGGGCAGCACCGGCAGGCTCTGGCGCAGCGCGACGTTCTCGATCGGATCGAGCACGCTGTGCTGAACGCAGGCCGGGACGAGTTCCCCTATCTCGGGTGCGCCATCGTGTAGGAGCAGGCCTGCACGACTCGGACCATCACTCTTCGGTGACCGAGATCGCGTCCCAGAACGCCACATGGTTCTTGATCTTGCGGGCCAGCGGGGAGGGATGCCGGTAGGTCCAGGCGGCGTTGCGCCGGCGCACGTCGTCCACGCTCACGGTGTAGTAGCTGGCGATCCCTTTCCAGGGGCACAGCGACTTCATCCGGGTTCGGGTGAAGTGTTCTTCGCGGATCGAGTCCGGGGGGAAGTAGCGGTTGCCTTCGATGAGCACCGTCTGGTCGCTGCGGGCGATCACCGTGTCGTTGAGTGTGGCGATGTAGGTGCTCACGGCTGTCCTTCGTTGTCGGTATCGGATTCGGTTCGGGTGCGGCACCCGGCCAGGTAACGGCGTGCTGCTCATCGCCAGCACCCTCAGCCTGGGCAGCACCTGTGGGGCGGAATGCTGCGGTACCTCGTCGTCGTCTTCCCGATCGCGATCATACTGGCCCGCATATCTCGGCGCCCGACCACGGACCTGGTCCTGACCATCGTCCTCGCCCTCGCCCTCGCCCTCGCCCAAGGCGCGCTACTCATGCTCTGGACCGCCTGCCAGGCCTACTGGGTCGTCTGAACCGCACACGAAGTGGCCGCCGCCGGTCGCTGCGCGCGTCTCAACTTTTTGCGGAAGGTCTTGGCTCGGCTCCGCCAGCCGGGCCGCAGCCTCGATCATCACGGAATCTGTCAAGTCAAGTGATTGCGCCGTGAGGCGCTGGTGTTCGAGTGGAGGTGAGAGACCGCCACCGTCTGCCTGTCGTAGCAGGTGGGCGTAGCTGAGGGCAGTCCGGTCCGGGTGGTGCCGGGAAGGATGGGAGCAGCCCTGACAAAGCCGGGACGTGTCAGCACTGCCAGATGGTGCGGGTCCGGCGAGCGTGATGGAGAGGAGTACGTGAGGAACCGGCGTCGTTACGTCCTTCAACTTTGATACCGATGCGAAATCTGGCGGATCTGGGTCGGGCGCGGTGCGTCTCGCTGTGTATGGAAGCGGCGAGAACTCTACGGAAGGTCTTCATTTGCCGTCCGCGGAGGTCACAGGGAAGGTCTACGGCGTACCTGTGACGAGGCCGCTGGGACACAGCCGGGCTCCTACTTCAACGAGCGAACAGCAGTGAACACGGGAACCGCCCGGTCACAGCTCCCGCCCGTGCTGGCATCCGGTCAAAGGGCGGGATAGACGCACCGACCGTTGATCGGACCGGGTGGGGCGGAGCCGCCGTAGTAGTCCGAGGCCGGGAAAGCCGGCCGCATGGCGAAGGGCGGCAGCGGTATCGAGAAGGGACGGATGCTGCAATGCCGAAAGATGCACCGCCGAATGGCGGCGCCGTTCCTGACCAGGCCCTGATGGACCCGTTCGGGACGGTATCGGGGATGCAGGCCAAGCTTCACCGTTGGGCGGTGGCCGATCCTGGCCGCCGTTTCGATGACCTGTTCAACTTTGTGTGCGATCCGGCGACGCTGATCGTGGCGTTCGCGCGGGTCGCGGGCAATCGGGGCGCACGGACTCCCGGCGTCGACGGTCTGACCGTCGCTGACGTCGCCGAGCAGATGGGCGTTCCCGATTTCCTGGATGATCTTCGCGCTGGTCTGAAGGCTGCCACGTTCCGTCCGTTGCCGGTGCGGGAACGCAAGATCCCCAAGCCGGGAGGGTCGGGGAAGGTTCGCAGGCTCGGGATTCCCGTTGTCGCGGATCGGGTTGTCCAGGCTGCGCTGAAGCTGGTGCTGGAACCGATCTTCGAGGCTGACTTTCTGCCGGTCTCCTACGGGTTCCGGCCCAACCGGCGTGCGCAGGACGCGATTGCTGAGATTAGTTCTACGGCACCCGAGGATATGATTGGGTGCTCGACGCTGACATCGAAGCGTGTTTTGACTCCATCTCGCATTCGGCCCTGATGGACCGGGTGCGGCTGAGGGTCAAGGACAAACGCGTCTTGGCATTGGTGAAGGCGTTCCTGAAGTCCGGGATATTGACCGAGCTCGGAGAACAGCAGAACACCCACACCGGCACGCCGCAAGGCGGCATCGCATCGCCGCTCCTGGCCAACATCGCCCTGTCGGTGCTCGATGAGCACCTGCACGGGCCGTGGATGCCGGGCGGGTCGATGTCGACCGATAGCCGACGCGCGGGCCGCCGAGCCAAAGGCCTGCCGACGTGGCGTGCTATTCGCTATGCCGACGACTTCGTCGCCACGGTGCACGGCACCCGGCAGGACACCCTGACGCTCACCGAAGAGATCACCCAGGTGCTCGCCCCCATGGGTCTGCGGCTATCGGCTGCGAAGACCCAGGTCGTGCACCTGAGTGATGGTTTCGGCTTCCTCGGTTTCCGCATCCAGCGCAGACGCAAGAGGGGGACGAACAAGTCCTACCTCTACACCTTCATCGACCAACGACCGATCCGGTCGGTGAAAGCGAAGATCAGGGCTCTGACGCACAGGACATCGCAGCAGGACCTCGGGACCGTGCTGACCCGGCTCAACCAGGTCATGCGCGGATGGGCCAACTACTTCAAACATGCCGTGGCCAAGAACGTATTCAGCATGCTGGACAACTTCGCCTGGTGGCGGGTGATCCGCATGTTGAGGGTCCGGCATCACTGGAGATGGACCGACCTCCGCCGACAGTTCACCGACCTGATGGGACGATGGCTGCCGATCGCGGCGAGCGAGATCGAACTGCGGCGGATCGCGGCGATACCGGTCATCCGGTACCGTCACCGCGGCAACACGATCACCACCCCCTGGGTCCGACAGACCGCTTGACGGCAGAGACCGTGGAGAGCCCGTTGCGGTGAGAGTCGCACGGCGGGTTCGGCGAGAGGCCTGGGGAAACGGGCCGGTAGCAATACCAGTACCGCGCCCCAGGCCTACTCAGCGACAGTTGCGGTCAGTTGACTCGGGGTTCGTGTTCGGGCTGGTTGATCCGGAACTGGGTCGGCATGACCGGCGGGTGCGGTCGGCGGCCGAACCTCTCGGGGTGGGCGTGGTAGCGGCTGTGAGGGTGTTCTGCCGGTCCTGGTCGATCGCGTCGGCGGTGCCGAAGTGGACCGATGCCGGGGTGTGCCAGGCGATCCCGGAATGCCGGTAGATGTAGTCGTACTCGTGGAAGAAGCCGGCGCAGAACTGCCGGGCGTGGGCCAGTGAGGCGAAGGATTTCGGGAACTCGGGCAGGTACTTCAGCGTCTTGAACTGGGCTCGGAGAACCGGGTTGTCATTGCTGACGTGAGGCCGCGAATGCGAACGGGTGGACGCCGAGGTCGGCGAGCAGCGCGGAGACGGGTTTGGAGGTCATGAGCCGCTCATGGAGGAAGCCGAACGCCATCAGCACGGTGACGGCCGGTGACAACGACACGATGGGGAAGATGAGATACGCCGGCCCGATCGTCAGCGCTTTGAACAGCAGCAGCTGCCCGCCGGCTCCGGACAGCCCGACGAGTAGTCGTCGGTGGGGACGCTGGAAAACGCTCCCCACACTCCCCAGGACAGCAGGCCGGACCACAGCCCAGCCCACGGCAGGCCCTGCGGTCAGTAGGCGCTGACCAGGTTCGACGGTCCGGCCCAGGCGCTGTTGCCCATCGAGTTGACGGCGC
>JAABUK010009254.1_pt1:0-12500 | contig 13520 bp, 12 predicted proteins | sample 5559141 | NCBI WGS metagenome assembly JAABUK01 (sample SAMN10711869, study PRJNA513367) | rock metagenome | isolation source: Antarctica rocks | place: Antarctica: Victoria Land, Pudding Butte nord | collected 2016-01-03
TAACACTTGCAAAGGCAACAAACCTAACTCTGCCAGCAGCATCCTACGCGGGGTTGAAGGCAGCAAACCACAGATTGTCCTGAGGTAGTAATCATACAAGCGTTGCAAGTCCAAACGAGCACGGTTCGCAACAGCAACACGCGGGCTGTGCATGCCCCACACCTGACGGCCATACAGCAAGACAGACACCAAGACAGCCTGCAATAAATGTAAATGCAAGTTAATGGTTCTGCCACACTGCAGCAAAGAATGCCGTCGCTGGACAGCAGCCCAAGAACCACCAGCCTTTGACCTGATTGGGTTGACCAAATGCGCAACAGCACCTAACTGATGAAAATGAAGCCCCAAGTACTTGAATGTGGTAACCTGCTCAATAGGATTTGCATTGCATGAAAATGCCACAGCCTGCGCAGGCACAGGTGAGACAACCATGACCTTTGTCTTCAGGACGCTGATCTCCATATGTAAAATAGCACAGTAAGAAGACAGGGCATCAATGAGAGCTTGCAAGTGCTCAGGCGAGGAAGCCATCAGACATACATCATCAGGATAGACCAGTTCCCTCAGCCTCAAGTGCTGAATCTGTATTCCAGCAGCAGGAGCCATAGTCTCCAAGTAGTGATGCAAGCCATCAATGAACAAGCCAAACAGGGTAGCACTGAGCGGGCAACCCTGCCGCAACCCCATAGAAGGGGTTCTGCTATCCCCAATGAAGCCAGAGACCCTCATGAACAACAGGCAGTTGTCATACAAAGACTGCACAACACCCAACATCTTGCCGTGCACCCCCAGCCGCCGAAGAAAGTCCCATAGCAATGGCCATTGCACCCGATCATAGGCAGACTTCAGGTCCACAAAACAGAGGTACAAGGGAGTCTTGAGGCATATGTGCTTGTCAATGACATGATGCAGAACAAAGGCCTGATGGATGGTGTTGTGCTCAGACCTGTAGCCTGCCTGAGTAGGAGACCGCAAATCATGCTGCTCTGTGAAGTGGACCAGGCGCCGAAACAGGATGCTAGCATACAGCCTGCTGAGGGGCTCCCCCACTGCTATCGGCCTGTAGTTAGCTGTGTCTGTGGCATCACCCTTCTTGAAGATGGATGTGACCAATGAGGTCTTCCATGACTGAGGTACAGACCCAGTGCTGAAAGCTGTATTGAAGAGAAGCTGTAGGCAGGGCACCAGAAGGTGTTCTGGAGTTGGGTCTTCATCTGTGGCTGTCAGCTTAGCATAGCGCAACAACTCTGAGGTATAGCCCAGCAGTGCGCATGATCTGCCATTGTGCAGCTTCTGTAAGGCAACCTCAATCTCCGCCTGCGTAAGGGGCTTGTCAAGGGAGGCGGCAGGTGCGGGTGGCTGTGGTGTGTGTGGTAATGGAAGCTGATCAGCAATGTGGACTGGAGGCGCTGTCAAATTGGCCAGGTACCCATCCCAGGCTGGGGGTGTCTGTAACTCAGGGGGGAGCATGCTGTGTGGCAAGCTGGCCTTGCGCCAAAACTGGCGAGAATGGCTCTTGAGCAGCTTGGACAAAGACAAGATATCCTGCTGATTGCCAGCTGCCTTGCTGCGCCTGAGCTGTCCCCGATAACGACGCTGTAGAAGTCTGACCTCTGAACTGCGAGGAGACAGCAACTTGGCACGCCGCAACTGGGATCTGAGCACAACACACCTTGAATCAAACCAAGAGAGGTTTGACAAACGGGGAGGCTGACTGCTCTGAGGGCGGGTTTGGCGCAAGCCAGCCATCTGAGCTGCAGTCTTCAATGCAGAATTGAAGTGACCATCTGCCTGTTGCAGGTCCCCAGCAGCAGCAGCCTCACAGCTCTGTTGCAAACTGGCCTGGCATGGCCCTGCCTGTAGGGCAAGGGCATATTGCTCCCACTTAGCTCCATCCCAAAGCCATGTTGGGGTGTGCTGTTGCACAGGTGGAAGTGGAGGGGACGGCGGAGCCGCAGCGCTCAGAAGGATGAGCATCTCCAGGGGCATGTGATCTGAGTTAGGCCTGGTAAGCCCAACACCACAGTACTGAATGGAGGAGAAGAGGTCTGGGTCCACCAGAACATGGTCCAGGCGTGAAGCCACTTTGTTTGTGCGAGCCTTGAAAGTAGGCTGTGCAGGGGTGTCTGCCAAGGTTCTGCCAGTGCAGAGAATCATCGCACTGTCCGCACACAGCCGCACAAGCTTGCGGCCATGGGCACTGATGGTGCTGTCGGTGTTCTGCAGCTGCGGCGGGATGCTGTCACCCACGTCTGCCACTCAGGGCAATGGCAACCGACCAACGTCATGCGTTATTCAATTTGACATGCGATTATCGTTTAGCTTCTCAGTTGCATCACGTATTGGCGCCGAGTTCAAGCTGTTTGGCGGATGAATTCGTTCAAAACGCAAATCTTACACGAGCAAACATGCCATTCGCAATACTGGTACAATAGGGAGCTTGCTCCTGATCAAGAGAGAGATGCTGCAAACAAACATAAGAGTACTCGGGTAACTTACTAAACGTGTCCAAAGGACCTGCCATCCTTGCCAAAAAAAGCAAAGGCACAATAATGCACTTGAGAAAGTGCTGCAGAGCATTGGTGTTGGGTCACTGCAGACTGCATGACAAAACTGGCAAGATCGTGACACCCTCTTGAGGAGACTCTTGAACATCTGTTTGCAGGTGTGATGTGCCCCAACATTGCTTTGCATGTTGTACGCTTTTGTTCCCTTGTTGGCTGCTGTAGGATACAGCACCAGCTTTGCCGGGATGAAGCCCTAAACACAAGTCTGCTGTCAGAGCCCGAACAGATCACTGTGTTGCAGTTGGAGTTGTAGCTGGCATTAGACTGCCCTCAACAGATGATGAGAGCTTTAGGTCTCCGCAGCAACATCTTCATGGCCTTCAGCACAATGCGGTAAGATTCTATTAGCGCTTTAGACATCTGAATCATGTTGTCACTAAAGGGCAGATTTGACATATGAAGGGCTTTGCATGTGCTTGCACCCTTGCTTGCACCTTGACTGTCTTGGTCATGGGCAAGATTGTCAACTACGACTCTCAGTTATTCGACTTGCTTGTGAGATGCTGTGATAGCACTTGGAGAGACAGCCTTTGTGATGCAGGACTCTGGGATGATAGCTGGCAGCGAAGTACATAGCCCTGCTGACGTGATGCTATGATTCCGGTCTGCTGGTCTGCTCATTGTCATCGCTGAGTTTGCTGCTCACTTCAACGTGTGACACTGTTGTGCACAGCAAATTGGAGAAGTACATCTTGCAATGTAGTGCAACAGCAGAGCATCCATGAGACCTCTGCAGTCACGAAGTCTCACCTGCAGGCAACTTCATGCATCAACAATGCAATTGCTTGCTTGCTAGGAAGCAGAACAAGGAGCACCTGTTGCACCAAAACCGCCATTTCAGGCCCAAAAACACCAAGAAGGCCTATCACCCAAAGCAACAGAGGTTCCTGGTAAGATACAAAGTTTCCAGCTTTTTTAATAACCCCATGAAACAGTATGTCCCTGACAGAATGTTTGTAAGCTGGCTTTGTACTGTAGGAGTGGGCTGAAGGCAAGTACAAAGATGTCACCGTCACCTCAGAGCGAGCATTGGCTTACCTGTCCCTTTTCAAGACAGGTAATTCAACATGCCAGACAAGTCTTTCACTTGCAATGCAATCCAATGACAAAACCTAATGGTATTGATGAAATATATGGTTTTGATGCAGGGTGCTAAATGGCACAGGGTTGAGGCTCATCTGAAAGCATTGCGTGATCTGCAACAAGATCAGAAAGTAGCAGGACTTGGCCAACAACAGAGTATAAGAGATTATGCAGACATCAGGCTGATGATGGCCAACTTGCTGGCTGCCATGGCTGCGTGAAGCGCGAGTAAGTGAAGTACAGATGCATGTGCAGATTGACCTTTGCACGCACATGCCTTGTACTAGTCAGCACTGCAGAATCCAGTATGCTTGGCTGTGGTTTTCAAAGCTAACCTGAACTCTGTTTGTATAGTGAACAAATTGTTGTATGCTATTGCAGATCACGAGATCATCGGGGAGCTTTCTCAATCAATGATGGATATACTCAGAAGGAGAAGATCATGATGGCTGCTTGGCTGATGCAGCAAATCGGCAAAGCACCAACAATGCACATGTAAGTATTGCCCTTGCATTTTCGAAGCTGTATTGCTGTAAGCAAATCTTTATACACTGCAGCTATTTCCCTGTTGGAGCAACTAGCTTCATGTGGCAGGTCTCTGTTCCCTACCTTCCCTGCATTCTATACACCTTTGCTGCATTCTACAAACAACTGAGACCATGCATGACTGATTTCTGACGGTTGATACAGGGCTATGCTGCTTCTAATGGATGGCACATTGATGCGAGGAGATGATGCCCGGCAATGCCTCTAACATGTCCAATCCCGCACTCACATACTGAGAGTCCATCAGAGCTTTTGACAAGTTCAGCTTTTGTTGAGGACTCAGAAGATCACCACAGCCGGAAGTGCACTCTCTCTGACGCTCTTTTTTATAATCCCAAAGAGGGTCAGAGTCTATACTTGCACTAGACAACTCGATACAGTGGTGTTGACCTTGACATACAGGTCATCATTAGAGGCTGCTGGTGGATTGTCACCTTGAAACAGATGTCGTGGATGCCAAGTCAAAAAGAGTACCATTGCGAGGGTTTACAGGGCGCTGGGCACCTCTCTCCTAGGTTTTTCAGAACATTTTGATTTGTTATGACCTAACTTGTAGTGCATGGCTCAAGACGTAGGGTTCTGTGCAAGTTGAAGAGACAGCTCAATCTGAACACCTACATTGTTTGATATGGTGACATGTGCACATCCTTGGACCTCTTATCTGTGTCCGTGTCAAGCATTCAAGAGAATTCAGCACGATGTGAACAGCTACAGTGTAGGTGTGCTGTTTTATCAGTTGTAAGCTCGGCTGCGTGCAAAAGCTTGTATCTGAACGGCCCCGCTGCGGTAGGTCAGGGCCGGTCTTAGCTTGGCTGTCATCTATCAGCTCGGCTGCATGCAAAAGCTTGTATCTGAACGGCCTTGCGGTAATTCTGCCCATTGAGTTGCCCTTCGCCAGATTGCTCAAGGGTCACTCGCGACGCAGCTCTGCCCTCAAAACCCTGTGATTCCCATTAGCCACTGCCGCTCTAGTCGGAGATACCTACTAGGGACGAGACGGTATGCTGCCTTCCACCCTCATGGGGGATATTTACGGTAGATCGACCGTAACCACGGCGATTTCCTCGTAAAAATGCAAAGTCGGCTAGTGAGTTTAGGCAGCGGACCGTGAGGCATTATTACCGATACACGATGTTGATCATGATGATTGCTCTGCTTTTCATGTGCAGATGTGGCCTTTGGGTTAGGGATTTGCTTTTGTTCAGGCCTTTGTTTAGCCTAACCAGCTTAGGCATATGGTGTTGACAGGGCATCTCTATCTGGAGGTCACTGACATTTAGTTTGACACAAATGAATGACGTTTGGCAGGGTTGCTGAGGCTCTGCCACGAGCGATCAAACTTGTTGGCTGGCCAAAGCTTGTAATCTTCTTCTTCTTCTTTTTACCTTCAACACTTTGTTCAGCGGTTTCTTGCCGAGCTTTACAAAATCTTGGGGAAACTGTGATCATGTTGGACACACGGCATTTGGCTTTCTAGTGAAGCTTTGAGTGGATGTCATTGCCTATTCAGCAATTAATCTGCGGATACAGCAGGCCGCTCAAAAAGCAATCACCTGTTGGAATGGAGTCATCACAGCTGGAACAGAATCATTGCAACTGTCTTACCAGGCTGACCGTGCATCAAGACTTTTCAACACCTCACAAGTTTGAAACCACAGTCATCAATGAATTTTTATGATGTTTCAGCAGGTGACAACAAGAAACGGGTGCATCAGCGCAAAATGTGAATGCACAACATGAGCATGAAGCCTTGTCTTACGTCAGCGCAACACATGAATTCACAGAAGATATGCCTGTTCTGCTGTCACACAATGAGGGGGCTTGAAGACAAAAACTAGCAACCTGCCTTGTTCCTTTTTGAGCTTCCAAAAAAATCACAGGCAGAGATGGTGCGATGCGTCTGAATGTGTTGAGATATGCATAAAGGGCACGTCATACTCTTAAAAGGGTAAATGGCAGAGGACCTTTCAGAATACTACATAGTTTTGTTGCAGTGACTGCAGCAAAACTATGATGTACAGAGCGTGCACCTCATGCTTTGTCAACAGCAAAGTTGGCCTTCACACAAGCTTGTCAATGCACTGCAACGCATCTGTTGTGATAAGGGGTGAGTCTCAAAACAAGAGTTGCCCTGCTTCATCAGCAACCGCTGTCTCACTTTGGACATGGCTGCAAGGCTTGTTGTGGTGTTCAAGCAATTATGAAAGTGATTTGGCTCTGGTCAGCATTTATGCAATGGTAGCTATTGCTATGTATTCCTGTCCATATTGCTTATCTCCATCGCTCTTGGCCATTTTGTTGATGATTGGTGGCGTTGAGCTCAACCCTGGACCTGACTTGAACATTCTTGCCATCATCGCCATGATGATAGCCTCACCTAAGTAGCATGCTGTGGACAAGAACCAACAGGTCAGCAATCTTTCTTGGTCAAATCTCACAATTTCACGAACTTACAAAAACAGCACTCATGCTTCATGCCCTTACATTTGCCGTGCTTAGCAGTGGCCACAATGGCAGGCATGCACAGGAGAGGCCCCGTTTCGGCATCTGAAACGGCAGGTGAACTGTTTGCATTGCATCGTTTTCCAGAGGCTGAGCCCTATGAGATTCAATTGGAAATGCTCTACAATCTTGTATCATATGTTGACTACAGTTGATGCCCCATTCACGGACGACACAGAGTTTGAGTCAGATCGTTTAGATCCTTGGGAACGACGTGACCCTGAGTCCCAACAAAACAGCCAGGTGACAGATGTGTTCAGCATTTGCAAAGTAACATTAAGCTCTTTTGCTGTGGCACAGACTGAAACTTGCCATCCAGCTCAGTCACTCTCTTGGGGTGTGCAGGACGAGGAGGCCACAATGCATGGAAATGATCCCCAAGCTGCACACAACCAATGTGAGGATGGGGACTCTTCTCCTTGGCAACATGTTACGGGAAATGATGGGGCAGGTCTGCAAGCTCACGTGCACTCCATTTGCTTTGTCACTGAATGACAGCTGAAACAACAGCGCTCTGGTTGCCACATAGTCTGCAAAGCAGAACTTAATGAAGGTACAAGATGACTGTGGTGGGTATCTTGCATGCAGGGGCAACACGGTTCCCCTCTGTGAGACGCTCTTGTCACCGCCAAGCACCTGCAGCAAGTGAGTCATCCCACGCCCATCCCGCCGAATCAAACTCATGCAACATGCGTGGTTACTGCAACAAGATCAAGTTGCCATGCTACTATGTTGTGCAGTCTTAGAAGCCCCATGCATGTTCAACACATCATGCGCGGACCTTGAACTTCCTTTTGACCAATTGCTGAAAAAAGAAGAAGCAGGTATGGGCGGTGTTGACACCCTTAAAGCGTCAGCGTTATTTCTCATCGGTTTTCAGACCCTAAACCGCAAAAATGCAAAAACCGCAAAAACCCTAACCCTTACAACCTATCAAACAACCCTAACAAAATTGAGAGATTGAAAAATTCTAGGGTTTTGGAAAACCCTAACGGTGAGAACCGATGAGAAATAACGCTGGGGGCGATCAAGCACTAAACAGCTCTATCGCTGGCTCCACACCTCAGACTGTAAGGTACTCAATGGGAAAATAGAAAAAAAACTGCCTTGGAAATATCTCCTCAATTTAGTACTTAATTATTGTCACCCCAAGTTTTGGCAAATTTCTCCGGGAGCTACTCCGCAGGAATTGGCTTGCAGATTCGGGGTTTAGTCTTGAGTGTTTTAAGTTCTTACCTTTGAACGATATCCGTTTGTAGTAGCCGCCGGGCCGGACCATTGAACATATTGTGAATGTAACTTGATACCTTGTAGACATTTGTGGCATCCCGCTATGCAACATCTGTTCCTAAAATTCCCAAAGGTGAACCTTAACTTACCTCCAACACAGCTTGCAAAGCCTTGCGTGGCATGTTTAAGGCTGCATCATGGTCCTTATGCAGTTTGATGATGAATGGCAGCTTGCAAGTCATTGTAGTGTTATCATGCGGTATGACCTACTATTGCAATTGTGATCCCTACAGCTGCCATCAAAAGTCTGCTTACACAGGTTGGCATTACTGTAGCGAGGAAAGCTTGTGCAGACAGCAAGCGTTTGGTCCATCTTGGGCAAACAGCTGCTGCTTTCTGCCTATTGCTTTGCTGGAAAAACTGGATACTAGGCAAGACAGCTGGCCTGTTTTGCCATCCAGTTTGACCTTCCCAGGGTATCGCTTCGTATGAGTAGCTGTATGTGCAGCCCTCAGCGATGAAGGGCAAGCCTCGCCTGCGTTGTCGACTGTCAGCCACCACACTATGGCGTCTGCAAAGTCTCTCCCTCCCATAACATTCACGGCACTTTATGCCGGAGCTGTCGGCATACTGTTTGCGCTGCTGTCGTTTAGAGTGGTTGTCTTCCGCGCCATCCAAGCCCAGAAAACGTCCAAACGCTCTGTTCAAGCTTCGGCTGGGGGTATCAAACACATTGTTCGGGTGATGCCATTTTGTACGGAGGCCGTGAAGCCGTGCTGCTGATAGCTCGTGGAATATTGCGCATGGCCAGCAGTGCTCAAGAAATTGTTTAACTGTCGTTGTGATTCCCCACGTTTCAGTGTTGCTACGCAAAACAGGCTCACAGCAGGCTTGTGTCACTGCAATTATATCTATGGAGATTTGCTCTTCATACAGGTATGCAGGGAGCCAGCTGAAATGCACTGCAACACAGGTCTGGGCAGAAGGCATTCCCCAAATTTCAGTGATGCTGTGCAAAACAGGCTCACAGCAGGCTTGTGTGACTGGTGTTACATCTATGAAATGCTTCAGACTGGTTCTATCCTGCAGGTGTGTTATGGCCACGCAGTCGACACTGATAACATGCACTGGTAAAACAATAGAGTTGTCGATGCATGGAAAGGAACAAGATAGCCAGTCACACTACATGGTGTGCCAGACAACATGTGTAACTGTAATCTCAATTGTTGTTTACACAATGCGTTGTTCTACAGATTAGGTTTTACAATCATGAGCAAGCAGTTTTGTGCATTGTATGCCTAAAGTGCTTGACATGCAACATGGTTTGCGCGCAAGTATACACAATAATCACTGTCATAACCATCATGCGGCTTACTCTTTGCAGGTCACATGCTCTTGTAGTCATACAACCTATCTCTTCTTAACACTGCAAACAACGGATAGACCTTCAAAAGCATGGTTGCAGTCAAATAGTCATCCAAGAGAATAAAAAGCCTCAATTGTGAGAGTATAATTTTATGGCAAGTAGGGCTCACAGCATCTCCCATAGCCGACAATTGATGTCCTGAGCTGCAATCACAGAGAAACAGAAAAATAGCAAGTATTGTAATTGCAAAACAGTATCACATCAAACCAGATAAGGTGATGAGATCTGCTCACCTCCATAAAGACCATGCTCTGCATCTGCCACCTCATGTGCAGATGCAGTTGAGGCATCTTAAAGACAGTTTTGACATAAGGCTGCTCAGCCCCAACTGCTACATAGTTGAAACGTTGTCTCTGGACCAATATTAAAGCCAAATCCGTCTGCAGATACTTTGTTGAACAACCTTGTTGGTGACAGCATCACAAGCAGAAATGCTGTCAAAACATGAACGGTTGTGATAGCTACTACTTAATTGGTTGCCTGGCAGGTTGACGTATGCAGCTTCCATTTCCACAGACAGCTGGCTACCTTGAAAAAAAACCAAAAAATCATGTCGATAACAAGTAATCATGTCAAAGTGACAGATTGATGACTGGGCATGCCAAACGTCTGTAAAAACATTTGCCAGATGTTGCAAGACCTCCATTTGGAGTGTTTGCATAACTCAGCATTCTGAACACCAGTATCTTTTCCAGATCAAGATTGAGCCTGTGTCTAGGGATGAAATGCTGGTGCTGACTCGACATGCCTCACACCCACTGTGAGTTAATCATCAACCACGTGTTGACAATGACTGTCAACACAGTCAAGTCACAGAAACAAGACCATTGAACATCTGTTCACTGCGACTTCAGACACAAGCTGCTGGTGTTGCGCTCGTCCGTGCTATTCAGGTCTGCTGCTGTTGCGCCTTGTTCATGTGAGGCATGTGGAACAAAGCGCAACAACAACAGATATTGGCATATAGTGTAAGGACAATCGGGCATATTTGCAGCATTGGAGACACTGGATGCCATTGGAGACAATGGATGCCAGTTAGTAAAGATGTCTGTAGCAAACAATGACAACCGCAGGCTACTTCATCTGCATAAAGGCTCCCGTCAACCTGGGGTGTGCAGAGTTATGCATGCATTCCCCAGAAGAAGCTGTGTTTGCAGCTAGTGAGACTGCCAGCTAGCCATATTTAGTAACTGTATTCAGTCAAGATCGTAACGGACATTTCTGATGCACATGAGGGCTCACCATATGCAGTGCTCACGGACTGGAGGTAAACTCAATTAGACAGTATCTGCACGTCAGTTAGTGTGCAAAGATAGGGTAGACTGGTAGACTCCGATTGGTAGACTGCGATGGTCACATGTGACTAAGCATGGTGCGCAGGAGCTGGGAGAGGATCCCAGCTTGACAGTATGCAGCACCGGTTCTATCACCTTCAGCTTCATGTACCTCTTTGTTGCCAGTGGCCTGCCAGGAGCAGCGTTCGGGCTCACGGCTGCACTGCTGCTGAAGGCCTCCCCCAGCATTTACGTCCACCAGGTCAGTGGCTTCATTTCAGGTCATGCTCACCAAGTTGGTAGGTCTTCTACAAAATGCTTCCAATATGGACGGCAGCTTCTTTCCAAGTCTTGTCTACCAATCTGATAGCTCTTTGCTACAGCTCGTGCAATAGCAGCAACATAGCACTTGCGCTCAGCGACTGAATTTGTGCATGACTGATTGCACACTTTTTGAACACGTACGACAACTGCATACTGTTGAGCTGTTGGACAGACGATCACTGCAATTCTGTGTCTGTGTACTGCAGCACCAATGTGTTCAGCTGACAAACAGGGTATTGACATGGTGCGGATGAACTTTTGCTGCTGTGCAGGCAATTAGCATGGTGGGCATGACCACATAATTGTCTTATCTAGTGGCAGAGCAGTTTAATGCAGTGGCTTAGTGGCTATCTTCACCTGTGCTGTGGTCATGTCACACTATGCCCTGTACTACGTACCAAGAGTGATGTGCAAGGCCACCACGCACACAGCTGAGGTTTTCAGCTACATCTGCGAGGGAGCCATCTTCCTGTATGTTGGCCTTCACACCATTGGTCCTGTCACAAGGCAGGTATGATAAGGCCCAACCATGACATTCCTTGGCGTACAAGTTGGGCTCATCTGTTCTACAGTGGTAGAACATGTGCTCTGTCCTTTTCCAATTGCTCTCTTGCAAACTGTCCGTTTGAGCTCAGTATGACCGACCAACAACATGGTCTTCAACCCCTTGTGGGATCCTTCAGATTCTAGTGACACTGATTGGCTATCTGCATCACTTTGTTTGCCACATATGGTGTGATGCTGTGCGGGATATGCATTGGCCAACACTCTGTAGCTGCTTGCAGAACAGCAACTTTGGTGAGGCAGTGAGGCTGGCGGCTGTGGTCATTTTTGTGTGTGCATGCTTGGGCGGGCTTGCTTTGTGTTCCCCCTCACTTGTCTACATAACAAGTGGCGACCAAAGGACGTCACAGTCTGAGAGATGGTGGTCATCTGGTATACTGCTTGCGCCCCACATTGTCGGATGACCTTTCATTGAATAATCTGCCATACTGCACCTGCTGAATGCTGTCATGTGCAGTGCTCAGATCGTTTTTCACTTACAAACACATGTATGGTCTTAAAAACGGATTAAGTGTTTTGCATAGACTTGCAGCAACTCTACTTTCCTCAGCTGCAGTCTTTGCTTTGTGCTGACGATGGCGTGGAGGTGTTCTCATCAGCGCTTGCATGCCCTAGTGATCGCACAATTCATCCATTATTGCATGCGACAGACTCCTCTGTCACCAAATGTCGTACAGCAGATGACTGTCGTAGTACTGCATATTCATTAACACATCTGACTTGTTGCACGTGACTTGCACCAACTCAAATGCAAGTCACTTGAAGCTGTCAAGCACGCAAGGCATGAAACTGTTGCCCACACAAGGCATTGAGTGCAATGTCCACAATAAGAACTCTAAGTTCAGCACAGGGCCTTTACATTGCTCAGCTGTGCAGGACAGACAGTGACAAGTTTGTCTGCTTACAATTCTTCAGCTTACCTGCAATGGATCAGCTGAATTACAGCAACCAGTCCGCTCAATCGCGCCATTCATCAGCCCAGCT
>JAABUK010009256.1_pt1 | contig 13518 bp, 13 predicted proteins | sample 5559141 | NCBI WGS metagenome assembly JAABUK01 (sample SAMN10711869, study PRJNA513367) | rock metagenome | isolation source: Antarctica rocks | place: Antarctica: Victoria Land, Pudding Butte nord | collected 2016-01-03
TGAAAGGCAGCATCAAGAACTCTTACTTTGCGAGTTTTGTTAGCTGATTTTTCTTTTTGGCCCATTTTGCCTTCGCATCTTTTAAACTCATAGAAGGGCCGTTTTCCCGGCTTTCAATCCAGTCTTTAAATTCCTCTGTAGTTAGAGGTTTACCAGGGAACACCAGGGAATTAAAATCTGGTTTTGCGATGATATTAATAAAATGCTTGTCCTGGAGGTCTTGCAAGACTTTCAGGGCATTGTCATCAGTAATTTGCAGAGTCAAAGTTTGCATATCGGTAGAACAAGTGTCTAGGGTAAAAGTAGTAATTCTTTGACTTATTTTTGTTGTCTTTTTGTTCCTTAACCTGGAGTAGAGAGTTTACTTCACAGCATTTTTAAATTTCAGTTCAATAATTACCAGAATTTACCGCATTACCATGGTAAACTTTCCATGATACATGTTAACCTGATTTATTAGGCGAGTAATTGTACTTCTCTAACTTAATTTTAATTTCATCTCTAAAGTCAATATCTGGGTTATAGCCTAGTTCATTTATGCCATTCCCCCATATTTATGCGCCCTATCTAATCTGAATTGAACTTAAGCTCCGTTATCTAATCCATGTTCAAAATTTTCAAATGTTCGTGAATCACGAACAAAAAGATTAATGAAGATAGAAAATTGAAAATTGACGGTCAAGTTATAAGCAGGGAGCCAGGACAAACGTCTCCATTAATTACCCTTAAGCGCTTTCCTTTCCTTTTCAATTTACTTGCCTCATTTTCCATACTCCTCGCCCGCTGCAGCATTTCAAGATTTCTCTTGTTTTCCCCTTCAGTTTTAATAACAATCTCCCTAAAATCCGGATTAACCCTATATAAACTATCCACAAGATCCAACTCACTTTGCAACCGCTTATTAGCCGAATCCAATTTGAGCTTTCGATACTTGGTATCATTTGCTATAAAATCATTTAGCTTTTCAGTAGTCATATACCACCCGGAACAAACAAATGAAAGCACAATAAACAAACCGGCGGTTATCCAAATTAGCCTGGGAACATGGTGATGATGGTTTACTTTATTTTCAACCGGTTTTTGAAGAAGGCTAATGGCAAGGGTAACCCGGGCAGACAGTTTCTGTACCTTATTTAAAAGCTGTCCGGAATTAACAGTTGTTTTCAATCCTTCCACACTTGCAATTAATTGCTGGATGTGTTTAGTATGATCAGGTACGTTAGTTAATCGTTCTTCAAGAGCTAATAGTTTTTTGTCTTGTAATTCCATCTTCTTCACCGCGACTTCCATAAAAACATCGCTTGCATCATTTGTAAGATTGTCCATAGTATTAGTTTATTATTTTAAATCATCAATGTCCTAACCGGCGTGACCGTTTCTTTTTTCTTTGGCGAGCAAGATCCTGTGACAACTCACGGGCCAAATGATCACCGGATTGCTCCGGCTTCATTAAAACTTCCAGTAACGATTTGCCAGGCTGGTCATACTTCAGATCTTGTTGATCTGCCGATTTGTTACCAGGTAAACCGGTTTGCTTGTGATGTAAATTTTGATCAAAATAACTTTTTTGATTCTCATTTCTTTGAGCGGGCAACTGCTTTTGTTGCATTGACAGTGTTCTTTCAAGATTACCCAGGGAAAACTTCCGGTCGACTTTGCTTCCTTTAAAACGGTCCTCCCCTATTTTGAAACTGACTCCCTGTTTTTCGGCGGTCCCGGATTTTAATTTATACTGTGTTTCTATTCCGAGTTTAAGCAACCGGGCTTCCAGATCTTCCATGTTCCGACAAGCAGGTAAATGTTCCAGAATCGCAGCATAAATTTTGTACCGGTTAGCTTCTGTAGCGTTCAGCGCTTCCAGGTTGGTTAAAGAAAGATCCTTCTTAACGGCGGGTATCAATTTGTATTCTTGTGTTAACTGCTGCGCTGCCTGTTTACCCCGGTAACCGATCCAATTGTCTTTTATCGTGTTGCCATTATTATCAACCATGTTCGCAATGATATGCATATGCAGGTGTGCCTTATCAGTATGTTTTGTAATAACATATTGAGTGTTGGTAATTCCAATTTCAGCGAGGTACTTTTTTGCAATCTCCGCCATCGTTTTATCGCCAGGATTTTCGCCAGGGTAAAAACTTAAGATGCCGTGAAAGCAGGCTTGTTTTTTTGATGGTCTTAGTTGATGCTGCAATTCAAAATCCTGTATCATTAATTTATAATCATGATCTCTTACACCTTCACTCGCCAATATTACTGCCCGACTTTCATCCTGGTGAATATAACGCACCGAACCATAAAAAGAATGACCTGTAAACACCTTACTTACCATGACTCAAATCTTTAAGGATGTCATCAATTTTCTTCCGATAACTTTCAAAATAAACCATCGCTTTAAACACGCCTTCCTGGTGACAAGATTTTGCAAGCTGGTTCAGGTTGTTCGCCATACCAATTAACTGCCTGACAAAATGCCTTTCTTCTTCCGTTAACCTTGGTTTTACAACAGCATGAATAGCAGTTTGCCGAATATAAAACGAGGGCTTCACTCCGGCTTTCGCAGCCTTTTCTTTGATCACAAAATATTCTGTTTTTGAAAATCGAATAGCTGCCCGGATATCTTTTTTCACTGATTTTACCGGTCTGCCCTTTGTTATTTTTCTTTCTTTAATTATCTCCATGCATGTTGCTTTTCATTGTTGTTGTGCTATTACTTTTGCGACCAACGGGGGCAAAAGGCAGGCGGGTTCGTTTTTGTTCGACAAAAACACCGCTTGCCTTATAAAGTCAAATTCTTCTTCCCATCCGCTTCACCATTTCTTCTTTCAAAGGTTTGTTCATCAAAAGATCATTGTAATCTTTAAAGCCTTTATAAACGCTGCTGCAGTCCTGGTACTTCGTACTTCGTACTTCGATTCAATGCTTTCTGCGTGAACTGCATTCCTGTTTTATCACGATCCAAATACAGCTTCACTGCCTGGTGCCGTTCCATCAATGACCTGGACATTTCGAAGAAACTCAGTGAATTTAAAATGAGGTATGCAGGCTGACTTTCCGGCAGCTTTTGTTCCTGTTTATGATTTACCTGTTGTGCAGTCAGGTGAGAAAGAAAATTAAAGAAGCCTTCAAAAACTACCAGTTCATTATACGATGCATTCCTGCAAATAAGCGTGGTGAACTTGGGACTGCTACTTCCTTTGAAGTAACTGTTCCTCAATTCAAACCCTCCGGTATCATTGTTAAAACCAATGGCGGTATGGGTTCGGCAATAAAGATTAAAGTCAACTTCTTTGCAGTAACGTTTTGCCAACTCCATATCGATTGAACGACTCTTAACATAATCTAAAAGGGTTGGGGATTGAAGAGAACGAACATCAAGAATTTTAATCTTGCTTTCATCGGCTTCTTTAGTGGAAAGGTTGGAATGCACCGGCCGAAAAGATGGTACTGATTGTTTCACATTACCATTACTCTCATTCAGCCGACCAAGAAAATCTTTAACGCTGCAATTAAAGTACTTGATGCCAAAGTCAATAACACTTCCGCCTTCGCCGAGTCCGAAATCAAACCAGCAGTTGAGGCTTTTATTTATCTTGAAAGAAGCTGTTTTCTCATCCCTTAACGGTGACCGGTACCAGTAATCGTTGTTTCTTATTTTTGTAGGAACATGCCCTAACTGCTCGAGGTATGCTATCATATCCAGTTGCTTTGCATCCTGGATTGAAAAATTGTTTTGATCCATTATAATGATTTAAAAAATGAGTAACCGAGATATCATCCATAGGTCTCACCTATATTTAATATAGCGGTTGAAAGAAAAGTATACCGCGCAGGACGTGTAATTGCACTCGGTAATCACACCTTAAATATAAGAGCCTCTTTACCGCGAAATATTTGATGAATTGATGATAAGCTTTATAATATACTGATTATGAAAACCGTATGTTGTCATCAACTTTTCATCAGGTAGCATCACTATGTTTCTTGAAAATTTTGTTTGATGCGACCTGATGACAATTTTGATGCGTATATTTCTTTGCCTAACAAGTGTTTATAACTTCCGCATCAAATTCATCAAGATTATTAAGACTTAAGACCAGTTTTTTCGTGACGGTATAAAACCTGCCTTTACTATTATATTCGTAGATGCCATCAATACCAAATTTGTATTGCAGGTAAGTAAGTGAGTTCGGAACCGGTTTTAATTGCCAGGTTGTTTGCAAGACATTCCTGATTGTACTGCTATCATGACGAAATCCTTTTTTTGCCAGCCAATCCTGGATATCACTAAGTGTAAAAGATATTTCATTAATGGAATACCTGCTATCTAAAATAGACAAAAGCAACTGCGACATTTCTACATCAAGCTTGTTCCTGTTAAATCGTTTGATTTTTTTCAAAGCGCTTGTCATTAGTTGGTCAGGCCGGAACCACATCCTTGTAGTATGCTCAGTGGTAAATGGTCTTTCAAGCAGGTAGTGAACAAAAACCGGCAGTTCAGTGGTAAGCTCATCCAGCATTTTGTTATTCTCTTTTTCGAGTACCTTTAAACGTCTCACCCAGTAACGGATCTCTTCCAAGTCCATCGTGATAAAATTGACTTCATTATTACTGCAAAACACAAACTTCCCAAAGAATTCAATTTCCTGCCGGTCAAACCCCTTGGATTCTACTTTGTAATATTTCGACGTGCTTAAACTCTTTATTCGCTCGGAATCTTCCTTACGATCAAGTAACGTTTCATCAACGCCGATGATTAATTTACTTGCCCACTCGGAATTGAAGTTGCTCCTGAAGTCTTCATTCCTGTTGATCGTCATGTTATCACCGAACAAGGCTTTTAGAAAATTAAGAAAGGTTGTCTTGCCTGTATTTCTTTCGGTGCTCACGAGGCAAAGTATAGGCAATACCTGTGTCGGATACATCAACATAATTTTCAGGTAGTCCAATCCGACATCCAGTTGTTCACCAAAGACATGCTTTAAAAAATTAAGTGTTTGTGTTGGATATCCAGGAATGGGCTGATGCTGGAACGGATGATAACGATTGTAAAAATTAGCGATTTCCCGTCTGTACTCAAGATGACTCGGTACCAGGCAAAATCCATCGAACCTGGGAATAGATGAAAGAAAGTGTTTTCCATGATCCTGCTTGATACACTCGACTGACCAAGCCAGCATATTTTCAACTGTGTCACCGGACACAAGTGGTTTACGCACCTTTTTATAATAGGTGGTTCCTATACGAACATAATCCATGATGTAAAATTTAAAGTGAATAAGTTGAAGGGGTTTAGAGTCGTTTTTTACGATTAGTTCTGACATACTCCAGCACTTCAGATTTTTGGAAGTAGACCCGGCCATTGAGCCGGTGAAAAGGAAGTCCTTTTTTCATCCAGTCAGTTAGTGTTACCAGGGAGATGCCCAGGTAACCGGAAATTTCTTTCCTGCTGACCAAGGATTCTTCTTTTTCACCCGCACCTATTTTGGCTGATGCCGATGCATGGAGAGATTCTTTTACTGCTTCCAGTATCCACCTCCCGAAGTCATGTTCATTTGGGATAAATAGTGTTTCCATAAATAAATTTTATGGACGTAAAACTGCTTCAGATTGGCAAAGAAGTCAATGATGGATTGGTCATGGATTTTTTAAGATTGATAAAGAAGGAGTTGTATCAATCAAATTCGAGTAAGAAGAATTAAGATGGAATAATTAAAATAGCATCAATAGAAGAAATCCCGCAAAGCATCGATTAACTTTTGCACTTTCGGGTTCTTATAACTTAATGTTTCGTTACGCTCTTTGATATTAACCTGGATGGTATTGAGCTTTTTATTTTTGAATGCCTCGAAGTGTAAATGGAGAAGGGAGGCCAGATCATTAAATTAAAAACGTTTGAATACCTATTCACCTTTAGCTAACTCTTTGAGGGCTTGAATGGTTGAAATAAGAATGAGTAACTGAATAAGTTTTACCTGGTGGTTATGATTATTGAGTTCAATGTTGCCGGTAGTGAAAGAGCTGGTCAACGCTTCCATTCGCTGCTCTGTATCGGACATTAAAAGTTCCATCCGGTTACTCAACTTATCCGATAAGATATTAACCGTAGCTTCCGTATCAATTTTTGGACTGGTGGAATTGTTATCTAGTACAGATCTAACATCCTGGTCGATATCGTTTTTTAATTGCTGCTGTTGCACAGTTCGATGTTCATTCTGTTTCTCGGTTATCCAATCACTGACTGTTCCTAAATTTAATTTCTGAGTTGCTGATAATTTAATTTGATGCGCTGACGCACTTTATACGATAGAAATCTGAGAAATTCACATTTGTCTTGATATTTTTCATAATGAAATTCCAGGTATTGAACGATATCATAACCACTATATTCACGAAGCTTGTTAAAGATTTCGTTTTTGTATTGACCAGCTAACGGTTGTTTTGAGAAGTACAAAATTTGGTCTGGTTGGTAAGGGCCGATCTTGTAGTCGAAATAAGGAATAAATTTATAACCGGGAACTGATTGAGAAGAACGGCTACCAAAATCAGCCAGCATATTACGCAGGAATAGATTAGAGAACAATCTTTGCTTCAAAGTCATAACACATAATTTTGAGGTTAACACAGGTTAAAATTAGTTAATTATGAGTAAGTGAATGATGGTTCTCGTGAATAATATCTTATCATAAAATAACTTTTTGTATTTATTTAAATACAGTTATTCAATTAGATTATCAACTGCCCTGAAAAAATTAAAGCTGAATAAATGGGCGACTTTTCTTTGGCTCTCAAGGTCTAGTGGATATTCTTAAATTCTATTGAATCTCGCAATTGAATAAGAATCTGTAGACACTGGTTTCGTAAGATGATACCAAATAAGGACAAGAAAAAAAATTATTAATAACGACTTTTTATAAGTACAGTTATTCAAGGCAACTGTTTTTCGTGTATAAAAGCTGAAAAAACGCATTATGGTTTAATAGGAAATTATCTCTCTAATATCCTTAGGGGTTAGGATAAAATGTCCTGTCGAATTAAAAATAATGTTTAATTCATTATTAAGTAGGAAAATATTTCTAAAATATGTATATTAGTAGGAAATATGTTTAAATTTAAATATAATAGGAAAATGTCGACATCTAGAGTACAAGAAATAGTAATAGGATCAAAGAATAATTCAAAAGAGATCGATAAATTAGAAAAGAAAAAGCTTGTAAAGAAAATCGCACCCCGGTTATACACATCCAACCTGGAAGAACCCGAAAAAATAATAGTGCGACGCAACTGGTACCGTATACTCTCGGAATTATATCCACTCGCTTTTTTAAGTCACCGCAGTGCATTGGAGAGGATGCTCACAAAAAACTACTCTATCTATCTTACCCATAGCTATACCGACCTTATTGAATTACCAGGTATGACTATTCATTTTTTGAAGGGCCCAGATCCAATAGCTGATGACGAATTATTTTTTGGGAATTTGAGAGCCTCAGGACTTGCAAGATCTTATATGGAAAATCTGCAAAGTAGTCGCGGAAAGGACGAGGAATCGAAAACATTGAGCCGTGAAAAATTAGAAGAAAGGATGGAATTGTTTTTAAGAGTAAAGGGGGATGGCGCCTTGAACCAAATAAGGGATAGGGCAAAGGAAATTGCTCCTGTATTAGGAATGCAAAAAGAATATCAGTTATTAAATCAATTGATTACTGATCTATCAGGAACAGGAAATTCGAAGAACTTAATAAGTGATGTTGCAAAAGCGCGGGTCTTTGGTGAACCCATGGATGCAGATAGAATTCAACTATTTGAATCACTTTATGCAGACTTGATAAAGAAAGAATTCCCGGATTTTACAGATAAAAACAAGAATATAAAATCATACCAAAATTTTGCTTTCTTCGAAAGTTATTTTTCCAACTATATTGAAGGCACTGAGTTTACTATCGAAGAAGCGAAACAAATTATAGGAACATCCACGCCATTACCTGCAAGGGATGAAGATTCTCATGATGTGCTTGGAACATATCAGATTGTGTCGAACAGGAGTGAAATGTCCATACAACCTAAGGATTCCAATGAACTGTTGAGATTATTAAAAGAACGGCATGCCATACTATTGAGTTCAAGAACTTCAAAGAATCCTGGAGAATTTAAAGACAAGAACAACAGGGCAGGAAGTACTGAATTTGTTGACTGGCAGTTGGTGACCGGCACTCTTAAAAAGGGTTATGAATGGTACTCATTATTGCAACATCCATTTGCCAAAGCTGCTTACATGATGTTTATGATTAGTGAGGTCCATCCATTTCTTGATGGTAACGGAAGAATTGCCAGGGTTATGATGAATGCCGAATTAGGTGCTAAAGGATTATCAAAAATTATTATACCTACGGTTTACAGGGAGGATTATATGGGTAGTTTAAAAAAACTTACCAGGCAAAGAGACGGAGATGCTTACATAAGGATGTTGTTGAAAACATGGGAGTTCAGTTGGAATGTCTATGATGTTAGCCTTAAATCAATGGAAGAATATTTAATTAAGTGTGAAGCGTTCTTGCCGCATAAGGAGGGGAAATTAAAGATTATACCAAGGTTGTCATAATTAAACAGTTAAAACAACAACAGGATTAAATAAAACAAATATAAGGATGGACACGTTTCTTCCTGGCGACCTTTCGATTCGATTAATCCTATAACCCTTAAATTCAAATACTAATGGGTGCGAAAGCTGAATTGTTTTGATCCGTGAAAATTAATTTTATTAATTATAATTACCCTGAATTATTCACTGGTTTTACTGATTTAATTACCCAACTCTTTTCACATGAGACGAATAACATCAAGTGATTTAGCCAACTGGGCTCCAACAAGAAATTGCCAGGAACACCTTCCATTGTTAATACGAAAATTGATTAGGGCAAGTATAGTTTTTTGCAGCAGTTATTGAAAAAATGGATCCGGATTTAAAGGAAGGATTTTACTCGAGATCTATCATTGTTGAAAGTGAAAATGATTTTCGTTTAGTCAGCTCTTGCCGAAATCAAATGATATTGATTGCAAAGTTTGAGGCTGGAAGTCTTGTTGATCAAGCCGTACGAAACGGGCATCATGTAATCTTACCAGTTAGCAATGATGTAACAGCAGTGAATTCGGAAATTGAACTACCACGAATTAACAGGACCGGTTTTGAAAAAGGATAGGAAGAGATGGGGCTTACTTCAGACGAAGCAGAGCAATTAACCAGGGACTCAGGTCAAAGCCTTTCGGTTTTACGGAGATTATTGAAGTTTGAGAAAACCAGCAACCAGCATGGGCAAAAGATGGACGCCATTCAGATATAGTACCGGCTTTAATGGCTGGAATGTGGGATGAACAAAAAGAAGAAGATAAAGCTATAATAAGCTTCATTGCCGGCGAACCTTATGAAAAATATATTGCGAAATTAGTTCGTTGGAAAGTAGAAAAAGATCCACCTATACTGCAAATAAAAACAATATGGAGAGTTACGTCAGCTTTTGATTCTTGGTCAATTCTATCACCCTTTCTGAACATCGCCAACTTGGATAATTTTAGAATAGCCTTTTTAGCAGTTCTTCCAGAAATTAACCCAGCCCTTGAACTTGATCCTGAAAAGCGTCATCTCGCATCGTTGTATAAAAAAACACCGAAGTTCTCAAATTCCCTGAAAGAAGGACTCAGCCAATCATTAATATTAATAGCTGTTTTTGGAGAACATTTCAAGTTACATGCATTGGATTCGCACCAGGGCTTTGCAGATAGGTTGGTTTGTGACCTCTTATTTGGAGCAACCGGCGACAAATGGTGCACCTTACATAGAATTCTTCCTCTGATATCTGAAGCGTCGCCAAAATCATTCCTAGCGGCTGTTGAAGATTCTCTTAGCAAAGATGATCTCCCCATTATGAAAATGTTCGGCGATACTGAAAATTTCTTTGGCTCAACCAGTTACTATACGGGCTTGTTATGGGCATTAGAGAATTTGCTCGTGTCCCCCGACTATCTCTTAAAAGCAACATTGCTTTTGGGGCAGTTAGACAAACTAGATCCTGGAGGCAAACATCAAAACAGACCAAAAAATTCTTTAAAAGAAGCATACATGCCTTGGTATAATCAAACTGGTGCAGATTTTTCCGTAAAAAAACTTGTGTTGGTAAAACTTGAAGAGAAAGAGCCTGAAGTAGCATGGAATCTTTTTTTAAGCATCTCTTCGAAAAATCGTGCTATTGTTTCTCCAATTCACAAGTGCAAATGGAGATTTGATGCTCAAAATTTAGATCGGTCTGTATCTTACGAGCAAGTGTCGGATTTTTATTCTTTTATATTTAAAAGACTCACCTTCCTAACTGTCAATAATGAGAAAAGAATATCTGTACTAGTGGATTTTTATCCAAGTCTAAACGAAGAGGAAAGGCAAAGACTTTTGCAGCTTTTAAAAGAAAGCAAAGATGCCTGTGGAAATATACAGGATTTAGTTTGGGATGAATTAAGAAAATTATTGTCTCATCATAAAGAACATGCAAAACAGAATTGGGCCTTACCAGGCGATGAATTAGCAAAGATAGAAGAGATATTTACCTATTACAATCCAAAAAATTTAAAGAGAAAATATAAATATTTATTTGAAGAACATTGGCCATATTTCCCTGAAGGAGTTGAAAGAAAGCAACTGACTCATGATGAAAGAGAAGAACTTGCTGAAGAGAAGAGGAGAAATGCCTTTAAAGAAATCTACGAATCTGAAGGCTTTAGAGGGATCCTTGATTTAATGAAAGGTCTTACTAACACCAATCAGTTAGCCAGAACTGCTGGTAAGTTTAAACTATCTTCAGAAGAAGACGTTCAAATTTTCAGTTTACTAGGAAAAGATCAAAATGATACTTCTATCTCTTTTGCTCAAAGTTATATTTCTTATAAAGCCTTTGCCGATGATGAATGGATAACTAAATCATGGTTAGCCGTAAAAGAGAACATACAAGATGAGGAAGCTTTAGGATCTTTCTTTCTTTCACTGCCTCAAAAAAGATCCACCTGGGATTTATTAGATACAGTTCCTGAAAATGTATCTAAAATTTATTGGCAAAAAATAAACCCATTACTTTATCAGGAAAAACCAGAAGATAAAATGTATGTTATTAGTAAACTTCAAGGAGCTAATAGACATATAACTCTAATTGGTAAAGTAGCTAATATAGCTTTAGCGATGTCTTCTGAGCAGCTTGCCGATATATTGTTAAATGGCGCCACCTTAAATTCAAACGAAACATTAAAACTCGATAGCTATTCTGTTGGAAAGATATTTAAAACCCTTTATTTAAGAAACGACTTAACGAGAATTCAACTCACACAATTAGAATGGATTTACCTTCCATTTTTAACCGATTCTTATGCTGATCATAAACCTCAAAACTTAATCAAAGAACTAACTACAAATCCCGACTTTTTTGTTGAAGTTGTCAGCTATGTTTATCGACCAGACGAAGGCAAGGGAGACGAAATTTATTCGGAAGAAGAATTAAAAAAGCGATATCAGCAATCAAGTAGCGCGAGAGATTTACTTGAGGCATGGAGAAACATTCCCGGATTAAAAGAGGATGGAACTATTGATAAAGAAGTATTAAACAATTGGATTTTAACTGCAAAAGCTAAAGCCGTAGAAAGGAATCGCATTTATGGGGTAGACAGTGAAATTGGAAACCTACTTGCTACATACCCTAGAAAAGGAGATAATTGGCCGCCGGAGGAAATTTGTGAGATAATAGAAACTCTAAGTAGCGACGTTATCTTATCACATTTTAAAATGGAGATATTTAACAGCAGAGGAATATCAGTTAGATCGCCGTATGCTGGCGGAGGCGAGGAAAGATCACTTGCAGCCTATTTTGAGACCTCGGCTAAAAAACTACAATCCAGATATCCATTTATAGCATCTGCCTTATTTGATTTAACAAATGAATATGAACGAGATGCCAAAGATGAGGATGACAGAGCTCATTTGGATGAATTAAGATAGGAAATAAGATTTGCATGATGGTTAGGCTTATTAAGGTAAAACCACAGCAGATTAAATACTTCAGGTGGATAGTGATTAAATAAGTATAGAAAGATTTGAATTGGCTGTTGTGTTTGTTTGTTTATTCTTAATATTATTTTTTGCTAATTGGCCAGTTGTATTTGCCAATTCGTAAGATACAAAATACGCTATTTATAAAATATGCAAGAACCAAGTAAGTCATATGCTTATAGCCTGCCTAGACATTTCCGCTACGTCATACTCATTTCCACCAAGGTGAGTGAGAGTTTCCTAAGGAAGATTTTTGTAGCGAATCTTCACATTTGGGGTGGCAGGTATAATCCGATAATTCCTGTTGAAGAAGATAAGATATCTGAAGAATGGATGGCCACAATTCAACATTATGATCCAGACATTATTTTTTTTAATAACGGAATAAATATAGAAGAGATTAAGAAATCATTTTTTTACCAAGCGCGCGAATATCAAGAATTACTTGATGACAGAACACCATATTTTCCAGGTGTAAATATTCATAACATACTGCACCAAGAAGTTGATGGAAAAATTATAAGAGAAGGTAGCCTAAAGCTTATGCACACAGTAGAATCATATAAATTTGATCTCAGCACTTTGGATTTTTATAGATTAAACCTTGGTTTATTGCATTTGTATCAGGGTGAAGACATATTTTTGAAAAATTACGAAACAAGAATAATTGACAAGGAAGCTTCGAGTACCATCCTGGAGACAATAGTAACTTTTAACCCTTTTTTTAAATCATTGTTGTCCTCATTGTTTCTAAACACGACAGTTCTTGAAACCAACCGACACCCGGAATTATATAAAATTGAAATTATTTTATATGATGAATCAAATTACCTTAAAGACCTGCTTTATTTTTGGAATAGGCAGCGCTACTTGAAACCAACGTTAGAATTACAACAAATAATTGTCAGTAAGTCTCAATTGGATGAATTATTAAATAATCAAAATTTGGAGTGGTTACTCTATAGAATAAATTATACAAGACGCTTTAGTCTTGTATCCAGAACTTTAAATGAAGGAGAACTGAAGGTATATCAAAGCCACCTGCAAGAATTATGTCCTCAATGCGAAATCTCGTATTTAGCAATAGATAAATTCCCATTTGAAGTAAGAAAAACAAATTTTTTTATCACGGATAAAATTAATAAGGTCAAACATTTAATTATTGGGAATAGTGACAATATTCAAATCGTTGAGCCGATATTTAGTGCGCAGAAAAATAAAATCGACGACCCCTTTGTGGTGGATATTGAGCTTGAAAGAGATGCCGTCAATGAGCATAGATTTTTGAAATTTCCTTATAATACACCATTGCATTTCCTGGTCACTCAACAGAAAAGCAGAATAAATCGATATCATCGGGTCTCGCTCCTTCTGGATGATAATAATCGCCAAATAAATATTGGACTACCTACGGACAATAATGTAATAACAACTTTACT
>JAABUK010009257.1_pt1 | contig 13516 bp, 15 predicted proteins | sample 5559141 | NCBI WGS metagenome assembly JAABUK01 (sample SAMN10711869, study PRJNA513367) | rock metagenome | isolation source: Antarctica rocks | place: Antarctica: Victoria Land, Pudding Butte nord | collected 2016-01-03
ATATGTGGTAAGGGAGGAAGTTGTTAGGTGTGGTGGGGGGTACGCTGTTTGATGTGCTGAAGGAAGCTGTTGGATGTGGTGGAGGAGGACGCTGTTGGATGTGGTGAGCTCTTAGCTGTGGCGAGAATATCTGAGTTGAGACGCAGAAAATGCGGCCACGGAACTATGGCCACAACCGATATTTCCACATTTCGGATTTTCCTGTTCAACTTCTTCGTGAGACGACATACCAATAGAGCCTCGCCCGCAGTCTTGACACTAAGCTATCAATCGCGTTCAGAAACGGGATAGCACTGCTCGTCGACCGGTACATCCTTCGTCCTCCATTTCGATTATTAAGAGCACGAAAATCTTCAAAGCATATTAGTCCTCCCGGCTCTTCATACAATCACCGTTGTAGACCCGAAACACACTCACACAGAGATGCGTCGAAAACGAGATTTGTGGCGGGATAAAGCCATGAAATCACTGAGACTCAATCTTCCCATCAATAAAATAGCCGATTCCGGAAGCGAGGAGGATTTCGTATCATGTTCATTTCCTTCAACTCATGAACGACCTCATCAGCCGACTCATATTTCCCAGCTCAGCACTTCTGCACAACCACACCACCCAGCTTCTTATCCAGAGCAGGAAACTGAGGTGACTTGAACCAACTCACAATCTCTAGCGTATCCTTCCAGGAATCCAGCTCTAGAAAGGGTAGATGACCTTTAATGATGAGGTAGATAGCTGATCCCAAAGCAAAAATATCAGTCTTCTGATTCGCGTCATTGGGGTCTGATCGTGGCATTGATGACTTGATATCCTCGGCCGACTCACCATCGAGGCGAACCGTACCATCAGGAAGTAGAATTTTGCCTTGAAAGTCGCATAATTTGAGGTTCAGATTCTTGTCGAGGAGTAGATTGCCGACACGGACATCGTAATGAAGGACCTTTCGTGTGAATATAAGCAACAGCCTTTGCAGCCTACAGTGCACATTTCAGTCACTCCTTTATAGAAGGCTGTGGGTTGGCGTTGTAGAAATAATTAGCTACTGATCCGTTGGGCGTATACTCAAGTAAGAGACTGTCCTCATGTTTGCCCTTGAAACTAATAATTCGATGGTGCTGTCCCCAGATTTCAAGAATTTGCTCTTCAACGTGAAGCCCGATTCGCTCTTCCTGTCTCAAGATCCTGTAAACTTTTTCATTTTCACAGTCAAGGCTCGAAGGCTCTCCTGAAGGTAGATTTGGGTATTTGAGGACGGTATTCTCGTCGACGAGACCAATGAAGTTACTGCAACCAGAAGCAATGACGCTCTTGACTCCGCGTGGATACCACGAGTATATTACGATATTTGGCTTTAGACTCTCCATGATACGCCTCTGATTGAAGGGAGGTGTGGAATTGCGTCATACGTCCTTGTCACTCGCCTTCGGTCGCTCGTCTTCGGTAAATTTGCGATTATGATTTTGCGGAAATGGGCACCGAGGAAGAGAAATTGTGGTTGAAGTTCGTTCTAGGGCAGTACTGTAAGTGTAGGGTAGCAGCAGGCCTGCGTAGTGTTAACACAACAGCAAGTAGCGTGGTGTACACATGTAGACAGGACGACAGAATGATTTCGTCCACTTTGTTCGAACCTGAGCATGTGCTGCTTTAACCTGAGCAGAGGGTGAGCAGCCCGGAGCAAGCTGAGCACGGCCGGAGTAGCCCCCGGAGTAAATCCCTAACCTCTGTAAGGCGCAGTAACGGATTGCTGGAGTGCTCAATTCTAGACTACTGTATGTTTCTTATCCTTCTTGACCTCCATGAGCTGACTACTAGACTCTCCACGGGTCCGTTTTCGCACCTCTCTGCCAGTCTTTGACATTGGCTTCGCCTTCGACTTTGATCCCTTCGATCTTATCTTTATTGACTATCTTTTAATAGAGAATTTCACTATATAATCTGCGCAAGTTGTCTTTATAGCTCTATTAATCTTTTTTTATTAAACTTATTTATTTGTTTTATTTTCTTTAAACTCCTTTATAATTATCTATATATTTATTTACTTACTTAATAATAAAATTATACAAGAAAAGAATCTATAAAAAAGGCAAAAATAAATATGGGGCTCAGCCGCGATTCGAACGCGGGGCCTGTCACAATTGCAATTTGCCATGACTTCAATTGCAGGGTAGAACCCGAAGCGACAACTGTAAAATTATTAACCACCTTTAACTATACCGGAAAGCGCTGTATTGGATGCGACTTACTCATACCCCTAGACCACTGAGCCCGTTATTTAAGGCAGTCTGTGTCAACATTACTACACGAATCAAGTAATTTGTCTCGAAGGTTTAAAAAACTGGGAGAATCTTGTGAATCGCAGAAGAACGGCGTTTCTTCGCACGATTAGTGCAGACTGCTCCTGTCCGTCAATCACTTCCCGTACGCCATCTGGCATCTCAAGCGAGAGACATGGAGAGCTAAACCAAAGCAGAAATGCGTGTTAAGAAGTAGAAAGTGAAACCCGGTCACGATCACCCTCAACAAACATAGCGGAGCCACCTTCTATGGCTTCTCTAAGGCGGAAATAGCAACATTATCCTATATCGTAAGATGAGAGTCGCTGAAGAGAAAGAAATTCGCTAGTAGATCAAAAGAGCTATACTATAAGTCGGGTCGAATTTGTTCCCTATAACTGGGATGTAAATACTCGGTTACCATCGTCTGATTTACACGTGACCAATCTACATTCCTTTATTTGATGGTAATATAACTCAAAAATAATTGCCAACATGTTTCCCGAGACCTAATTATTATATACGCGATCTCTCCCTAAACACAAACGATCTCCTCGCACAAAGTCTCTGCAACGATCGTGATTTTCTCAAGTAGCTGCCGTACCCTACAAGAAAACTGATCTCTAGGTCAGCGCCAGGTGCGTAAAGGACATGGAGAGAAGGGACGTGCTCGAGAATTGCGCGAAAAACCCCGATCCGCCCCCTCTTGCGGCCTCTGATACGCTATCACTCAGCGGATAACTAAGAAGGGACTGTTCACAAGCACCATCACACCTTCTTTAATTTTGGGCAATGCCATAGAGCTCTCGGCTGCTGATCTGGAACACTGGAAGGCACTCCTTAATAATCCTCTGACAGTGTCACCGGCGATCGTACAGCACCCATTGGGAAAAGGTCATCACTGCTCAAGCCACGCCCAGATGTCTGAACAATGGACACGCAATTCCACTCCTCCTTGGTCAAACCCCTTCGAAAAAGACCAACTGCAGTTCTCCAGGATTCTGGGCCAGCAATAGCGAAACCTCGAAAATCATGCTGACCATGCTCGAGAAGTTCCTCCTGTGGGAGATTGCACTCACGAGTAATCAGGAAAATGCGGCAGCGGATATGATTGATCAGGGCTTTTTACCATTTTTGAATCCGTACCCGTGGGGGAAAGCCGGCAAGGAGGATTTTGAGCCCGCCACAGATCTTCTTCGCGTATACCTGCAAGCAGTGCGACCGCTCATCATCGTTTGTTTGGGCCACGAGGTAAACTCTCATATCTATAATCGAATCTGGTTACTAGCGAGCTTCGAAGCGGCTTACCGAGATTTTTCGGCCGGCTCCGAAATCGGTCTACGCCGCGAGAAGTTCTTCAGCTCTATTGGAGAGCTTATCATCAAAAGACATGCCAAAGATGAGGCATCTGAAGGCGACAAAGATCATTATATCATCCAGATAACATCCTACCATCCAGGAGCTTTGGCTTCTGGAGGCGTATCACAGCGACCGATGCAGCGGGTCTTCACTTTGACCATGTTCAAGGTTTGGGTGGCTATGTGCGAGTCACTGAAATACTCTACTGAGCACCTTGATGAGCATGCCTTGTGCGAAAGGATCATCAACGATGTTGGAACACGGCTCGCAGCAACGAGTTTCAATGCGGATTTCCAATCTACGAAAGATGAGATCATCCAAACAAACGGCGAACTACGTTGGAGGAATGAGCCCGGAAGGGCAGCTTCCAAATCTATGCGGCTATCTTCCGCCCTTCGAACGCACGCACCAACTTCAATTCAGGGCAACTCCAAAAGAAATGATCGCATCGGCAAGGCTTTGACCAGCAATCGCGGCCAAGCCTTAAATTCAACGGAAGCGGCGGCGTCGGGAATGACTGATGACCCTCAGAATATCACCACGGACGCGGCGATAGAGGTCTCAGACCGGCAGGGTTCCTTTGAGCCAAAGCAGTCGACTACTGGTTTGCTCCCAACTTCATATTATGAAGGACGAAAGCTGCTGTTTCCGCTATCGTACTGTAACGAGTCTAAAGCAGAATGTGCGACGGGGAGTCTCCAGCGGAAAATCCCCCTACATCCCGGTGATATACGCTGGCTACTTGATAGGTTTCTTTCGCAAGAATTCCCGCAAGGAGGGACAATTAATTGCGCTGATCCGTCCATATCCCCAAAGCGAGTTCCATACGGTCGAGGATATCCCGATTTTGCGAACGGTCGAAGTTCTGTCTGCACCCTCACGCGGAATATCTTTGGAGCGTGGCTGGAAGGGCAAGCGAAGGTACTTACGCCACCCAGCAGGCTGTGATGTCCCTCTATGTCGCTCTCAAGATGCTGCGCACATCTGTACAGAAGCAGTGCTTTCAGAAAGAAGTTGACAAGACCACTAGGAAGCGAAGAAGTTATACCACTTTCGTGATCACCGCAACGTCTACACTTTTCGTCTAAAGTACCGAAGATCGGAAGCTCTTTGGCGACGACAACTCTCACCTCTACGTGGTGTCTGCCGGGAACCTTCAGAGCCTTTTAGAGGCTCTGAAGAGCTAAGAAGAGTCACTTCGGTTGAGTCAACACCTTCACCTGCCGCGCAGCACTGCCGACGACTAGCTAGTAGGCTGTCTAGTCAATCCGTGCTCTGTCACTGAAAGCCATGTTACACTCGATACATAGTAGTCTACTATGAGAGTTCCCTCCGTCTGCTATCTGTAGTTACTAACAGCGAGGCAGTCCGCTACTCCCGAACGGCTGTAGAAAGGATTACTCTGGGTCCTGGCGCCTTTCGAGCCTTCGTGATATCTAAGGGCCTTCGAGACTAAGGGGAGAGAGTTTCAATAGTGACGTGGCTGAGATGGAAGAGTTATAAAGTGGTGGGGTACCGTTTTGTTGCTGGGAAGAGGACGAGGGGAGGGGAGTTAGCCGCAGGAAAGAATGGCAACAGGAAAGAAATAGAATCAAGGCTTTTTAGATTTAGTGCCTCCGGGCGTAACGGGTTGTCATCATCGCCTTGAAAGCTTACTTCAAACGCTGCTCTCCTCCCACAACAAGTCATAGCTTATCCGTTGCGTTACTGAATGGGCAACATGCCTTATTGGGAATAGTGGCTTGGCCAACATTATGACACTTTTCTGACAAAGTAATGATGCCAATAGACCAAACTCTGCAGGCCAGCGATCTACCTTATAACGAACAAGAAGCCGTCATTTTACACTTGCTTTACACGCTTCTCGCAACCCTTACGCGTGTTGTTCGCATGCTCTTAGCACCCGCCATCGATATAGATATACACGAAGGAGGTCTACTGCCTGCCTGCCTCCGTCAGATCCCTTAACAATAGTCACGAGTTATATATTCATCTTAGAGATTTTAACTTACGCGACAATTTTATTTATTGAGAATTCATGATTTGATTAAGATTAATTAATCCTTTAAGATTTCTTTTATACTGCCAACGTCTCTTCGCGCAGAATAAGACCGGTTCAGTGTGGGCGGAGAGAGATAGGGCGGAGTTGCAATAGTGATGCGTCTATATTTATAACTTGAGGCCTAGAAAGTAAGTAGACGCCCACGCATAGAAAAGCGAGGGCGAACGCTGGCTGGGGACCGAGTCTCGTATATACCGCGAGCCATAAGGCGCAGAGTAGTGTGAGAGAGGTCCATTTTGGGGACAGACTTCGAGGATCCGAAATAGATCGCAAGAGGAAGCGCTTAGATACATAGGGGTTTGAGTTGGGGAAATGGCCCGCAACGCGGTGGCTGGAACGCAAAAGTTGTGGCTGCATTTGTAAACAGAGCTACTTTGGTGCCGGTCATTGTTTTTGTTCTCAACATATGACCTCAGAAAGCTGTTTTGCAAACAATGCAAACACGAAAGCCAAATTACAGCTGTTGTTTTGGCCTCGCCCATCTGGCTCCGCTGCCACGTTCAAAGGTCTTGTTAAGAGAATGAGGAAGCTGCTCTGGTGCCTTCTGGTCATCTCATCTGGACATGCAAGCGAGACATTATTCAGCGTTCAAGATGATGTTCTGGCTTATCCGCAGGTAAATATGCGCCTTCGGAGATCATCGTCCATGGCTTATTTGCTGTGCACAGTACGAGATAGTCTTCTCCGATACATACATATCCGACGAAGAGGCGGCGAAGAAGCTAGGCAAGACAGGTGAGACATCGTCCACGTCGTTTAACGATCAATCCCATGGCGAGCTCTCCGACTATCGTTCAGTAGAAGATGAAGGGGACCAGAGCCAAAGCAGTGACTTGATAGAGGAGTACGGGCGGTTAGTGCTTGAAGGAAGACCCTTCCTGTGCTCCTTGCCACGGACCGATGAGGGCGCGAAGGACGAGAAGCCCGAGTCAACCACAAAGGCAGATCAAGAGAAAGATTTGGTGACAGCCGCAGACAGAGGTTGGGAACTACTCCAAGATCTTGAGGGGAAATGCATGTTCTTTGTCTCCGGATGGTGGTCATATTCTTTTTGTTATAATTCTCAAATCAAGCAGTTCCATCAACTACCTCCGGGGAGTGGAGGCCCGATATACCCGCCTCAAGAAGATCCATCAACACCATCATATGTCCTTGGAAGGTTCGGCGAAAGAAAGACGAATCAGGGTGAGAGCGGCACAAAACCTCTAGTGACTACAGAACTTCAAACTAAGGGCGAGACTCGATATCTCGTCCAGAAAGTTGGCGGTGGCACAGCGTGTGATCTAACCGGCAAGGACCGACGGGTTGAGGTGCAATTCCATTGCCACCCGCAGTCGACAGATCGCATCGGATGGATCAAAGAAGTAGCGACGTGTACATATCTGATGATTATCTACACACCCCGTTTGTGTAACGACATTGCCTTCTTGCCGCCAAGACAGAACAAAGCACACACTATTGCATGTCGGGAGATCCTAAAAGCCGATGAGGTGACTGAGTGGGTCCAGCGAAAATCCATGGAAGTGTCCCGGAGTCTCGTCGAGGGAGGGCGAGAAACACCATTGATGGCAGGCAATATTGAGATTGGCGCCATGAAGGAGGTGGGTAGAGAGGGTCGACGGATTCAAAAAGGCAAGGTCGTTAGTCCACCTGAAGAGAAGGTGGAAATGGTGGCCATGCAGAAAAATGGAAAACTACAAACAATTTCCAAAGATGGTCTAAAAAGGCTCGACCTTAATCCAGAGACTGTCGAAGCCTTTCGGAAAGAGATTCAGGATCTTGCTGGGAACAAGGACTGGAAAGTTGAGAAGATAGACGATGAGCGAGGTGTTACGCAACTACGTGGTATTGTTGCTGGCGACAACGAGGAGCAAGAAGCTGATGATGGAACAAAGGACAAAGATGAGCAGGGTAAGGAAGGAAGTGAAGAGGCGTACAAGGAAGACATCTAATCCACAATGCTATTGGCTTTCTCCACCGACGATACTGTGGGGACCGAATTATCCGTTGCCCAAGGGCAAGTCAAAGGCCACATCCATAGGCCTCATCTGTGTTAGTTGAAAAGTTCAACAATTCAAACCAATTTCCCAGCGTGACAGTATCGAAAAGTAGTGGTTGAACAGAAAGGGGGAAGTGTCGCGAGCAGACCATCGTGCTTCGGGGAATTGTAAATGTCAAGGTTGGCTTGGCGGTGATGCGGCATTGAATGAGGTGTAATTAGTAGTTCTTGGACTTCGAACTGCGGGATCGCATCTTGTAATTTACATACGCAAAGACAACCCCATCCACACTCGTCGCATATCCATCATTCCCTCTCAGCCCCTTCGTTCAAGGTCTTGACACGAGCAGATACGCAATAGAGCACAGCTTTGACTTCTCCGCCGACCTACTGACGAAGCATAAGCCAGCCACTACAATTCAAACTTAGCAACGCGCCAGCACCCCCCTTGCACTCGACCTCGCACTGAGGTTCAGGTTGTCGATGAAGCGCCACAGACCACACCTCTCAACGAGCGTGTAGTCACAGCCTCTCTACCGTTGTCTAGCCAAGAACGGGTTGTGAGTGGAGTGGATTTGGCAGGATGGGCTTCTTGGGGATATGCACAGCTCTGTACGACTATCAGCCCCAAGGCGAAAATGAGCTTGAAATACAGGAGGGAGAGCTGCTGTATATCCTTCAGAAGGGCGAGGATGACTGGTGGAAAGCAAAGAAGAAAGCTGCCGACGATGAAGACGACGAACCAGTAGGGCTGATCCCGGCTAATTATGTGGAAGAGGTAGGTCTTTCAATATTTTCCCACATTTGATCCTCCCTTGATACAGTCATGTAGCCGCTTGTTCAGTTTCGAGAGCTGTTCTCCATTATTATCAAATTACTGATCGCAAATCAATCCAGGCTAAACCTTCTCATGGCGCGAAAGCACTCTACGACTATTCCCGGCAAACAGACGAAGAAGTATCATTTACGGAGGATGCCACACTCTCGGTCTTTGATACGTCAGATCCTGACTGGATACTGGTCGGGATCAACCAAGACTATGGCTTTGCGCCTTCCAACTATATTGAGATCACGGAAGGCGACCAGTCGAGGTCGCCTTTGTCAGCATCGGCAAAGCAAATACCATCAGCTCCTGTTGCAGCCGAGCCAGAGTCAGAAGCCTCTCTCCCTGCGACTTCCCCGACCTCGTCGAATCTAGGACCTGCAGCGTCACTTGCCCGAGTGCTCGGAGGTGGTGCGCCTGCTTCGACAAGGTCCGCTTCCGGGACCGGTGCAACTTCCCACCGCCAGCTTATACCAGAGCCTTCAGATGAAGAGGAGCCAGCCCCAGCTTTGCCACGACGGCCTCCCTCCCAGCAGCTTTCACCTCCGCCCACTCAGTTTGCATCTCCGCGAGAAGATCATCCTCCAGGAGTAATTGCATCGCCTCCACACAATCGACTCACTCATCGACAGGTGAGCGAAAGCATCCCAGTGCGCTCACCTGGAGGATATCATCTGTACAATATCAATGAAATGGTATCTGCTTTGGGAAAACGGAAAAAGATGCCCACGACATTGGGGTTAAATGTAGCCATAGGAACAATCATGGTTTCGCCGGAGAAATCCAGGGATGGGCCGTCACAAGAATGGACGGCCGATAAGATGACGCATTACTCCATCGAAGGCAAGCATATCTTTCTAGAATTGATACGACCAAGCAAAAGCCTAGACCTTCACGCAGGCGCGAAAGACACAGCTGAGGAGATTGTTTCCACTCTTGGTGAGATTGCTGGTGCTGTACGTGCCGAAGGCATTCGAGAAGTGATCGCAGCTGCATCCGGAGGCGGAGGGATGAGGAAGGGACACATGCTTTACGACTTCATGGCTCAAGGAGATGACGAGGTGACTGTCGCTGTGGGCGATGACGTGATAATCTTGGACAACACAAAGTCCGAAGAATGGTGGATGGTTCGAAGGCTTAAAAATGGTAATGAAGGAGTTGTTCCTAGCAGCTACGTTGAGTTTACGGGTTCAATGCCAGCAGAAGCAGCTAGTCGTTCCGGAATTAATGCGGGACGTTCAACGGTGGAGCAAAACAGGTTGGAGGAAGAACGACTGGCAAAGGAGGCGGCGAGAAGGCAAAATAAGAGAACCTCGGAGGCAGACTTCAACGACAAGCCACCATTCATCAGAGGCGTTGAAGTCGGACCAGGGATGAAGCTGCCAGACAGAGGCAGCAGCCTCACTTCGGATGATACTATTCGCCTAGAGAAAAGATCGAGTCGGAGCGAAGGAAAGTCTTCGAAGCCCAAACCAGATCCAGGCAAGACCCGTACATGGACGGACCGATCAGGATCATTCAAAGTCGAGGCACAATTCATTGGAATCTCAGATGGGAAAATTCACCTCCACAAAGCTAATGGCGTGAAGATCGCTGTTCCGATAATAAAAATGGCACCAGATGACCTTGCCTACGTAGAAAAGGCAACGGGGGCGTCGCTCGATGACGAAAAGCCACTTGGGGACTTAAAACGGAAGAAGCAATCAGGAAACGAGGCTGGAAGCAGCGGATCCTCGAAACCTGGTGCCTCAATTGAGCAACCAAAACGGCCTGAATATGACTGGTTTGATTTCTTCCTCAAGGCAGGCGTTGGTCATCACCAATGTGAGCGATATGCTCAGAACATGAAAAGAGACTCTATGGATGAAACAAATCTTCCAGACATCACGCCTGAAGTTTTGCGGACGTTGGGACTGAAGGAAGGTGACATCTTGCGCGTGATGAAGTATCTGGACAGTCTATATGGGCGGACTGGTAAGAACTCTAACCTCAGAAACACCAGTTCGGGAGAAAGCGGGGACGGCGACACTACAGGTGCAAATGGCTCTGCTGGTGGCCTGTTTTCTGGCGCTGGTGGTACCCTCCGCAACAACACACGGAAAGGAAGACCAGAATCGAATCGTGTAGTTGGTGATGTCGTTGACAAGAAAGCCTTCGAGCAGCCCGGTGATAGACTCAAGTCACCACCTCCGGATTCGAGGGCGACCCCATTGACCTCTGCCCCTGCTCGGGAGAAGGTACAAAGCGGATTCGACGACGATGCGTGGGAAGTGAAGCCATCGAAGCAATCCACATCAGCAGCACAGCCCACGCCTACAACCAAGGCATCTCAATTCACTCCCACCCAGCCACAGCTCACCGGTGCAATGGCAGAACTATCGCTATTGTTGCCTCCGCTACAACCGACAGTGGCATCTCCTCAACCCCCTCCACAATCAGCTCAGCCCCCGCCCCCGCAACAACAGCCTGCTCAGCCGGGGACTTCTGCTACTGCTCCTCAGCAGCAGCCCCATGCCACTGGTGCTAATCCGTCTTTCTTCGGGCAACTTAACCCTCAGCAGACTGGGCTCCCCGGTTCGCAAACTGCTTTTTTCCCAACCGCGCCAATGCAGCCTCAAAACACCAGTTTCCAGCAAATGCCACAGTTGAATATACCTCGACAAAGACCTCAAGCCCCGCAGCAACCTTTGAGCCCAGGTTCATTACTACCCCCTCCCCCAAGACCATTATCCGCACCTCAAAATCTCCAACAGCAGAGCCAGTTCGGCCCTCCTCCGCTGCAGCCACAATTAACGGGAATACCTCACACGTCAGCTTTACAGGCTTCACCTGGTCACAGTCTGAACGATTTGAATCAGCAAAGATTCCAACAACAATTCACCCAGCAGCGACAGCCCCAGCCCCAGCCAACTGGATTCTCTCAGCAGGGTCAAGGCCTCCATTCTTTTACAAGTGGTCTCATGCCTCCACAGTCTGGCTTTCAGGCTCAAGGACAGCAATTTAGTGGTCAACATCAACAACCTTATATCAACGGTAATGCAATCGGAAGTCCATTTGCTGATCCCAGGCCGCAATTCCAGTCTCAACCCACAGGCTTTGGTAATTTCAACCAGCTCCAAGGCATACCATCTGGTGGAATAAATTCTGTCCTACCGCCTCCATTGCAACCTCAAACCACAGGCTTCCAGCAACAGCAGCAGCGACCACAACAAACGGTCTTCTTACAACCACAACAGACTGGATACCAGCAACAACAACCCCAACAACAACAACAACAACAACAACAACCGTCCCCAGGATTCCAACAACCCCAACAAACAGGCTTTGGCCAGCCACCCCAACAGAACGGATTCGCTGGCCCGTCAACCTTCCAGGCACCGCCGATGCCTCCAATGCCTCCCATGCCGCAACAACAACCGACTCCCGCACCCCTGCAACCGCAGAAGACAGGTCCAGCACCTCCAGTCAGGTTCGGCGTATCAGACGCGAAGAAATTGACGCCGCAGCCCACGGGCAGAAGGGCGAATTTGGCTCATGCTAGTAAGTCGAATGACTCCATCCCCATAGCTGCTTATATCATGTTATAAGTGCTTACAACTCACGCAGCTGCGCAAAACCCATTTGGATTTTAACGTCGCCCCGCTCCACGACTATACTAGCAAGTCTGGCCTCGACGTTCCACGGCTTGGCGTGTTTTTCCGTCCTGCTCTCTCGAATACGCGCGCCTGCATAGAATAGCCTTTTTACGAGAATTGACTTGTTGAAATGCTCTTCGCTCCCCAAAGCGCAGATGGACGCACTCCTCTTATATCCAGAGCGTGGGTTAGAGTCGAGTCTGGACTCCCACTCCAATCTCAATTGCTATATACGTACATGTACATAGCTCTCTGCTTTTAATCCTGAACTGAACCGAACCGAGCCGAACCTTCAGCCTCCGTGACACAGCGGGTATTTAATTCTTTTCCACATCTCAACGTGACAGCTAGCAGAATAACAGGAGAGGGAGAGAGAGAGAGAAAGCAAGACAGACCCTCTTGAATGGAACAGACCACTCCCGTAACTCGCACCTCAATGCAATACCATCTGATCCGATCCGATCCGATCCGTCTATCCCAATTGGCTTGCCTGCTTGCCTGCTTGCTTGCTGGCTTGCTTGCTATACTCTCACCACTATCGCGCACACACACACACACACACACGTAAAGTAGCTCTACTACTGCACTGCAGTTTATTGCGTCGTTGTGGAAAATCCTATCTATCTTACTATATTAGCCTCGAGGATTTTCCGAAAATCTGTTGTAGGTCCTCCTTGGCGGCTTACTCAGCACAGGCCTATTTCCTTCTTCCTTGCTAGTCTGCGTAGATAGCTTCTTCTCTTCATACACTCATTCATCAAAAACCCCCCAGTTCCAGTTCCAGCAAAGCAAAAAAAATTTAATCTCCTGCTTCGACTTCGTCCTGAAAACTTAGCTAACCTTTCTTTTGTTATGCCGGGGGGGGGGGGGGGGGAAGAAAGGGGTTTCTTTTCTGTTCTAAAAGTTGGAATTGGTTGGGATGTTCAAGAGAGAGAGTCAAGTCAGTCTGACTGACTAAGTTGGTCCATGCCACTGTTATGAACAAAGTATTATCTACATGTAATTACTAAGTGGCTGCTCCATCGGCCAAGAACATTGACTTACTTCACAGGGGTGGTGACAAAAGACATCTCTACTACTGCTACTAAGTACTACTGAATCACTCAGACTCTTTTCTTTTCATCTTCCAAAATACCAGACCACCCTCCCTGCTGTCATTACCCCTTCCTTCCTTCCTTCCCCCATCGTCCATCCGTCCATCCATCCATCCACCCATTCCTCACCATTTCATTCCATTCCATTTCTTACCCCTTCCACTCCTCTCATCTCCTCTCCTCTCCTCTCCAATCCCAACCTTCCATTCCACCCTCCCTCCCTCCGTCCTCACATCATCTTCCCCCCCGCGAACTCCGACCAAGACCTAACCTC
>JAABUK010009258.1_pt1 | contig 13516 bp, 21 predicted proteins | sample 5559141 | NCBI WGS metagenome assembly JAABUK01 (sample SAMN10711869, study PRJNA513367) | rock metagenome | isolation source: Antarctica rocks | place: Antarctica: Victoria Land, Pudding Butte nord | collected 2016-01-03
ACAGCCAAGACTTTCAACACGAGCCGCCAATGACGACGCCGCGCTCCAACGATTCAAGGCAGAAATGGGAATCGTCACCGAAGAGCCAAACTTCAACGGCCACGCCTACGATTCCGCTGGAACTGCTGGGGGTAGCGAAGCAGATAGTATTCAGGCTTTATGTCGATCACTCACAACCCCAACCTACTGCTGAATACCGTGAAGTCGTGGCGGCGTCGTGGGCGAACTATCTTCACAACAAGGGCGTGCCACACGACGCCGCGATGCAACTTTACGAGCGCACTGTTTCCAATCGCAATTCGAGCTTCATGCCGACGATTAGCGAAGTTTTGGCTGAATGGGACAAATGGCTTGAAGCAGGCTTTTGGTCTTCGCGCAACGATTTCGGCGACCCTGATTTGACAATTCCGGCTTTGATGGCGGGCGACGTGTCGGAAATCCGCAATGGACCGGCGTTTGTGACCACATTTGCGAAGTTCGGCGGTTGCGTGACGTGTTTTTGTGAAGGCGACCGCTGGGGCAAGCCGACCGCTCAGATTTTTCACGGCGGCGCGCTGCTCTCAATGGGGCGCGAATACCCAAATGCGACGCTTGATTACGACGAATCGTACTGGGCTTGCAAAGACGGCAAGTGCCGTTTCATCGTTGCTGCGAGCGCATTGGAACCACCATCACGCGAAGTCGCGCCGGTTGAAGTCGCGCCAGCGGTGAAAGAAGTTGTCGTGACATCGCCGCTCAAGGCGTGGCAGATGGCCGCGAGTGATGCAGGATTGGATTTCGCGGCGATGGACGAAAAACAGATCGCCGACTTCCGCGCGTTTTTCAAACAGTGGCAAGCGCGTAGTAGTGGGCGGCTGACGCCTGATCTTTTCGCGTCGCAGTGGGCGGCTTACATTGGCGAATTGCAAAGCGCAGAAGCGGCGGTGATGGCATGAAACGAGAAAGCGATTCAAGTGCTGCATTTGGAGGCAGACCATGAGCATTGACTTCAAAGTCGGCGACCGCGTGAAGGTGACGAATCCTGACGAAGAAAATACCGAACTTGGCTTAAACGGCTTTATTGGCGAAGTGTTCAAGTTGGATGCAGGGTATGTTTTTGTGCAATACCTTGATGGCGGCAGCGATTTCTTTGTTTTCAGCCACCACGAACTCACACTCGAACCCGCTGCGCCGCCCGTGGATAAACACGACGCCTTGCTTGCAGAGTTGGCGCGCACGTCCTGCGAACTCAAAGCAGCGAACGAGCGAATTGCGAAGATGCGACCATTTGTTGAGTTTTTAGCGCAACCGCGCACGTTTTGCTCTGTGTCGAAAGAGCAAAAACAAGCCGCCCGCGCACTGTTGGCCGAACTCGACAAGGAGGACGCTTGAAAAACCAACCGAACCGTGATTACAACAGCAACGACCGTGTGATGACGCCGCCAGAATTATGCGAACGGATTGTCAATCACTTTCAACCGCGCGGCATGGTCTTAGAACCGTTTCGCGGCACAGGCATTTTTTATCACGCTCTTGGCCGACAGCCTGGAACAACGCTGCGATGGTGCGAAATCGACGAAGGCCGCGACTTTTTCGAGTACTCGATGAGATGCGACTGGATCGTGTCTAACCCGCCGTTTTCGCAGTTCAAATCGGTTCTGAAGCATTCGTTTGAGCTTGCCGAAAATGTTGTCTTTCTCGTGACCCTCAATCACGCGCTGGGGTTAAAAGCGCGCTTGCGGCTATGTGACGAATACGGCTTTGGCATTCGTGAGGTTTTGCTTGTAGATACGCCTCCGAAACCATGGCCGCAGTCGGGGTTTCAGGTCGGTGCAGTTCACTGGCAAAAAGGCTACCAGGGCGATGTGAAGATTACCGACAAGAGGACGAAATGACACAGAAAGCGAAGGAGTTTGTTGGTTCTTTGCCAACGCGATCTATCGAAGAGATTGCAAAAATACATGGTATCACTGTCGAACAGGCGAAAGCGAAACAATCCGAGTTGCGCCAAAATCTTATTGACGCACTGAGCGGAAATGTCACTCCGAACTTAATTAAAGCTGTGGCCGAACTCGATAAGGAGACGAAATGAATACAAGCGAGCCAAAAGGCGGTGGCAAATGACGCGAGTTATCGCTGCAGATATAGGTTTTTTGCACTTCGCCTGGATCGTGATTGTCGATGACCAGCCTGTTTTGTGCGGCTGCATTCACACCGACAAGGTGAAACGCGGTGAACATGAGAGCGTTGCCGCTTTCGATGCCCGACGCTGCGCGATAATCGCCGTTGCTTTGTCTGAGGTGCGGAGATGGACGAACCCCGCTCAAATCGTCTTAGAAACGCCAACGGGCGGCGGGCAGAGCGCAAGGGCGACGGCTTGCATGGCGATGGCAACCGCGATAGCTGCGACCGTGTTTCGTAACCACGAATGCCATTGGATGAAACCGGAGCGCACCAAAGAGGCGGCGAAAGAGCCGTGCCTTGTGGCATGGCCGGACTTTGCGTGGCCGAAGCTCAAGCGCGATTCTGAGCATATCCAAGACGCAGCATCATGTTACTTACTTTGGCGCAAATGGCAACTGCAAGGCTGTCCGTTGCCTGAATCGAAACGCAAGCCGAAGCGCAAGCCGCGCAAAAAGGTGGTGAACGTATGAGCAGCCAAAACAAACCGCCGCAATATCCCGCTGTTCGCACACAAAAAGAAGTCGCGGCGTTGATGGGACTGAACTGGTGGCAAGTCGCTGAAGCTGAAAAGAGCGCACTGCGAAAATTGCGGCGCGCGCTCAGTCAAGGGAGTACTCGATGAGACCAAACTTCCAATTTGATTTGATGTATCTGCTTGCGCGCAGCGCGAAGGAGAATTGAAATGACGGCAGACGAATGGGTTTGTAAGCTCAACAAACTGGGCGCTGAAATAGATGATTTGGCATCGTCCATTCATCCAAGCGCATGGGCAGAGCAACTGTTTGATTTGCGCGCACGTTATCGTAAATTAGCGGCAATGCCTACACATGAGGCACAACAAAGCGCTGCACCTCGACGCCTTGCAGCACGGAGAAAAAATGAGCCATGACCATTGTGTGACACTCGCGGCAATCGCTGGAATTGGCTCCGGTTTTTGCGCGGGCTGGTGGTTTGGGCGTTTATTTGAGTTGCGCCGCAAGTCGCGCAAAAAGGTAGCGAGTACTCGATGAGTGACAAAAAAACGCGATGGCGCCAAGGCTACGATGCCGGATACGATGCCGCGATGCGCGAGATGCGCCGCTGTCGGGCAACTTCGGGCGCACGACTGGAAGCCGATTTAATGGGCGAGTCGGATATTCGCGGCATAGAGGAAATTGTGGGTGAGGAGTTGGATTACGAAGAATTATTGGAGATTGCGCACACTCTTGAGAATTGCGCACCAGCGCCGCCTGTTTGCAGTGTCCCTATTCGTGTGAGAGTGACGGATACTCGCGCTGGGTTGCCGCATTGCCCGAACCGACAAACACCGGCCTAACAAAGCGTATGAGAGCAAAGATTTTTTGAGAGAGCAAAGCCCTTGCGCGCGCGCGCGTTCTGTGTTCAAACTTACGCTGTGTCTAAAACACGCCTTTTGCGTGATAGTAGGACACATCCGAGCGCAGCGCCCCTGTCTATCCGAACGCCGACGTTTCGCGTCGGTCATTGATGTAGGCCAGGTGGGGGCGCTGCGCTCTTGACCACCCAGACGGGGGGTGATGCCCGATGAAATAACTTCATCAAAAGGGAAAAGTGCCATTTAATGCGGCGTGGTTAGTGGCCGCGCCGTATTCTCGCCCCGTAGCTCAGTGGTAGAGCGCCGCCGAAATGGCGGGTCGGCGCAGGTTCGAATCCTGCTGAGGCGACCAGTCAGGTTTGGCAAGTCGTCTTCGATTCGTGTCAGGACTATTTTCTGCCTCTAAAATCGCTTCGGCGGTTTCCTCAACACTTTTGCATGGCTTTCAATCTTTCTCTTCGTCGCGGTAATGGCACGTCCTTCAGGGTGCCGTTGTATGCCCTTGAAACCGCGCGCATCGTGGCAGATGAGAACGAACGTCGTGCGCGCGAAACACAGCGTTGGTTGGACGAGATGCAGGAGCAGGAAGACCACGCGGAAATCGAGTCGAACCTGAATCAACGCGACCGCGACGCACAGCGATGGTTGCAGGCGATTCACGAAAAAGGCGACGACGGTAGTTGAATCGAGTACTCGAAACGAGGTTTTACCCACGCATGACAAATAACGAACTATCTTTGCTTATCGCCGCCGCATTGGTGGTTCAGTCGTGCGTGGTTTTGGCGGCAATAAAACAAATGGAGCGTGTAAATATGGCTGGAATTGACGAGTTGAACGCAGAAATCGGGAATCTTGGAACAGCGGTAGACCAGGGCTTTGCGTCGGATGAAGCGGCCTTGAAAGCCGAAAAGGATGCGCACGCCGCCGACCTTTTGTCGCGCGACTTGATTGAAGCCGACCTGCAAGCCAAGATTGCGGCGGGCGCGGACACGCAACCGAGCATTAACGCGCTGAAAGTCATTGAGGCGCGCATTGCGGCTCGTAACGCGCCCGCTGTGCCTGCAACGCCGACCGACCCAACGCTGACCGACAGCGGCGTGCCGAGCGCCTAACGATTGAAAGCGGCGCGGGGTTTCGACTTCGCGCTGCTTTCGCTTGCGACAAATCGAGTACTCGAAATGAGACAGTCGAAGGGCAAGGACGAAAGGTCAATTACCCACGCCCACAAGGGGCGGGGCTTGTAGTTCCAACCCTCACGGTGTTCTGTGAGTAGACCACAATAGGCGCATTGACAAGCGCCCTTTTCGAGATGTTGATTGAGGCGTTGGCGTCGGCATTGGATTCATGTCCACAAGAGAGACACTTAAAATGCTTTTGACTTTTCCGATTCGCTTTTTCACAATGGCCGCACACAGCGCACGTCCGCGACGTGTTGCGTGGGTCAACGCGAACCACAGCGACGCCTGCGGCTTTGGCCTTGTAAGTGACAAAAGCCGCGAGTTGTGCGAACGCCCAATTTCCAATCTGCCAACGCATTTCCTTGTTAAAGCTGGTGCTGCGCTTGCGGATATTCGTCAAATCCTCAATCGCAAGTGCCTTATTCGATGCTTTGGCGTCGTGGACAATTTCTTTGGAGATAACGTGATTCGAATTGCGAACGAACCGCTCTTGTCGTTTCGCGGCTTTCTTCAACCGACGCTTTGCGCTCTTGGTGCCGCAACTTTGAAGGCGCCGCCTATGTTCCCGCAGCTTACGCCGCAGCGCCTTCACTTTGTCACCGGAATAGCTTTTGCCTTCCGACGTGGTTACGATTTCACAGATGCCAAAGTCACAACCGATAACCCCGTTACCGCTGACGGAGGGCGGTTCTTCAACGTTGCACGTCGCCAACAAAAACCATTTACCTTTGACCAAACACAAGTCGCTTTCGCCTTGCCGTGTTTTCAAAAGAGCCGCTTGACGTTCACCACATACAAACGGGATTTTGATACGACCTGCGGTTGTCCAAATCGAAACTTGCCCTTTGTCGAATTGGTAAGTCAAAATTCGGTCGTCATAAGAAATTGCGCCAAGAGGCTTAAAAGTGCGTTTCACTTTCTTATCAAGTTTGTAAGCATCGGCAACTTTAGAAACACAGCGCACAATGACCTGAGACGAAAGGTCAAACTTCTCTCTCGCGCCAGCATAGCCGATTTTGTGAAGCGCAAACTGCCCAAATGTTTGAGTGCCCCAAGCCAACTCAGACAGGTAGTCGCAAGCAGCGTTGGCGATCTGCAAAGTCTCCTTCAGTGCTTGTGCCTGTTCCGGTGTCGGATTCAATTTGACTTGAGCAATCAACTTCATAATTTCAAGTATAGCAGAAACACTATGGAGACTGCAACACTCAAGTCGTCTTGCAGACGACACCTCAATTCCTCCCCACCGACAAGCGGCAAGCCTCGCTTCGCTCAGTGGGGTTTCCTTGAGGTGTCTCAATGAACCGAGGTGTGCCTGAAGACAAAGAAGTGACTGCGCGAATCGAGCGGGAAAAAAAGAGCGCCCGAGAAAAAGTCTCGCTTAAAATACTGGGTTACGATTACGCGCTGTCACAAGAACCCGTGATCGGCTTGGAGAATCGTGGTTTCTTCAATGCGGAAGTGCAAACGATTCGCATTGCGCAGGAAATGTCTCAGCAAAGCAAAGAAGCGACCGTTTTGCATGAGATTATTCACGCGCTTGATTTCGCCCTTGCGATTGACTTGAGCGAAACGCAGGTGCGCCAACTCGAACACGGTCTGTATCAGGTGTTGACGGCGAACGGTGTGTCACTATCGCCGCTGTTAATCGAGTACTCGAAATGAGGCTCAGGGAAAGAATAATGCAACCATTCAACGAACGCGACTTTCTGGAAGGTCTTTTGCTCAGTTTCATGCACTCGCAGTTTTCGCGTTGGAGCACGTCCGATAAGTTGGGCGGCATGATGCCGACCATGATGCCCGCTGCTGAAACCATTCTGACCGGCGCAACCCATCACTACTTGCACAGTCACGCCGCGACTGCTGCTGCAACAGTCGATCAAGCGCCTGCCGTTGCGCCTGCCGCTGCGCCTGCCGCTGCGCCTGCCGCTGCGCCAAGCGAAGGCGGTACAGTCATTACCATCAATCCCGCTGCTTCAATGGCGGAGCATATCGCAGGAGCAACGCTGTGACACAAACTCAAACAACGCTTCGTAAAGGGTGGCACTCGAGCGAGTTCTGGTTTTCGGTGTTCGTCTCAGCCAGTTCGATTATTGGCGCGCTGGCTCACTTTCTGCCGCCCAACTACGCGGCCTTGGCGGTGGCGATTTCGGGCGCGGCCTACACGATTTCGCGCGGTCTGTCGAAGCAGAACACAGCGCAAGGCGCATCCGGCACGATTGACATGAACACGGTGCAAGCTATCGCAATCGCGCTGGCGAATCAATACGTGGCGACGAAGCAGCAGGACGTGGCGACGGTTTTACAGGGCACTTCTAACGCGCCTACGATGCCTGTAGTGCCAACGGCGGCTGTGTCGACTGCCAACCCGAACGCAACGGCGGACAACGAATGACACCGAACACAATCCTTACGCGCGCCGTGATCAGCGCCGTCACTGATTCGCACTTTGAAACCGAGAAGTCGTACTGCTGTCGTTTCGTGCGCGAAGTCGTCGAATCGGTTTACATTGGCGGCACGTTCGACAGTGAGTTTGCAGACACGGCGCGATTGACCGGCCTCAACTTTATTCATGCCGGACTGGGTTTTCGTTATCGCGGCGAAGATTTGGTAGTGGGCGACATCCTGTTCAAAATTCCTGACGCTGGCAAGTTCGGGCACGTCGGCATTTACGTTGACCGTGTGCCAGGCCATGACACGCGGCATCTGGTTGGGGAGAACTCTTCAACGCCGATAGGTCGTATTCAAGGCGCGAAAGGTTTTCGTTCGTTGGAAGAATGGGGACATATCAGCGCTGTGGTTCGTCTGCCGCTGCCACAGGGCACGTCGCAAATCGTGGATGCCGCCAAAGAGCCGCGCCTGGTCGTTGCGCGCGCGTTTCAGGGGCGCTGGATGTATACGGCGGTTTCGAGTGCGGTTTACGATGGTACGACCGGATATTTCACGGTTAATCAGGCGCAACTGGGCGGCGTCTTTCAAAAGAACTTGCAAAGCGCTCGCGTGTCAGTGCGCAAGGCGTGTGCGGCGATTGGTGTCACGATTGACGAAGCGGCGACGGCGGGGGGCAACAAGCTGAACGATGCCAACGATCCGCGACAATATGTGTTTGTCGGTTGAAAAAGGCAAAATAATGACAGAACTACAGCGCATAGCGCGAAATGCAGGATGCAAGATAACGCCGCAGGGCATCGTGCCGCGCATATCGATGTGGGAACGTTTCAAGCAAATTATGCACCTTGACCCAGCACCAGTCGAGTTGGGGCTGTCGTTTGTTTTGATTTTAATGGGTCTGCGTTGTTTTGCGCCTCTGCCCATCTATCCGGGCATGATGCATGACTTATCGCGCAGCTACGGTTTGCCCTTGATCGGGATATGGCTTTTGTCATTGGGCATCATACGTTTTCGTGGTGTTTTGTTGGGTTTGTATCTGGTGCGTCGCGTGGTGTCGTTTTTTTCGCTGTTTACCTGGTTGACGTTTGCAATTAGCTCGGCGATAACGCAGAGGGATTCGTTTTTGCCGGAGCTTTACGTGGCTTTTGCCTGTGCGAGCTTATGGGTATTTTTCAGCGATATTCGTCCGAACGGTGAGGACGATGAAGACGATGAGAATAGCGAGGCGCTGTGAACGAATTTTTACACGATGTTTTTGCTTATGGCACACCAGGCGCGGTCTTTGTGGCGTTCATTGCCGCCTGTGGCGCAGCGATTCTACGACAGCGCTATTCACTCCAAAATCAGAACACGCGCTCCCGAGATCGTTGTATGCGGTTGGAATCGTCCTATCGAGTGGCAGCTCTCTACGGGCGCGGATTGATGGAAACGATTGTCAGCATGGCGGACTTGCACACGCGCGGCGGCTGCGACGACAAATACATTCTCATCCGCGTGCAGGAGATTTCGAGAGAGCCGTTGCCTTTTGACAGCCTCGATTACTTCGTAAAGACCGGCGAAGAGTTGCCCCAGGTGGGTCAGGTAGGAGAATCGAAATGACCGAGAAAATCACAAACATCATCGCTGAAACGTTGTGCATCGAACCGGAACTGGTTGTACCGGACGCGCGGCTCAAAGAAGACTTGGGCGTCGATTCGCTGGATGTCGAGGAGTTGGGCATTGAGTTGGAAGAACAGTTCGATGTGTCCTTTCCGCGCGATGCGATGCAGAAGTGCGAGACGGTTGAAAGCGTGATTTCGATGGTTCAAATGTTTGCAAAGCGAGAAAGGCCGCTGGCGGGTGAAGCGAAAGAGTTGTTGCGATAACGAGTATTCAAAATGGACGACTTTGACACTCCCCATGCCTAAAGGCAGGGGATTCTTGGTTCAATGACCGTAGCCTTGCGAACAAGGTCTAACACAGTCTCCCCAAGCGTATGAACGAGATAATGACATGAAAAGTAATTATGCAACGCGTGACGCCCGAGTAAACGAGTGTTTTAAAATGCTCGTGGAAGGCGCGACGCGTGCGGATATTCAGCAATATGCAGCAAAAAATTGGCAAATCACTGAACGTCCTGTTGATGCTTATATTGCCGCTGCGAATAAATTATTAGAAAAAGATTCCAAAACGATTCGTGAATCCGAAATCGGGAAAGCTGCCAACCGGCTCAATTCTTTGTATGCAAAAGCGCTGGAGATTCAAGATTATAAAACCTGCCTCGCGATTCAGAAAGAGATTGCAAACTTGTTCGGCTACAATGCGCCGACACAAACCGAAGTCAGCGGCAAAGGCGGAACCGATTTGAAGATCATTGTGGAATATGTCAACGACGATACGACTACAACTACCGACACTCCATCCTGAGCAGCAACGCATCAAGCGTGAAGCGAAGCGGTTTAATATCGTGGACTGTGGAAGACGTTTCGGAAAATCTACTCTCGGAGAAGATTTGGGTATTGAAGTCGCTTTAAGCGGATACCCCGTTGGATGGTTTTCGCCCAACTATAAATATCTGATGGAAGTGTGGCGCGACCTCGTTCGGTTACTGGCTCCCGTCGCCCGCCGCGTTAATTCATCGGAGCATCGAATCGAATTGGTGACGGGTGGAGTGATCGAAGCGTGGAGTCTGGATAACCGCGACGCGGGACGCAGCCGAAAATATAAGCGTGTGATTATTGATGAGGCCGCAATGGTGCCATATTTGGGCGCCTCGTGGAACGAAGCGATTAGCGCGACGCTGGCCGACTACAAAGGCGACGCGTGGCTTTTGAGTACTCCCAAAGGCCGTAATTTCTTTTGGGAAGCGTGGATGTTAGGTCAAGACCCGCTGAAACCGGAATGGATGAGTTGGCAGATACCGACAAGCCAGAACCCGTTTATCGCACCGTCAGAAATCGCAGCGCAAAAAGAACGTTTGCCGGAGCGGGTGTATCAGCAGGAATGGGAAGCGAAGTTTCTTGAGGATGCGGGCGGCGTGTTTCGCCGGGTTGCTGAATCGGCAACCGCCGTTCCTCAAAATGAGGCCATGTACGGCCACCAATATATAATTGGTGTGGATTGGGGCAGGCAAAATGACTTTACGGTTTTATCAGTTATTGATATTCAAACTCAAGAGTTGGTTTATTTAGATCGGTTCAATCAAATCGAGTATGTAATTCAATCAGGGCGGCTCAAAGCACTTTGCGACCGTTTCAAGCCGGACACGATTATTGCGGAAGAGAACAGTATCGGCGCACCGATTATCGAGCAGTTGCGGCGTATGGGTTTGCCCGTTCGCGGTTTTATGACGACCAACGCAAGCAAGGCGGCGATTATTGATGGGCTGGCGCTGGCATTCGAGCAGGGCAGCATCAAAATACTAAATGATGTTGTTCTGGTGAATGAATTACAGGCTTATGAGATGGAACGTTTACCATCTGGGACATTGCGCTACGGAGCGCCGCAAGGTCAACACGATGATTGCGTGATAGCGCTCGCGTTAGCGTGGCAAGGTGCAAATAAGCGAGTTGAACGCACGCGCAACACCTCGGTCAGCGTCGCGACTTATGGCTAATTTTATGGATAACACTCAATCGCTGTCTAAAATACCGTTCGACAATTTGACGCTCGCCCAATCGCAACAGGCGGTAGAAATCACGGCGCTGATGGCGGATGCTTCCACGACCGGCGCGGGAATGTGGGGCGGCTGGATGGGCGGCGAATGGGGAATGACAAGCATTATCCCCAACATGAGCGGCGGCGGCTTTGCGCGCTATCACTGGCTCGCTCAAAACAAAGCGTTCTATAAAGGCGATCACTGGCAAAACGCGTTAGGTTGGGTTGGGCCGCAACCGTTGCCCGGCGACCTACAGTATTTTCCGACGCTTTATAAAATCTACCGTCAATTCGTAGCGAAAAACATGATTCGTGAAGTCGTGCATCGTGTTATTGGCGGTGTCCTGGGGCGTGATCCATTCTGGAACCTCGTCTTGAAACGTCCGATGACTCCCGACGAAGAGCCAACGCTCGAGGAATCGGCGATGGTTGAGGATGCAGTGGCGGCTGTTTCGGACTGGTGGAACCGACGCGAAGTGCTGAAAAATCTTCAGGAAGCGGTTGGCAAGTCGTGTTACTCAGGGCGCGGCCCGCTGCGCCTCTATGTGCCGGAAGGTTTGCTTGTGAATGGCGAAGTGTTGCGCGCTACGACTTTGCAGGAAGCGCTCGATTATATTCATATCGATGTGCCGGAACCGGAACAGGCCGCCGTTATCGTCGACTCTGCGACGCGAGCGCGTTGTGGCATCTACTACGCGCAGAATCAGCGCCAGGTATGGGAAAATAGCGGCGGTACGCCTTATGCTGAATTGACATATTTGGATGAGAACAGAAAAACCGTTACGCGCAGCATCGACGAAGATTTTGACGAAGCCGAAGCAGAAAACAACGGGGATGAGCGGCAAGTACTCGATTTAGGCGGGCGCTTGCAGCAAGGCGAGATCGTGCGCCCCGTAATGGTGACTGAAACCGTGCGCAGCCTGCAAAAGCTGCTCAACATGGCTTTAACGATGCTCTCGAAAAATGTCGTGATGGGCGGTTTCTTAGAGCGCACGCTCCTGGATGTGCAACTGCCTGGTAAATACATTGACGAAGCGCAAAGCGACGGCACGATCATCGAACGTTTCGTCCCTGACCCGATCAACGTCGGCGCGGGTGCTTTCAATGTCTTCGAGGGCAAAGAACACATCGACGAGAACGGCAACAAAACACGCGCTACGCCGCAGATGCACTATCAGGAACCGGTTGATGTTACGACGTTTCTTGAAACCGCGCGCGCCACCACGCAAGCCCTGCTCGAAGAGGTTCATCAGGATTTCGTTTTGATGAATACGCACGCGACGGCCAGCGGCAAAAGCCGCGAAATGGCGCGCCAGGAGTTTGAGAGCGATCTGCGCATCACGGCAGCGAGCGTCGAAACGTGTGGGCGATGGCTCCTTGAAACCGCGCTTGCGATGGCGGCAGAGTTTATGGGGGAAGCGAATCGCTATGATGTTCTGCGCGTGACGTTCGAGTGCCGTATCAGCGCCGGTGAGCGCACGGCACTGGACCGCACCGAAGACCGCAATCAGGTCGCGGCGGGTTTGTTATCGCGCGAAACCGCCATGGGCTGGAATGGCATCGAAGACACCACTGCGGAATTGAACAAGATTCAGTCTGAAAGCGCGCGTTTCAATCTCAAGGCGCAATACGAGGAAGAAGCAGCGGGATTACTGGCCGGCATTCCGCTGGATTCTCAGTGGCGGATTGCGGGCGTGGATGAAGAAGAAATCAGCGAACGTATCGCAGCGATTCAAGAGGCCAAACTGTTAATTCCAGGTGTTATCGCAGCAGAAGTCGCAGCCAACGTTGCGGCGAGTGTGCCCGATACTGAAATTTGGGCGAGCGTCTTGAAACTCGATCCTGAGAAAATCCGCGCGCTGCAACTCACATCAATGGGCGATGGTTTTCCGGCGCCGCCAAACGGCGCACCGCAAGTGCAGTCGGTATCTCAATGAAAATTACGCAACGCCACCAAAACGATTTCGCTACTTATATCCGCTGGCGCGACGAGTGCAGCGATTTTTGCCCGCAGACATTCATCGTGCCGCTAATAAGTGCCGCCAAATCGCCGCAGACCGTGCTCGAAGCGTTTGTTGAATATGACACGCACGGTAAGCTGACGCGCCCGCTGCAAAGGTTAGAAGACGCCGAGCCACTGCGTAAAGCAGTTGAAGGCAAAGCATCACTGAACTTGCACATCAAAATGTGGGTAGAGGGTTACGAAGATTGCGGCGGCGTGTTCTGGCTTGAAAGCGAACTGATGCCGGAATATCACTGGTTACCAAGCTGGGTTTGGAAAGCAGTTCAAAATCAGTGGGCGCTAAAAGTGCGATAAGCGCGTAGCAGTGAGAAATTTGCTATAATGAGCAACGCGAGTACTCAGAACGTCGTCATAGATACCGCAAAGCTCTGGCAAGCGTTAAGCAGCTACGCCGGACGTGTGGCACAAAGCGACGACCCGAAAGCGCACCGCGACGCTGCGAAGACGCTGCAGAGCGAGTTAAGACACTTGAGAACGAGTACTCGATAGTCGTTACAACAACTAAATATCAGGCCACAGAGATTTATCTCTTTCCGCCGCACATTCCGCAAACGCTCAAGAGAGCCGATGCGAGATGTGCGGCTTTTTTGTTTTTACAGTCGTTTTATTTTGCTCACTTTTGGGCATACGGGAACCATCACAATGGCAGATGAAAATACCGCGACACCTGCAAACACGTCTGAGGAAGACGGAAAAAACACCGCAGCTGAAACGGGAAACGCAGCAAACAACGGCACCTCAGCCGACGCAAATGAGGGTGTCGCAAAGACTTTCACACAAGCCGATGTCGACCGA
>JAABUK010009259.1_pt1 | contig 13515 bp, 14 predicted proteins | sample 5559141 | NCBI WGS metagenome assembly JAABUK01 (sample SAMN10711869, study PRJNA513367) | rock metagenome | isolation source: Antarctica rocks | place: Antarctica: Victoria Land, Pudding Butte nord | collected 2016-01-03
GTAAGATAGTGATCATAAGAATAAATTACTTAAGTATTCTTTTCCATTCTTAAATAAGAAATGTACGAAGTGAAAGATGTAGAGAGTAAAGCAAAACTTCTGTGTGATATCTGCTTTTCCTCTCTCTCTAAAATAGATCTTATAGATATTAAAGAATATAAATATTTTTAAAGAATTCTATAATAGAAAGAGATTAAGAAAAAAGAAATCTTAAAAGTAATTAGTTGTATAAAAAAAGATAAGATTTCTGAATTAGATGAAATCTTAAACAGAGTTATTCAAATTCTTATATAAGAAAAGTTAAATCTAATTAGAAGACTATTTCAGATCTATCTTATATAAGAAATCCAATCAGATCACTTTAAAAGCGCTTATATAATCATATTAAAGAAGTTAAATAAGAGAGACTACTTAAACTTATTAGCGTATAGATTAATCATATTATTAAACACGCTAGAAAAGATTTTAAAGATAATAATATTTAATTAAATAAAATATATTACTGAATTATATAATCTTTTATTAAATTTATAATATAAAGCACGCTCTTTAAGAGTAATAGAGACAGCATTATAATAGATTACAGAAAAGATATATATAATCTAAAGAAGAGAAAATAAAAAAGTTGTAAGTCTTCTCTTATTAAACGTAATAAAGATATTTAATAAGATCTCACACGTATAATTAACTCATAATCTGAGAAAAAGAAAAATTTCAGAGTCACTTATATAATAAGTAATAGATTTTCTCTCCGATTATTATATAAAGATAAAGATTAACAAGTTTATATTATTAGAAGTATTAATCACAGTAGAAATCTTATAAGACTTATTAATATCTTTAATTCTATATCTCTTCTATAATATTAATTTATTAGAAAAGTGCGATAATATTAGACTTTATATGAGCGCAATAGAATTTATAGATAATGTTAATATCTTAATATATAGTAAAAATACGGAGAGAAATTATTAAGTACTTACTAAAATTTATAAGAAATGCACGAATTAAATAAGAAAATATAACTCGAAATTCTGCTTAAATAAGTATAAACTAATCTACTTCAGTTATATAAAGAGAAATTTTAATATAAAGACGAGATTAAAGCTTAAGAGATAAGAAATTAACTTAAAGAATGATATATAAATTCTTAATATTTAACTAAATATTATACTCAGATAATAATTCTATTTTCGGGTAATTAAAGTAAAATTAGTTTATTTAATTAACACTCTTTATATAATTATAGAATTTATCTAAGATATCTCTTTAAAAATAGAAAAATAAGTATATTAAATAGTTATACGCTTAATTATTATATATAAAGTAAGCATCTAACATATATTAAAAGAGATTAAAGAATATTATAAAGAAGTAAGTAGAAAATTATAAACTCTTTAAGATAAATATCTTTATATAATTATAGAAGTATATAAAGTAATCTTAATAAAGATTTTAGAAATGAAGATATATATTTAATCTCTAAATCTTTACACAAAAAATCTGACAGCTAAGATTACAGTCAGAATTTAAGTATTTAAAGTTATTAAAGAAATTAATAATATATATATTAGAATTATAAGATAAACTGTAGATAGAAGAGATTATATAATAATAATTCGTGCAATATTAAAAGATTATATAACTAAGTGACTTACTTAATTCAATTTAAAAAATTAGAATATAATAAGATTAGATAATAAGACTTCTCTGTTAGATTTATTATAAGAGAAATCAAAGAAGTATATAAAGTCTTAAAAGCTAAGAAAAATATATGAAGAAATCCGCTTAGTCTGCGAACGAAAATAGAAAAAGAAATAAAAGAATAATTAAAAAAAGAAGCATTTAAAAATAATCCTTTCAGAATTAAATAAAAATTCAATAATATTATATTAAGAACTTAAGAAATATGAGAGCACACTTCTCATACAGCTTTATACGGGTAAAATTAACTTTAATTAGTTTTTACACGAAAGAAAGATGCCCGAAATTAAAAGCTCTTAATGTGAGTGTATATAAGATGATATGATAGTAGAACACGTTCTACTGAAATATTCTCAATAGATCACGGAAAGAATGGAACTCATCAACCCTCTTCGTATAATAGATCTGAGGATAATCCTCTCAGAAAAGAAAGGATGCAGAGCAGCTATCAGAATGATACTCCGTACGAAGCTGCTCAACTAATTTAGATCGACGGAGGAAGTCCTACAGAGTGAGAGGGAAGAGAAGAGAAGAGGAAGAGAGAGAGGGAGAATAAATTGAGTGAGAAACAGGAAATTTAATTTAATAGACGTTTAAATGTTCGTACGAGAAGACCTACATAGATTAGTTTTAGTCTGGATTAGGTAAATAGAATTTACTACTACTAACTCGCCTATCCCTGACCTGCAGGACACTTCTGAAGTCAATAGGCTCATTTTCTGTATACTCCTGTGCCAAACGCCGTACGGCTAGATCTGGCAGAGCAAGTTGTGAGGGATGGAGTTTGGTCATCACCCAGCGCTGACCGTAGAAGATTAACATTGCACCTGAAGGAGGCAGTGCCCGCGTAGACGAAACTTCCGCTCTTCACACCTGATATTCGGCCCCACCGTTGAGATTTTTGGAAAAGCAATACTCTGTGAAATTACCGTTTGTATTAGGAGTTCGCCGTCCGCTCTAGAGACATTCGCCAAGGGACCCGAATGCTTGGCATAAATCTCAGGAGAGCAGGAATCCAAGTCTAAGTCCAGCACCCATGTCTGACTCTATCAAGACTTTATTTGTATAAATGAAACGATGTCGCGCGGTGCCCTGCACAACATCCATCTCTCTTTGTCCTCGTTTACAGCTTCTCTCACATCGAGCGCAGCACCTGCGAAGCACTGTCCTGCGTGCAAACGACCATGGCGGCGAGAATTCTCATCAACACCATCCCGATATATGACCAGACTGCGGAGCGAGATGTTTACCTGGCTAAATACTCGGGGAAAGAACTTTGAACATCCCGTCAAAGAAGATACCAATTACTTGACCGACTACGACCGACAGGGTTTCCGGGTAGAAGAGAGAGAGGTGTTTAGAGGCTCTGGTGGAGGAGGAAGATCAGAATCGGTGGGAGGACCTGCAAATGGAAGTGAAAGAGGCAGATCCACACCTCCGAGGCCACGGCAGCCTTTTCCACTCAATGGGCATTTTATATCTCGACCCATATTATCTGAACAGCTTCGGGAGGAAATCTGGACACGAGTCAAAGTCGATAAGAAGTCTATACGTATTGTCTCAGTCGAGCTTGGCGTGGAGATGAGACGAATCGGTGCAGTCGTCAGATTGATGGAGGTTGAAAAGCAATGGAGAGCAGAGGTAAGCCGCCACCCGCTCCCAGTCCATCTCCTTTCGTATTCTCGTGATGAACAACCAAATATCGATTAGTCTTCCAGACTTCCCCATGGTGATCATTTGAACAAATTACAACTCTCTGAATGAAAGCAACCTTACACAAGCACACCTCTCAATGAGTTTGGAGAAAAATGTTAAGAATCTTCGTGTATACAGAACAAACCCCTTGCCCTTCCCTACGCAGAGGCCATCCGTTCCATGCTCCCCACCACTCCTCTTAGAAATCCACCACAACCCCACGAAACCGTCAACGACCTCCCCGTCCACAGCATGACCCTCCCCCAACTCTTCTACCCCACATCCGAATCCCGCCAATTCAATCGTGTGGACGCTGGCCGCGTCTTCTCTGGTGCACCGCGTCTACCCGACGAAGAGGACGTCGGCCAAGGCGGCCAGAGTGTCGAGCCTTGGAAAGACACCTCTATCGAAATTGTTGGTAAACCGGGTCATGAGAGACCTGTCTTGAAATCCGCGGACGTGAGGATACCTCATCCACATCTGGTTGCTTACGAGAAGGATAAGCTGGACCACTATTTGAACAACGCAGAGAGGAACGAGCGGTATCATGCGCGATTGAGGGAAGGAGAAGAGCAAAGAGCCGAGAAGAAAGAGGCGCAAAGGAAGCGAGAGGAAAGGCACACGCTGAGGGTAGATACGGGGAGGTACGAGTTCTTGATTAAGGATTGTCAGACCACAAGGGTGGGGACTGGGTTGGATGGAAGGGGAACGGCGAGTCCCGGGAAGAGGTACGGCGTGCCAAGTCAGGATAGGAAGAGAGGGGTCGCTAAGATCCCCACGAAGGTTGAGGTGTAATGTAGGAGTTTCAGAGAAGTGCTCAAGATATACAAAAGAGTGTACTGTTCTTCGCATTTGTGTACTAAGCTCCCTCCATGCAGACTGCGCATGGCGCCATGAACATAAACTTCGCACTTCTAGATCATCGTCCAACCTCCATCAAAGCCCAGCAAACCTCCCATCTTTAAACCCAAGAACAGAAAAAATACCAATTTCCGTCCTACCCAATGGAGTCGATTAATTCTTGTTACGTATATAGAAGCCGCATGTGTATGCATCTGAGCGAGAATCGACTGCGTTCTATTGTCTACTACCTCCCTCGACTAATGAAAACCATTGAATACTGGAATTATCCAACTCCCGACCTTGCCGTTCTCCGCAAGTTTGTTCATTTGCTCACCGATAGCGAGCCAACCAGCTACTCTTCCTCTGACCCACGCCTAGTACGTTTCCTCCGACATCAACCAGACTACCCTCCCCCTTCGGCTTATCAAACCCGATATGCCAGTAGAACATGCCTCCCAGCCCCTCCTCTTTGACAAACCACGCCTTCGCCTCAACCGACATCGCATTATCGTACGTGATGAACCCTCCACCTTCTGCTGTCTGAGGACCAACACACCATGCTGCCACTAGATTTGAATCGAATTGCTCGGCACAAGGAGTGATGGCTTCAGGGTCGGAGCTCTGACTACCAGAATTCTCGTGGCGATCCGTGATAGGCAGGTGTCTGTATTCGAAAATCCCTCCTTCCTGTATAACGTGCCCATCAAAAGGCTGGCCAGGACCAGTAGCCCCGAGGAAAGACCTTCCGTACAGTGGTACACCAAGCACGATCTTTTCCCTTGCCACTCCCTGCTCGAGAAGAAACTGCGTGGCCGCCTCTCCTGAAGTCTTGGCGGCAACGCTGCAATCCTGACCTTCCTCCGGACACCTCAGCTGTGCATGGTGCCCAGACTCGCTAATACCGGCGAAAGGACCCACAAAGTCGTACGCCATAACGTTGATCATGTCCACGAAGTTGGAAGCCTCTCCAAGGTTCATGTTTCTCAGCGCCCACACACCTGCAGGAACAGCAGTCGTGACAAGGTATTGTGGAGATGGCAGAGCGTCTCGGAGGCGTGCAAGGAGGTAGGTATACTGCTGACTCTGAGCTTCGTTTGATGGATGTTCCCAGCCAATGTCGATACCATTCATTCCGAGATCGTCCACCAGCGTTCGAGCAGTGGAAATAAAGCGCTCGAGGTGATTCTCATTGGAAGTGATGTCGTCAAAAGTCTTTCCATCAGCTTCTCCTCCGACGGAAAGTATAAGCTTCATTGTGGGATGTTTTTCTCTCTGGACTTTTCTAAAAGCATTGATGCAGCCGTTGGTGCCATCAACAGAGAGCTCGCAGTCGGCGCGCTCATCAGTAAGCTGTATATCAAAGCGTCAGTAGCAATCTTGAATTGTAATAGCTAGAGCCTCACGATCACAGACCCGTCCCCGTCCAGTCTAAGCAAAGTCAGCCGCGTACGTCCAGGATGTCAGATCGGGAACATCTTACTTCGCAAACGCGTAGAATATATGCGATACATTGTCAAGGTTCAGGCTGTCCGGAGTCTGCCCATTGTATACTCGCCAATTGGGAAAGTAAACAGCATTGACGAAGTCGGTGGTTTTCTTGCGCTGCGTCGACTCGTTCGATGTAGTGGTTATTTCCGAGGGACCTGTCCGAGCATTCACGGAACCACTCAGCTGGTCTCGGAAGTTCTCGGGCCTTTTGACGGGCCCTGAGAATGGTTTGGCTTTTTGGACAGAGGAGATCGACGAAGAACGCGACTGGGGTGGCCAGCTGTGGCAGATTCTGGAAAAGCACGACCCCATATTGATGCTTGCAATGAAAGATAGAATTATATGACTTCAAGAGCAGGAGAAAGAAACACGAAAGCGAGGAGAAAGCGTTTGTAGATAACGAAACCATGGAGGCAAGCACAAGAGATACTATCACAGAAAGTGCGTAGCTGCGCACCTGCTGGAAAGCGACTGCGAGATAGATAGAAGCAGGGACAGCTATCACTAAAAGAACATCCAACAAGCACTCGTCGCCGGGTCCATCAAACAACAGCTGCACACTTACTACGAGGGACGATCCTTCCACACTGTCCTCAGAGACATATTCCAAGAAGAGGTCGTTTGAGCGCAACAAACTGGAGTTTGGGTGAGACATGCTGAACATCAAGGATGCATTCTCGCAGTTTTCTTCAACGCAGGGTCTAGGTGACGAAAAAAACACCATTATCGAATAGCATGTAAGGCCTTCCGGACCGCTTTGATATGGGGTACTAGTACGGCAGTCCCTCAGACGTACTTTTGGCTTACTCAGCGCGAACAACAGACTGAGAGGTGGAAGAATTTGGATGACTAAGGCATGAAAGTGACGGGATCTTCCACCGCTTCCTCTCACGTCTATCCACTGTGTTCTCTCATACCAGTCCAATTACTGCCGTTCATGTAGCAATGTTTCCTTTCTAAACACTTTACCTACTGAATCATCTGCCTAGTGGTGGCATCAAGCGACCCAAAAAGCATCTCACGAAGCATCTCACGGCGCATCGTCATCACGCATCGTCATCACCATCGCAGACAACAAAGATCAGATTCTAGATAGTGTTCATGAATACGCAGTATCAATACTGCTGGAAAGGATGACCACAACTACCGAACTGGTCCTCTCCACGGAGCCTCTCAAAAGCCCTCCGACCTTCTCGTTCACCCCATTCCTCCGCAGTACCTACAGTCATGCCCTGATAGCCACTACACCCGTCTGCCCAGCGTTCGCAGCTGGTCACTGCCCTCTTGGTCGAAGATGTCCGGACCGACATCCAACACCTTCGCAACAACAATCCTCAGGCTACCACCATTACGGTCGTCAAAATGACAACTACGTTTGCAAGCATTGGCTGAAAGCACTGTGCATGAAGGGGGACAATTGTGACTATCTGCATGAGTACAATTTACGGAAGATGAGCGAATGCCAATTCTACAATCAAAACGGCTATTGCCAGAACGGTGACGAATGTCTGTATCTACACGTCAAGGAGGAGTCAAGACTTCCTTTGTGCGAGGACTACAACAAGGGTTTCTGCGAAAAAGGACCCAAATGTGGCAAGAGACACGTAAGAAGGAAGCTTTGCAAATTCTACCTTGCTGGCTTCTGTCCAGATGGTAAAGAATGTACTGAAGGAGTGCATCTGAAGGTTGGTGGAGAAGAAAGCAAAGGGGATGGAGATGACGCTGGTTTGAGGAGAAGAAGAGCAGATGAGATGGAAAGACGTGATGACGACGATGGAAGACGAGATTTCGGACGAAATAGGGACGGTGAGGGTGGACGTTGGCGAGGTCGTGGCGGAAGAGGCGGAAAATGGAAGAACAGGAGAGATAGATGATATGGAAGACGCCCGTCAGTTAGTTATTTGGACTGAATAGGCTATCCTCTGAGCCATCTCCGGACGAACTGACGTTGAATCCCAAGTTCAAGCGAGCACTGTATGTCCGCCCGGTGGTGCCTCTCCAATTCAAGACTGCAGAACATCCGAGCGGCTTCTGCAGTGTATTTCGCCTAATGCCGCTTCAACCTCAGCAGGTAGAGGCTCTCCCCGCACTTCTCGAGCTTCTTCGCGAAATTCTTCCATCAGATCCGCCGGGACACGGTCTCTCTGGCTGGCTTCTAGGTATGCTGCAACTACGACAGCCACGTATCGCTGCTCCATTTCCTCCCTGTATCTTTGCTCGAAGAACCAGCGCACGAACTGGGTTTCCTCATCGTCTGTTCTTGCCAAAGGGCGGTCGGCGACATCAGATGAAAGCCCTGCGCCTACCAGATACCTCGCAGCGGACGCTGATGCCACGGCCGATGATGTGGCATCAGCGTCGTGGAATCGATTTTCACGCGTCCAAGCATGATAAAATGAAAGCGCTGTTCTCTCGGCATGATCGTCGCGGATGGGCATTTCACGTGTCCAGCCCCCGTTTTGAGCCTCCGAAGGTCCTGCTCGTGCTGTACCGCTGTTGTTGCCTGTTCCAGTCTGCCCCTGCGCTTCATCGCCGATGGGATAATTATCTGTTGCGTCCTGCTGATCGATATGCTACCATCGTCAGCAGCTGCACGGCCATCGGCTTGTCGTGAGTCTAAGGGGTACCTTTGCTACCTCTGCATCGCTCCCAACGACAGAGGCTCCGGTGTCCGACATCTATCCTGAGTTAGCATTTGCTCCAGCCAAGAATTGCTAGCTTGTGGTCATACTCCGAGGAGAGACGAGTTCGGAGTGTTGTCGAGATCGGCGACTTCTCGCTTCTGTGAAACTTCCTGTAAGATCAGCATGTGCAGACCTGGGAAGCATTACACCAGGGACGCATGAGGAAGAACAATGCAGCCGTACAGGATGTGAGAGCTGAGTTCAGTGTTGGAAATGGTCAAGGAAGGCAACAGCAGGAAGTGGCTAATACGAACCTCTTGTGCTTGACGGCAAACCAAAGAATCGAATGAAAAGGAGAAAGTTTCAACGATGAGATAAGAGCTAGTTAATGAACCTTAGACGCTACCAAATACGTTACCTTGTGAGTAGTGAATACTCACGCGCGACCACTTGAGCCGTATCCCCACGTGATAAGACCCGATCTCTCAGCAGTCCGGCAACCGATCTCCTTGCCTATGATCTTTAACTCACTCTTGAACACCGACCAACTTTTGTTCCTACAGCAAAAGCAATTGAGTCCAGGACGCACAGCAAACTCACCACTCGAAACACGCACCTCGAGTGTTGGTTGCTCTCAGCTCCACCTCGACTTACCAGCTTCTTGAGACCGTATGCAGTCATATACCAAGACAGCGCAATCACGGTTCGCGTGGTGTCCTCGACCGTGGCCTCGATCCACGCGAATTCAGTTTACGAAATACGAAGGGACGTTGGAAATCCCACGGTGGACATCTCCAGAACGCCGAGATGTTCAAGGGAAGAAGATGAGAGGATCAGCCAGCAGTGAGAGCAAGAGTGAACCTGGTGCGGCTATACGCGTTCGTTCTATGTGGACGTTGCCCTGTCGGTGTGTCGGTGGGAGATGTTTCGTTTGGATGCAATATTAGAAACAAACAAGGGAGGAAGCGTGATACATTGGAAGAAGACTCTTGAGGTGGTCTGGCACTAGTGTTCAGAAGGTGGCCCTATCAAAGCATTGGGGAACATGATCTTAGACTAAGTAACAGCAAGAAGTATGGGCGCTTTTTGCTTTGGTTGTACGTTCGACCATAGAGGGGTGTGAATCAGTAGGTGTAGATAAACTCTAGCTGTCTCGTTCAAATCTACCCCTTTACTATCTCAACAGCTGAACGCTGGACCAGGAGGATGTCGTGTCCATTTCGCTCGCTTCTCCCATAAACAAAGCCCCATGCGCCCTCGCCATGCCAGGAAACACTAAACCCCTCCGCCATGCCCATTCCCATTCCCATTCCCATTCCCTCGTATGAAAAATCTCACCCCTGACCCCACCCAGCACTTCCTCCTCCCCTCTCACTTCCCTTTTTCACACCTTCTCGACATTCAAGAACGCCTCCGGCGGAATCTTCTCCTTATTTACCAACTCCTGAAAATTCACCCACGCCTTCCCCACATCCCATCCATTCTCAATCAGACACTTAGCCGCCCACTCGAGCTTCATACTCGTCTTAAAAGACAGCTCTATCGCCAACACCTCCTGCTGAACCTGTACATCCGACTTCCCCGGGCCGGGCTCCCCAATCCCAGACCCCGGCGCCACCTCCGGATGCGGTATCCTCGGTTCCACCAGGGGTGCCATCGACGGGTCTTGGTACGTGCTGCTCATGCCCCATGCTTCTGCGCCGCCCGGGCCGCGCAGCACGAGGATGTCGCTGACGACGCGGATGCCGCCGATGCCGGCTCCTGGGCCGAGGACGAAGGTGCGGTCGAAGGAGCGGCGGTCGATGGTCTTTCCGGTTTGGGGGTTCATTTCTTCGAAGTGGCCGTGCACCATGATGATGAGGCCACCGACGCCGCCGCCGGCTTCGCCACTGGGGTCGGGGAGGCCGGGGAGTGGGTGGCATTCTATTAGCCAGTCGGCGGGGTGTTGGTTTAGGGATGGGTGTTTGGTTCTGGGCATGTCTTTCCATACGCCCTGTATTTGTTTGCCGCTATATAAGCGGGATTGGCGGGCTGGTAGGTGGGTGATTTTGAGGAGGTTGCGACTTTTCCTGATGTATTGATCCCAGGTTGAGCTGTGGCTCTCTTCGTTCTGAACCCGCTTGGCGTGTGTGTTGACGCTGACGGAGAAGGTCGAACTTGTGTCGTAAAAATTCTGAAGCACCAGGTCCCTGTTCGCGTCGAAAAGCGGGAAGAAGTCGGTCATAAATTTTGCGCCGATATTTGCTTCGTCTTGGAAGTAAGGTGGCATGACTTGTATGGGGTTTTGTAGGTTTTTAATATCTTTTGGAGTTCGAATTTCTGCGCCGTTGAGCTGGAGGAGTTTCGGATACCATTTCATAATGGTCTTTCTGAAATCTAGCGTGGAGTCGATAGGATTGTTTGAGAGAATTAAATGCTCAAGGTCACGGAACTTCCATCGCCAAAATTTCAACCCCTCGAAATCTAATATAAGATTGTTGGAGAGATCGAGGTTCTTTAGTGATGGGAAGGTGGATGCGAGTGCGGTGATGTCGAAAACACTGGCAAGCTGGTTGCTGCTGACGGTGGCGCTTTCGACCGATTTCGCCTTCTTTCCTGGTGTATCCCAAACCTCATCACAGATTTTCATGAGGACAGGGAAGAACTTGGATTCTGTGGCTGGAGTCGCAAAGACACCCAATTGTTGCAGATCAGGATCTTGTTTCAATGCGGAGAGATTCAGTAGTCTCAGACTAGGATCGTAGCGTTTGCCCAGGACTTGCGTGAGAATGGCTTTTGTGTTCGGCCCAGTTTGCCACAGATCTGATTGAGGTTGCTTTGCGAACCCATTTTGACCATGCGATTGTCCTGCAGGCGCCTGGTCAAAAGGTGATATCCTCACTTCGGGTACTGTATTGATGCCGTATATTTCGACAATAAGAGGTGCTCCTGCGAAGGAAAAGCCATTCAGATGTAGCATTCTATCCAACAGGTCCGGCCGTATAGATATCACGTACGCATCTCCTTCGCGTCGTCCCTAGCCATCAGTCAGCGAGACCGAAGATCTTCCGTGGATAGCACTACACATACCTTTGTAATCTTAGCAGATGCCTTTCTCTCGAGGAAGTCCCTTAATTTGCCAATACCCCCATCATTGCTCTCCGCCGCCTTGCTATTCGTCCAGCCTCGAACGCTGAGATGGACAAGGGCTCCTTTCGAGCTGTCGGCCCCATCCGTTTGACCATCGTCATATCCCGTCGGGAAGCCCCCTGAAGAGTGCTGTTGCGATCGATTATGGCCGCCGCCTCTCTGACCACCTCTGTATCCACTCTTGGGTCCCCGCGGAGGACCCCCTCGACCTCTGTAAGCCATATTTGTTGATAGAAAGTGTCGCGTAGATGTCGAAAAGGCGACTTGGATGCTTCAGCGTGGCAATGAGCGACTATAGAGTCCAGTCGGACTTCTAAAGAGGGTGCGCATGCAGGACAAAAGATTCCTTTGTGCAGCCGACGCATCTGTCAGTTATTTTTAAGTGATAGGGCTGAAATGCCAAGAGCTGCCATCGAAGCCGGAATGAGCTTAGTGAGTTGTGCTCTGTTGGACTCGTGAGTCGTCACATTCATTCTAATTACCACTGAACTTGCCAGTGACTCCGCTGTTATAATGGCTACCGTGACCCTGTTCACCCGCCAATGTCACATCGCTCGTATCTTCGCTTGTTACTTGTGATCGAGTGTCTCATCTGTGAGGCATACTGCCTTAAAGCGAAGGAAGAGATCGAATCAAAGGGCAGAGCCCTGACCAGATCATCCTGACTGATTTGCTTCGGATTCATCGATGTCTCCAACTTACACTCTAAGGCGCTGTCTCTCCGTCAACATGATCTGGCCACGCACCCTCTATTCTGAAGACCGAAATCATATCGTTGATCTCTTCTGGAGCTTCAATCCAATGTCCCAACCCTGTGTAGACTTGATACCTGACATTCATGTTTACTTCCCTCAACATCTCTACCAGCTCATTCCCTAGCTTGCAAGTGACCTTCTCGTCATGGCTTCCATGACCATAAAACACAGGTGTCTCTAGAACGTCCGCGGGAGCATTATCATCGAGGGGAGGAAGAGAGAGGATGTCTTGCCGGAAAGCGTTCAGCGCCTGTGTTGAAGGGATACTTTGATTGCCTCTAGATGCTTCGGCAGGAGATGTGTCTTGCTCGTCTTCGTCATCTTGGAAGACAATTCCATCCTCACCGACTTGGACGTCAGCAAGTAGCACTTCTTTGAACAACCCTCTCATAGGCATAAATCCACTCATACCAACCCAGCCCCCGAGACAACTATCGAGGCTCAAGAGTGTTGCCAGACTGATGGCGCATCCTTGACTCAATCCTCCAAAGATGATTCTTTTTTGAACCCCATCTCCGCCACCCCACACATCCTTCAATTTCTGCACTTCCTCACAGATCAGACCTCTCAGATACTGACTACTTTGAACCAAACCTTCGATCTGCGTTTCCTCCCTGAGACTAGGATCCTGGATGGAAAAGATATCGAACCAGGAGAACAGCTTATGGCGGTTGAAACGCGTGCTACGTCTCAAGGACGCACTGGGAAAGACCCATCTCATGGATGGGTAGAGAACATCAAGGGGCCGCGAAGAAGGGGAATCTTTGTCGATCGAGGTGACAGATGCTGTGAGGAAGAAGGGCCCAAAAGCCCTGCCGTTGGATCCCAGACCGTGCAAAAGAATTGCGGTGTTAGTGTGGGGAGATGTAGGCTCCACGATGTAAGGAGCAGGATAGCTTTGCACTGATCGATTGTCTCGTGCCGGAGTTTTTGACGACGAGGGAGATTTCTCGGGTGACGTCGACCTCAACATGGCAGCAACTTATGACTTTTACGATCATTGAACTTTAAAGCGTGTATATGAAGATGAATAGGGAGATGGGAATGCCAATTGAACACGATGCAGGCAAAAAACAAGACGTACAGCATCTTGGCTGGTGCCTAATCCAGGACGACAAATGGGTCCAAAAACATCTTGCAATTCTAGAGTCCTTTCTGCACAAAAATCGACCCATCACTTTGCCTTAAAACCCGTCTATAGAACCTTTTGGCGCCATCCTAATCCTCCATAGTCCTATCGTGCCTCAGACTGATTATCGTATTCATCCTGTACTTCC
>JAABUK010009261.1_pt1 | contig 13512 bp, 10 predicted proteins | sample 5559141 | NCBI WGS metagenome assembly JAABUK01 (sample SAMN10711869, study PRJNA513367) | rock metagenome | isolation source: Antarctica rocks | place: Antarctica: Victoria Land, Pudding Butte nord | collected 2016-01-03
GAAGACCCCCTCACCCCGGCCCTCTCCCAGAGGGAAAGGGAGAAGTAGGCTACAGGCTATTGTAGATTCCTACAGCCTCCTCGACGCTGTCGCACATTTCCAACTGGCTGTTGTGGATGATGGCGGCGGTGTCGCAGACGTCGCGGATGAAGCTCATGTCGTGCGACACGATCACCAGGGCACGGTCCGCCCGCTTCTCGAACAGCTCCTCCTGGCAGCGGCGGAAGAATCGCTGGTCGCCTACCATGATGACCTCGTCGATTAGGTAGCACTCGAACTCGATTGCGATCGTCAGTGCAAACGCCAGCCGGGCGCGCATACCCGACGAGTAGGTCTTCACCGGCTCGGTCAACTGGTGGCCTAGCTCGGAGAAGTCGTCCACGAAGTCCCGGGTGTCCTGGTAGTCCAGGCCATAGATGCGGGTGATGAATTTCAGGTTGTCCAGCCCGGTCAGGCTGCCTTGGAAAGCGCCGCCAAAGGCCAGGGGCCAAGACACGGACATGGTGCGCTCGACCTTGCCGGCCGTCGCCAGCTCCACCCCGCCGATGATCTTGATCAATGTGGACTTGCCGGCGCCATTGCGGCCCAGCACAGCCATCTTCTGACCCGGCGCGACGTCCAGGTTCACACCATCCAGCACACGGCGCCTGCCGCGCCCGGCGACGTGATACTCTTTTACGATGTCAATGCAGTGGATCATGTCATGCCGGTGGGCGGGCCGGCACCTGCGATGGCGCCGGCGGCAGGGCTACATCGTCCGGTGCTCGCGCGCCCCGGCCGCCAGCAACGAGCAGATGGTGTAAAGCCCAAACAGGGTGGCAAACACGATGGCAACGTCGGCAAAGCGCTTGGGATATGCGGCGTAGTCCGCCTCGTTCGGCTTCACGATCTCGTCCAAGTACAGCTGCTGCCGTTCGGCGTTCAGCCGCGCCGTGTCCAGGAACGATACGGCCGATGCCAACTGCCGCTCCGAGAAGTCACGCTGCAAGGTCAGCATGTCGAACTCGGTGATCTGCGGCACCATGCTCTTATCGGAACCGGTGATGCGTGTCCGTGCCGTGTCAATCTGCTTCTGCATGGTGTCAATGCGGTTCTGGATGTCCGGGATCAACGGGCTTTGCGGCGACGCCCGCATCAGCATGCCGAGCTGCGTCCTGGACGCCGTAACTCGGTTCGTCATGTCCTGGATGGCGGCCAGCAGAGGCGCGGACTGCTTGTTCGGGTCCAGCAGCGCTTCCCGGTTGCGGAAGGCCGCAAGGTCGGTCGCCACGCGCTGCATGCGGGCCTCGGCATCGGCCACCTCGCGCCGGGCCTCCTTCATCGTGGTCTCGCGCTGGCGGTCGTTCATGCGGTTGACCAGGTGCTCTCCGCCCTGCAGCAGCGCGCGGGCGATGGTGGCTGCGTCCTCGGCGCGGAACGCCTTGACGGTCAGGGCCGTGACGCCGGTGGTGCTGTCGTATGACACGTCCACGTGGCGCAGGTAGTGCTTAAACAGGTGCTCGTTGGTGTCGCCCAGCAAGGGTAACGGGAAGGCGGACAGCATATCAGCCTCGGGCCGGGCAAACAGGTCGCGGACGTCAACGGCGCGGCCCAACTCCTCCAGCGCGTCGCGGGACAGGATGTAGTCCTGGACGGCGAAGGTGTCGTCCTGCGCACGGCTGACGCCAGCGCCTTGCAGCAGGCTGCTGAGCATCCCTGCGGGCGGCGTGGCCGCGCCGCGAACGACGAACTTCGCCTCCGACACATACTGGTTGGCGGCGAACCCGAATTCGTAAACGGTCGCAGCGACGGTGGGTGCCACGACGAACAACAGCAACGGCAGCCGGCGGCGAAGGCGTGACCATAGGCTCGGCCTTGGCGGAGGCGCCCGGTGCGCCTGGAAGCGCCGGAGCTGCGGCTCGGCGTGGGAGACCTGCGCGTTCAATCCATCCATACGCAACCTATACGGCGTGCAGTGCAGCGAAATCAACCGGAGCGTCGCTGAGGGCGGACAGGCGTTGCAGGATGCACACGGCAGGGCGGTCCGATGCGACTTGCTTCCTGTCCGGCCTGTTCGCGCCGGGCAAGCCGGATTACAAGCGCGATGTGACACATTCCCGCGATTCCCGGCCTTTGGCGTCCGGCTCCCAGGTTCCGGCTTATGGGCGGGGCAGCCAGCCCCTTCTGTCATCCCACCCCCTTGCAGGCCCTGTTGCCCTTCCTCCCTCCCGCCGCCGCCGGGCCGCCGCGCTCATTCTGTGCGCCGCCGTCCAGGCCTGCAGCGCCCTGCCCACGAGCACCCCAGAGGAGCGGCAGGTGTTCAAGGCCGAGCAGTCCGCCGCCAACAGCATCGGTTTCCGCATCGTAAACCTCGCGCCGGAAACGGTGGCAGCCATCAGCCTGGCGCCAGCCGATGACCTACGCGCCCTGGACGCCCTGGGCCGCCCGCGCCGGGTGGACGCCATCGGCGTCGGGGACGTGCTGAGCATCTCGGTGTTCGAGGTCGGCACGAGCCTGTTCGGCGCGGCATCCGGATCGGAGCCGGGCATCGAAACAGGCGGGATCTCGGTCAACCCGCTCACCCCCGGTGCCGCGCGCCACACGATTCCCGGCCTGCAGGTGGAGGCGGGCGGGACGATCAGCTTCCCGTATGTCGGGCGCATACGCGCTGCCGGTCGGACGCCGTCCGAGTTGGCGCGGGTGATCGAGGGTGGGCTAAAGAGCAAGAGCACGGACCCGCAGGTGGTCGTGTCGCTCGCCAACAACCTGAGCAGCACAGTGTATGTGTCTGGCGACGTGGAGAAGCCGGGCCGCGTGCCGCTGACCCTGGGGCATGAGCGGCTGCTAGATGTTATCGCCATCGCGGGCGGACCGAAGAAGCCTGACTACGACACCTACGTCCAGGTGACGCGGCGCAACACGACGTCGCGCATCCTGCTGCAAACGCTAACGCAGCAGCCGCGGCAGGACATCACCCTGATTCCCGGGGACCGGGTGCAGCTCATCTACAAGCCCCGCAGCTTCACCGCTTTCGGCGCCAGCCAGAAGGTCGAGCAGGTGCCGCTGAACACCGCCAACGTGTCGCTGGCGGAGGGCATCGCCCGCACTGGCGGCCCGGAGAACAGCCGTGCCGACGCCAACGCAGTGTTCCTGGTCCGCTACGAGGGGCCAGCGGTAGCCCGGCGCCTAGGGCTGCAGGTGCAGCCCGCCGGCACGCCCGTGATGTATCGTGTGGATATGCTGAATCCCACCAACTACTTCCTGACCACCAAGGTGGCGATGCGCGACCAGGACGTGCTGCTGATCGCCTCGGCGCGCACGGACCAGCTTTTCAAGCTGTTCGGACTGGTGAGCACGTTCTTCACGCCGGTGCTGGTCGGGCGGGCAGTGTCGCAGTAGCCATAGGGAAACCCTGATGGTCTGGATCAGGCGGCTTTCGGCTATGGCATTGATCCCATTGCAGGCGGCGTGCGCCGGCCCGCACGGTGTGGGCACCTCGGGCGGCGAAGCCGGAGCATTGGGTGAGAACTGGGCATGTCGCAGCCTGCACCAGGGCAAGCCGTCGCGGCAATCCCGTTTTGCCAATGACTTAGAGCCGCCAGGAGACCATGGCGATGCCGGCATGGTCGCGGGTGTTCTCGTGGTTTGGCCATTGCTGGCGGGTATTTGCCTGGCATCGCGGGTCTAGCTTCGATGGCGGGCGCCGTCCTCAATGCGCGGACCGAGGCTCGTCGGCCTATTGTCTCAGCCGGGATCGCGCCGGCCGCCCTGGCCCTCTTCATGCTGGCGGTGGCGCTGTTCGTGCCGGGGCTGCTGAACGATGCCGACACGTTCTGGCACATCAAGGCGGGCGAGTGGATGATCGCCCACGGCGCGGTGCCGCACACCGACCCGTTCTCCTACACCCGGGCCGGCGCCCCCTGGGTCGCGCATGAGTGGCTGGCGGAGGTTGCCTTCGCGCTGGCCTTCCGCGCCGCGGGGTGGGGCGGGGTCGTCACGCTGACGGCGCTGGCCGTGGCCGCCGCGTTCTTCCAGCTTGCGCGGCACCTCGGCCGCTGGCTGCCGGTTCCGGCGGTCCTGCTGCTGTCGCTGCTGGCGGCGTCCTGCGTTGCGCCGGGCATGCTGGCCCGGCCGCACATCCTAGCGCTGCCGTTCTTTGAGGCCTGGGTCGCCGGGCTGTTCATCGCGCGGGCGAGGGGAGGGGCGCCGTCGCTCTGGCTGCTGCCCGTCATGTGCATCTGGGCGAACCTGCATGGCGGCTACATGCTCGGGCTGATGCTCGTGCTGCCGTTGGGGCTGGAGGCGCTGCTCGACGCCCCGGCGGATTGGCGCGGGACCGTGACGCGGTGGGGCGGGTTCCTGCTGGCCGCTGCTGCTGCCGCGGCGGTGACGCCGCACGGGCTGGCCGGGCTACTGTTCCCGTTCCAGCTCGTCGGCATGTCCGAGCTTAGCATGATCGTGGAATGGCGCCCGACCGACTTCGGCACCCTGCAGCCTCTGGAGATCGTTCTGGTGGCCGGGCTGTATGTTGCGCTGACCCGCGGGGCCAAGCTGCCGCCGGTGCGGCTGCTGATCCTGTTGGGGCTGCTGCACCTCGGGTTGACGCACACGCGGCACCAGGCGCTGGTGGGCGTGATCCTGCCGCTGCTGCTGGCCGGCCCCATCGCTGCTGCCTTGCCAGCGCCTCGTCCGGACCGCGGCGAGGCGCGCTGGGCCGCGTGGGGCCTGGGTGCGGCGGGCGGGCTGGTCGTGCTGCGGCTGCTGCTGCCGGTCGCACCCGGCGGGAAGAACCCGGTCCCGGCGGCGGCGGTAGCGCACGTGCCGCCGACCCTGGTAGTGCAGCCGGTGTTCAACGAATACTCATTCGGCGGCTACCTGATCTATGCCGGCATCCGGCCCTTCATTGACGGGCGAGCCGACCTGTATGGCCCGGCGTTCATGCGGGCCTATGACGCCGCCACCTCGCCGAACCGGGCGGTCCTGGAGGATTTGTTCAGCACCTACGGCGTCCGCTGGACCTTGCTGCCGCCCGGAAGCCCTGCAGTCCAACTGCTGGACCTGATGCCGCACTGGAGCCGGCTGTATTCGGACGAGGTTGCCGTGGTCCACGCGCCGTCGTGCTGAGCAGACCTGCGCGGCATCCCGCCGGAATGGCGTGCTGACCTTCACAGGTTTGCGTGGCGCGGCTGCGGACTCCCCTGGCCGGATCGCGTGAATTCGATCACACTCCAGCATAAATAAGCCCGCGTTTCGACGGCGGGCAGCACGGGGGAGACATGATGCGGAACGGGATCAGGCTAACACGGCGGGCACTGGGCGGGTTGGCGGCAGCCGGCGTGCTGGCGCGGCCGGCGCTGGCGCAGGCCGCGCCGCTGCGGGTCGGCCTGATGCTGCCCTATTCCGGCACCTTCGCGCAGTTGGGCGAGAACATCACCTCTGCCTTTGAGATGCACCTGGCCGAGCGCGGCGGCAAGCTGGGCGGACGCGCAGTGACAGTCGTGAAATTGGACGACGCCTCCGACCCGGCTGCGGCGCCGGGCAACGTCAACCGGCTGCTGAACCGGGACAAGGCGGATGTGCTTGTGGGCACCGTGCATTCCGGCGTGGTGATGGCCCTGGTGCAGGCAGCGCGGGAGAAGGGGGTGCCGCTGATCATCCCCAATGCCGGCAACGTCGCGGCGTCGCGGGACCTGTGCTCGGAAAGCGTGTTCCGCACCTCGTTCAGCAACTGGCAGCCGGCCTATGGCATGGGCAAGGCGCTGGCCGCGACGGGGGTGAAGAAGGCGGTATGGGTGACATGGGACTATGCGGCCGGCAGGGAATCGGCCGAGGGGTTCCGTGATGGCCTGAAATCCGGCGGGGCGGAGCTGGTGCAGATCCTCACGCTGCCGTTCCCGGAAACCAACTTCCAGCCGATCCTGGCGCAGTTGCCGGGCTTGGGCGTGCAGGCCGTGGGGTCGTTCTTCGCCGGCGGTGGCGCGGTGCAGTTCGTGCGGGACTATGCCGCGGCCGGGCTGAAGGACAAGCTGCCGCTGTGCGGGTCGGGGTTCCTGACGGAGGGAACGTTGACGGCCCAAGGCGCGGCGGCAGAGGGCGTGCGGACGGCGCTGCACTATGGCGACGGGCTGGACGTGCCGAAGAACACCGCCTTCCGCAAGGCGTTCAAGGATAGGGCCGGGCGGGAGGCGGACGTTTACGCCGTCCAGGGTTATGACGCCGCGCAGTTGCTGGCGGTGGGGGTGGACGCCGTGAAGGGCGACATGGACGCGGACAAGGCGCTGTTCGCTGCCATGCGCGGGGCGCGGATAGACAGCCCGCGCGGCGCCTTCACGCTGTCGGCGTCGCACAATCCGGTGCAAAACATCTACCTGCGCGAGGCACGCGGCGGCGAGAACCGGGTGATCGGGGTGGCGGCAGAGGCGCTGGCCGATCCTGGCACAGGCTGCAAACTGGCATGAGGGAGGGCAGTCTTCTCCCTCTCCCACCGGGAGAGAGCCGGGGTGAGGGGGTCTTCACGAGAAGTCCTGGTCCGCTAGCAGCTCTTGCTCCTGCGGCACAGGCCGTTCCCCGCTCCGCAGCCAAGACCCCCTCACCCCGGCCCTCTCCCGGAGGGAAAGGGAGAGGATGACTGGCGGCTTGATGGTCCAGGTCCTGAACGGGCTGCAGTATGGCCTGCTGCTGTTTCTTATCAGCAGCGGGCTGACGCTCGTGTTCGGCGTGCTGGGCGTCATCAACCTGGCGCATGGCAGCCTGTTCATGGTCGGCGCCTACGTCACCTTCATGGTGGCCCAGGCAAGCGCCGGGCTGTGGCTGTCGCTGCCGCTCGCGGTGCTGGGCGGGGCCGCCCTCGGCGTGGTGTTGGAGCGGTTCCTGTTCCGCCGGTTTTACCACCGGGAACATCTGGACCAGGTGCTACTGACGTTCGCGCTGATCCTGCTGTTCGAGGAAGCGCGGTCCATCGTCGCCGGCAACGGCTTCCACGGCGTCGCCGTGCCGGCGTGGCTGGACGTCCCGGTGCCGGTGTCGGCCGGGTTCTCCTACAGCGCCTATCGCCTGGCCGTGCTGGCGGCGTGCCTGCTGGTCGCCGGGCTGATGTTCTGGACCATCGAGCGCACGAAGGCGGGCGCGGCGATACGGGCCGCCGCCGAGAAGCCGGAGATGGTGGACCTGCTGGGAATGGATGCCAGGCGCGTCCACATGCTGGTGTTCGGCGCCGGCACGGCGCTGGCGATGCTGGCCGGCGCCTTGGCTGCACCGCTTTACTCCGTTTACCCCGGCATGGGCGACGGCTTCCTGATCGTGTCGTTCGTGGTCGTCGTCGTTGGCGGGCTGGGATCGGTTGCGGGCGCGTTCTGGGCGGCGCTGTTGGTCGGGCTGGTGGACATGCTGGCAAAAGTGTTCGTGCCAGTCGGGGCGGGGGCAGCCATCTACGTGCTGATGGCGGCTGTGCTGCTGGTGCGGCCCGCTGGGCTGTTCAGCGGGGCGCGCGCCTAGATGCAGGTCGCCGGCCGTGCTGGGACGCTGCTGTTGCTGGCGTGCGCGGCGGCCATCGCCGGCCTGCCGCTGGTCGCGTCGCAATACCATGTCGAGTTCGTATCGGCGGCGCTGGTGGCGGCGCTGTTCGCGCTGTCGTTGCAACTGCTGGTGGGCGGGGCCGGCATGGTCAGCCTGGGACATGCGGCGTTCTTCGGGCTGGGCGCCTATGCCGTCTGGTTCCTGGCTCCCGTGGGCGGCGCGGCGCCGAGCATCTTGCTGACGCTGCCGGCCGCGGCGCTGGCTGGGGCACTTGGGTCCCTGGCCGTGGGCATGCTCGCACTGCGGACGCGCGGGTTCTTCTTCCTGATGGTGACGCTTGCCTTCGGGCAGATGCTGTTCTTCGTGTTCCACGACACGCCGCTGGGGGGCGGGGCGGACGGGGTTTACATCACCCGGCCCGCGCTCGGCGTGTTTGGCTGGGTGTGGGACGTGCCGCGGCGGCAGCGCCCGGCGGTGCTGCTGTGGATCAACTTGGCGGTGCTGGCGCTTGTGTATGCCGGGCTGGCTGGGCTGTTCCGCACGCTGTTCGGGCGGGCGTTGCTGGGCATACGCGCCAACGAGCACCGGATGACCGCGCTCGGCCTGCCGGCGCGCCGCTATAAGCTGGCGGCCTTCGTGCTGGGGGGCGCGCTGGCCGGGGTGGCCGGGCATGGGCTGGCGATGACGCTGCCCTTTGTCAGCCCGGAGCTGATGGGCTGGCACCGGTCGGCGTTGGGGTTGCTGGCCATCGTGCTGGGCGGCGCCGGCTGGCTGCACGGGCCGATCCTGGGCGCGCTGGCCTTCGCCGTGCTGGGGGAGGTCGCCGGGCTGGTGACCGAGCGGCAGCACCTGGTGGAGGGGCTGGTGATCCTGGGCGTCGTGCTGGCGCTGCCGCATGGGCTGAGCGGGGTGCGGTTCCGCCGCCCAGTTCCGGCGCCAGTCGCGATCGAGGACCCGGCGTGACCGCGCCGCTGCTGGAGGCCGATACCCTGGTGCGCCGCTTCGGCGGGCTGGCGGCGGTGGACGGCGTGTCGTTGGCGCTGCGGCGGGGATGCCTGCATGCCGTGATCGGGCCGAACGGGGCGGGCAAGAGCACGCTCACCAACCTGCTGTCAGGCGAGCTGGCGCCCAGCGAGGGCCGCATCCGCATCGGCGGCGTGGACGCGACGGGCTGGCCCAACTGGCGCTTCGCCCGTGCGGGCGTCGGGCGCAGCTTCCAGCGCACCAACGTATTGCGGGAGATGACGGTGGCGGAGAACGTACGGCTGGCGGCGCAGGTGCGCCTGTCGTCGCCGGGCCGGCTGCTGCGCCGGGCATCGCGGGAGGCCGGGCCGATCGAGGCGGCGGCCCGCGCGCTGGCGCGTGCCGGCCTGCATGCCGATGCGTCACGGCTGGCGGGCTCGCTGAGCCACGGCGGCCTGCGCCAGTTGGAGATTGCGATGGTGCTGGCGACCGATCCGCAGGTGCTGCTGCTCGACGAGCCGCTGGCCGGCATGGGGCCGGAGGAAGCGGAGCGCATCGTCCTGCTGCTGCACGCCCTTGCCGCGGACCATGCGATGCTGCTGATCGAGCACGACATGGACGTGGTGTTCGCCGTCGCCGACACGCTGACGGTGATGGTGGACGGCCGCGTGCTGGACGAGGGGACGCCCGGGCATATCAGGGCGTCGGCGCGGGTGCAGGACGCCTATTTGGGGCACGCGGCGTGAGAATGTGCCTTCTCCCTCTCCCTCCGGGAGAGGGCCGGGGTGAGGAGGTCTTCACGCCCGGTCCGTGCCGAAGCAGGACAACGCGCCGTCAGCGCGTGGGTACCCCGCTCCGCAGCCAAGACCCCCTCACCCCGGCCCTCTCCCGGAGGGCTACGGCATTCACACATCTCGTCGCCCAACAAGGAAAACAAGGACTTACAAATTGAACCACCTTCGAGAATATCTCGATACCGGATCGCATAGAATGTTGTTTTGCCTGCTGTTTCCTTGTAGATGCACGAATTGCCAAGTTTATCGGAACAAGATGTGTGAATGCCGTAGCCCGGAGGGAGAGGGAGAAGGCGGCAATTCGTCCGGATTGTCTTGCGTGACCCCGATCCTGTCCGCTACTGGCCTGCATACCTACTATGGCGCCAGCCACATTCTGCGCGGGGTGGACCTGTGCATCATGCCGGGCCAGGCCATCGGGCTGATGGGCCGCAACGGCATGGGCAAGACGACCTTGATCCGCACCCTGCTCGGCCTGGTGCCGGTTCGCGCCGGGCAGGTGCTGGTGGACGGGCACGATATGGCGGGCCAGCCGGTGCACGTGCGGGCGCGGCACGGCATCGCCGTCGTGCCGGAGGGGCGGGGGGTATTCGCCTCCCTGTCCGTGCGCGAGAACCTGCTGCTCGCCGCCCGCCCCGGTGCCGATGGCGCCGTACGCTGGCCGCTAGACCGGGTGCTGACCGCCTTCCCGCGCCTGGCCCAGCGCATCAGCCATCGAGGCGGCCAGTTGTCGGGCGGGGAGCAGCAGATGGTCGCCATCGGACGCGCCCTGATGACCAGCCCGCGCCTGCTCATCCTGGACGAGGCGACCGAAGGCCTGGCGCCGCTGGTGCGGGACGAGATCTGGCGCACCATCGCCCTCATACGCGCCGACGGGATCGCGACCCTGGTGGTGGACCGCACGGTCGCGTCGGTGCTCAGCCTGGTGGACCGGGCGACGGTGCTGGTGAAGGGGCAGGTGGCCTATGACGGCGAACCCGGCACGCTGGCCGGGGACCGCGAGATGCTGGGGCGCTTCCTGGGGGTATAGCAGTCCCTCGTGATGTCCCGCTTCACCCCGGCCCCGCCCCGGTCTAGAACCCCCCGATGCTGTCCAAGACCTTCGTGCCCGCCGACGTCGAACCGGGCCTGTATGCCGGATGGGAGGCCGCTGGCGCATTCCATGCCCACCCGGCGTCCAACGCCGCGCCCTACACCATCATGATCCCGCCGCCCAACGTCACCGGCAGCTTGCACATGGGCCATGCGCTGACGATGACGCTGCAGGACACGCTGATCCGGTGGCGCCGGATGCAGGGCAGGGACGCGCTATGGCAGCCCGGCACCGATCATGCGGGAATTGCGACCCAGATGGTCGTGGAACGCCTGCTGGCGAAGGAGAGCCAGACTCGCCAGGAGATCGGCCGCGACGCCTTCACCGGGCGCGTCTGGGACTGGAAGGCGGAATCCGGCGGCGCCATCACCGGCCAGCTCCGCCGCCTCGGCGCCTCGCTCGACTGGGAGCGGGAGCGGTTCACGATGGACGACGGCCTGTCGGACGCGGTTCGGGAAGTGTTCGTCACGCTCTTTAAGCAAGGCCTGATCTACCGCGACCGTCGCCTGGTGAACTGGGACCCGCAGTTCCAGTCCGCCATCTCCGACCTGGAGGTCGAGGCGCGGGAGGTGAAGGGCAGCCTGTGGCACATACGCTACCCTATCGAGGGGCAGCCGGACCGCTTCATCACCGTCGCAACCACCCGGCCGGAGACGATGCTGGGCGACACCGCCGTGGCCGTGCATCCCGATGACGACCGCTACCGCGACCTGGTGGGCCGGTATGCCATCCTGCCGCTGACCGGGCGGCGCATTCCCATCGTGGCCGACACCTACTCGGACCCGGAGAAGGGCACTGGCGCCGTCAAGATCACCCCGGCGCACGACTTCAACGACTTCGAGGTGGGCCGGTGGCACGATCTGCCGATGCCCTCCGTGTTGGACAAGCTGGGCCGGGTGACGACGGCGGAGTTGGACTTGCCGGAGGGCATGGACTTCGTGCGCGAGCTGGAGGGCCAGGACCGCTTCGCCGCCCGCAAGGCCATCGTCGCCGAGCTGGAGCGGCTGGAGCTGCTGGAGCGGACGGAGCCGCATACCCACCAGGTCCCGCACGGCGACCGCTCCGGCGTGCCGATCGAGCCGCTGCTGACGACGCAGTGGTATTGCAACGCTGGCGAGCTGGCCAAGCCCGCCATCGCCTCCGTCGAGAGCGGCGCCACCGTCTTCGTGCCCAAGCAGTGGGAGAACACCTTCTTCGCCTGGATGCGCGACATTCAGCCCTGGTGCATCAGCCGCCAGCTTTGGTGGGGCCACCGCATCCCTGCCTGGTTCGGCGGCGACGGCGCGGTGTTCGTGGAGCGCACGGAAGCGGAGGCGCAGGCCGCCGCCCGCGCCCATTACGGATGCGACGAGACGCTGACCCGGGACGAGGACGTGCTGGACACCTGGTTCAGCTCGGCGCTGTGGCCGTTCTCGACGCTCGGCTGGCCGCAGCAGACGCCGGAGCTTGGGCGCTATTACCCCGGCGACGTACTGGTGACGGCGCACGATATCATCTTTTTCTGGGTCGCCCGGATGATGATGATGGGCCACCACTTCATGCGCGACGTGCCGTTCCGCACGGTTTACATCCACGCCCTGGTGCGGGACGAGCGCGGGCAGAAGATGTCGAAGTCCAAGGGCAACGTGATTGACCCGCTGGATCTGATCGAGACTTACGGCACTGATGCGCTGCGCTTCACTGTTTGCGCCTTGGCCGGGCCGGGCCGCGACATCAAGCTGGGCGCGGCTGCCGTCGAGAACCGCCGCAGCTTCGTCACCAAGCTGTGGAACGCGGCGCGGTTCTGCGAGATGAACGGGGTGGCCCCAGTAATGGGCTTCGACCCGGCCGGCGCCCGGCTGCCGCTGACCCGATGGGTGCTGGATGCCTGCAACGCCGCTGTCGCCGAGGCCACCGCGGCGCTGGATGCCTACCGCTTCGACGACTACGCCGCCGCTGCCTACCGTTTCACCTGGCATACCTTCTGCGACTGGTTCCTGGAGTTCGCCAAGCCCGTCCTGAATGGACCCGCTGGTGCAAGCACCAGCAGCGACGCGGACGCCGCCGAGGTCCGGGCGGTCGCAGCGCACGTGCTGGGCGTCATCCTGCGCCTGCTGCATCCGGCAATGCCCTTCGTCACCGAGCATTTGTGGGACAATCTGGGCTATGGCGCCCCGTGCAGCCTGATCAGCGCGCCTTGGCCGGCGCCGGCCGCGGTTGCCGACCCGGCGGCGGCGCGGCAGGAACTGGAATGGCTGGTTCGACTGGTCTCCGAGGTCCGCACGGTCCGGTCCGAGATGGACATCGCGCCCAGCAAGCTCACGCCGATTCTGCTCCGCGACGCGGCTCCTGCAACCCTGGCGAATGCCGCCGCCTGGTCCGGGAGCATCCAGCGGATGGCTCGCGCCTCGGAGATCAAGGCGCTGGACGGTCCGATGCCGCCGGACAGCGCGCAGATCGTGGTGGACGAGGCGACGGTGGTGCTGCCGCTGGCCGGGATCATAGACTTGGATGCCGAGCGGGCGCGGCTGGGACGGGAACGGCAGAAGTCGCTGGCCGAGGCGGACAAGGTGGTCCGCAAGCTGGACAACGCGGATTTCGTGAGCCGGGCCAAGCCGGAGGTGGTGGAGGAGAACCGCGGGCGCCTGGCCGCGCACCAGGCCGAGGCCGCGCGCCTGGCGGCGGCGCTGGCTCGGATCGCGCCCGGAAATGGGACTGGTCCTGCTCCCTCTCCCTCCGGGAGAGGGTTGGGGTGAGGGGGTCTTCACGCGCCGTCCTCACCGAAGTGGGACCGCGTGCTGCTAGCACTGGCAGCGCTTCGCTTCGCAGCCAAGACCCCCTCACCCCGACCCTCTCCCGCAGGGAGAGGGAGCAGACAAGCAACGGATAAGGAAAACACCATGCTCAAGAAGCGCTGGGACAAGAGCAACATGCCGTCCCGCCACGTCACCGTCGGCCCGGACCGCGCGCCGCATCGCAGCTACTACTACGCGATGGGCCTGACCGAGGACGAGATCAACCAGCCCTTCGTCGGCGTCGCCTCTTGCTGGAACGAAGCCGCACCCTGCAACATCTCCCTCAACCGCCAGGCGCAGTCGGTCAAGCGCGGCGTGTCCGAGGCCGGCGGCACCCCGCGCGAGTTCACCACCATCTCCGTCACCGACGGGATCGCGATGGGCCACCAGGGCA
>JAABUK010009263.1_pt1 | contig 13511 bp, 19 predicted proteins | sample 5559141 | NCBI WGS metagenome assembly JAABUK01 (sample SAMN10711869, study PRJNA513367) | rock metagenome | isolation source: Antarctica rocks | place: Antarctica: Victoria Land, Pudding Butte nord | collected 2016-01-03
GCGCTTGCGGCCGGCATCCCGCGCGGCGTCGTGCTGATGGACGCCGGCTACGGCGCCGACACCGGCTTACGGACCGAGATCACGGCCCTGGGCCTCGCCTATGTGGCAGGCATCCAGCCGCACACGAAGGTGTGGCTCCCCGGCCAAGGACCGCTTCCGCCCAAGCCCTGGACGGGGCGGGGTCGACCGACGAGCCGGATGCGACGCGATGACGAGCATCGCCCTCCACTCGCCACTCCTCTCGGCTTTCGCCGAGGGAGCCTCTGGCTCGCTCCGCCCGTCACGGTCAAGGATGCAGCCCTGGCCCTACCAGAACCGGCCTGGGAAACGATCACATGGCGCGAGGCTCGGCCGACCGGCTCACGTCGCGCTATGCGCGATTGCGCGTGCGGCCTGCGCATCGCGACGAAAAGCTCAAGGAAACCCGACCGGAGGAATGGCTACTAATCGAATGGCCGGATGATGAGGACCAGCCGACCAAATATTGGCTCAGCACATTGCCGGAAACCATCAGCTTCGTGGACCTTGTCGACACGACAAAACTGCGATGGCGCATCGAACGAGATTATCAGGACCTCAAACAGGAGGTCGGTCTCGGGCACTACGAAGGGCGAGGATGGCGTGGATTCCATCACCACGCCACGCTCTGCATCGCGGCCTATGGCTTCCTGATCGCCGAACGGGAAGCGATTCCCCCCTCAGGACCTCGCAAAGCCCTGCACCGCGCGGACCTTGCCGTTCCCCCGCGTGGACGACCCGACAGCACCGCCGATCCGGCCCGAACGCCACATCCCCGACTCCATCGCAACCATGCGCCGCAGGCTCACCGTCGCTCTCGCCAAGACACTCGAGCGATGTCCGTGCTGCCAAGCGCGACCAAAAGAAGCGGCGCGATGATCGCCCACTCGGCGTCCGTCAGATCGGTTTGGTATCGAAGGTCCGCGCGGCTATGCTGCCGCCGGGTGGTCGGGGTCCACATGGCGCTTCCAGGTCAGGTTTCAGCACCCTTCTGGAATCACCTTCACCTCGGCCACTCAACCCCTCGTACCCTTATCGGACGGGCTCTTAGTCTTACTGCGTCACGAGAGTGGAATATTGGTCGTGGTATAGACGCCAGAAGTTTGCGACAGGCCGTCGAAGGTGGGGGTCGACCTACCGATCCCACAGAAGGGAACCTATGCGCGGGTCGGTCCCGAACGAGCCTCGGTCGAAGCCAACGCGATCGGGCGGGAACTCACAAATCGCTTGTGCGCCGGAAGAACTGAGTCGAATGCGCCACGTTTGGCGACTTTTCGGCTCCGGGTGGGCAAACGCGCGGCAAGCAAGCAGCGCCAGATTGCAGCCGTGGGCGGGATCTCTGACCGACAGGTACTGGATTGCCGCGATGTGAGCCGCCCGAGCTACGTCACAAACGTCCTGGCACGCCTTGTAGTCGATCGGATCGGTCCAAGCGGCTCGGTCGGCGTTCAAGGGAGACTTTGTCAGATCAAGGGCCCGATCGGTGCCGATTTCGACGGAGAACGCCGTGAACTCCTTCGCGTCGGCTGGCCAGGGCGTGTCCGGCGACTCGGCAAAAAAGAGGAGCCGATAAAAGGCCATTTCGGCGACAGCCGTTCTCGGTGCCTGCGACGCATAGAACACCCCCGAGGTATAGCCAGCTCGTCGAAACCGTGACCCTTGGGGGTAGGGTGCCCCATATCGAAAGGGTGTGGCCAAGAGATAGTGGAGGTGTTGGCACTCCGGCGGGACTGCCGGCTTTGTTTCCTCCACCAAGTGCTCGAGCACTTCTTGCTCGGCAAGATCATCGACGAGCTTCAGCGTCGAGACTTGATGCTGCGCTTCTACGAGACGCCACCACCGTCCGGTGAGCGGCTTCGCTTCAGACGAGAGCGCGTCGGGCGTCCAGGTACGCGATGACATCCATGAGCCCCGGAATAGTCTGAATCTTATCGATTGGCGGTTCGCCGATTACGGTATTTCGGTTGCGCAACCAAGCTCGCGCTACCGCCTTGTCGCCCCCGACAATTGCATCCAGTGACCGGAACAAGCGGACAAACAGCACTGCCAGTTCGAAAGGCTTTGAGCCCCGCTCAAGCGCATATTCGCCCCCTCTCATTCTCGAAAGGGTCGGAGCTGAGAGTCCGATCACATTGGCCAACGGCGTCCCTTTCACATCGAGGTAGGCTGCCGCACGCAAGACCGCCTTGCTAAGTATCTTCCCCTCGGAGGAGGGCGCCAACGCCTCGCCTTGCAGACCCATTCGATCCTCCTCTGTGTCTGCAGAAACTTTACGTCAATGTCGTTTCACAGGAAAGGCAAATCGTTTTGCCTCATATTTGCGACCGGAGGCCATCCGCCTTGATCGGCATAGCAGTCCCGGTTCCAACGCGACCTGCTTGGGCGGTGATCCGTCCGCATGGCGATCGGAACCTGCCGCTGAGTCCCTCACCACCGTCGCCGCCGAAGACACCCTGATCCGGCGCTGGACACCCCGGAACAGCTTTTCACTCTGAGAATCGCAGGGGTGGCTTGCGGGACACCGCCGCTGCAAACCATTGAGCGATTCGGCCGTCGTTTGGACCGAAGCCGCGGAACACCGTCTGGGGACGCCGCAAGGCGGAGCACCTGATCAAGCGGTCTGCCTTATCGTTACTCGCTGCCTCGCCTACCAGCGTGCGGCCGACGCGATGGCCTTTGCCGACCAGCGCCCGCGTCAGTTGCAACAGGCTCTTGCATGTCCAACGCAGCGGCGAATCGGATCGCCGCGTGCGTCCGGCTCGACCAACCCAAGCAAATCGGGAAGCAGCGTGGGATCCTGCGCGACCCGCCTCTTGCCGCCGCCACCTGGACGACGGACCCGTCCAATATCAAGCTCCCCGGCGGCAGCCAATTCCTTCAAACCCCGGCCGATCGTGCTGACCGCCATCCCGGTCGCGCGCGAGGCCGCCACGATCCGCCATACGCCCGCCGTTTTGGCTTCCGTCGCCGCGAAGATGCGCCGAGCACGCTCGTCTAGATGATGCGAAAGGGCGGCATAGCGTGCGCGAATTGCGATAAAATCGACCATCCATGAGCAATAGCGACTTCAGCGCCGCACGGAAATCCGCCGATCCGCTGGAAGCCACCACCCGATGCGTTTATCTCAGACAGAGTCCTAACTAAGCTGGCCCGGGTAGCGTCGCCGCAGCGCCGCGACGTCATGACCCGATCGCGTGCAGCGATCGCTGGATGCAAGAGCCCGAGCATGGCGCAGCACCTTGCAACCACTCGAAACCGCTTAACTCAGGAACCGGGGCCGCTCAAGCTGGTCAGCGCATCCGGGAGCTGGCTCAGGGAGGAGACGGTGATGTCGGGTGGGCCGCCGCACGTCTCGGCCTGCATCCGGAGCGCCTTGAACAGGGTCGCCGGTCCGATCGCGGGCGACGCAGCGATCTCGTCGCGCAGACCGGAGGGCCTCACGCGCTCGATGCGGACCACGTTGAACCCGAAGCTCTTCGCCCCGGCGACGTCGAAGCCGTTCGACGACACGAACGCGACCTCGTCCGGAGCGACGCCGAGGCTCTCCTGAACTAGCTCGTAGGCCCGAGGATCGGGCTTGAAGACGCGCTTCGGATCGACGCTGATCGTAGCCTCGAGAAGGTGATCGAACCCGGAATGGCGGACGAGCGCCGCCAGCATGTACGGGCTGCCATTCGACAGGATGGCGAGGCGGCGGCCGGCGAGACGCTCCAGCGCGCCCCGGGCGTCGGGATAGGGCGCGAGCGTGTTGTAGGCGTCGGCGATCCGCTCGAAGAGCGCCTCGTCGACCTCGAGCCCGAGCGTCGCCAGAGTGTAGCCGAGGCTCTCCCGGGTAATCGCCCAGAAATCCTCGTAGCGGCCCATGAGCGAGCGGAGCCAAGTATATTCGAGCTGCTTCATGCGCCAGACCTGAGTGATGTACTCGCCTCGCCCGGGAAACGCCTCCTCGGTGCAGGCTGCCACCGACTGGACATCGTAGAGCGTGCCGTAGGCGTCGAACACGACGGCTTTGATCATCGGCTCCTCCTGGCATCACCGCTCCGGGCGCGCCGCTCGAGAAAAGACATTGGCTTCATGCCCCGCGTTCGCCCGTCTGAGCGCGGAACAGCACCTCGTCGAAATGCGCCTCGCCCGCGGGATCGCGGCCCCGCATGCAGGTACCGAGAACAGCGCCGAGGAACCCGATCGGCATGCTCAGGATGCCAGGGTTGACGATTGGGAAGAGCGCGCCTGCGCCCAGGAAGGCGGGTCCGATCAGGGCGAACACGACCGAGGAGACGAGCCCCGCCGCCATCCCGCACACGACGCCCGTCGTGTTGAACCTGCGCCAGAACAGCGCCAGCACGATGACGGGGAAATTGGCGCTCGCCGCGATCGAGATCGCCAGGATCACGAGCACCGCCACGTTCAGCCCTTGGGCCAACAGGCCGAGCCCGATCGCCACGATCCCGACCCCGATGGTCGATAGCCGCGCCACCCGGACCTGCTCCCCTTCCGAGACCTGCCCGCGCTTCAGCACGTTGACGTAGAAGTCGTGCGCGATCGCGCCCGAGGTCGCGAGCGTGAGGCCGGAGACAACCGCCAGGATGGTCGCGAACGCGACTGCGGCCACGAAGGACAGAAAAATTTGGCCCCCGATGCTGTCGGGTCCGCCGCCCAGATACTGCGCGAGGAGCGGCAAGGCGAGATTGCCGCCCCGGTCGGCCGCCCGGATCGCGTCCTGGCCGACGAGGGCGGCGGACGCGAAGCCGACCAAGGTGGTCACGAGGAAGAACGAGCCGGCCAGGAACATGAGCCAGATCACCGAGCGCCGGGCGGTCTGCGCGTCCGGCACGGTGTAGAACCGGGTCATGACGTGCGGCAGGCCGGCCGTCCCGAGGGCGAAGCTCAGCCCAAGCGACAGCTGATCGAGAGGATGCTTGAGGAAGTTGCCGGGCGCCAGCATTCTCGCGCCGTAGCACGCCTCGACCGCGTCGAACACGGCCACCGGATTGAAGCCGAAGCGGGCGAGGATCAGGAGTACGAGGACGGCCGCCGTCCCGAGAAGCAGGACCGCTTTCACGATCTGCACCCAGGTCGTGGCAAGCATCCCGCCGAACGCGACGTAGACCACCATGCCGATGCCGACCACCACGATGGAGACCTCGTAGGGCACCCCGAGGAGGAGCTTGATGAGGGCGCCGCCTCCGGCCATCTGCGGCACGAGGTAGGCGAGGTTCACCACGATCGAGCCGACCACCGCAGCCAGCCGCGCCTCCGGCCGCTGCATGCGGAAGGCGAGGACGTCGCCGAGCGTGTACCGGCCCGTGTTGCGGAGCGGCTCGGCCACGAGGAACAGGATCGTGAGGAACGCCACGAGGGCGCCGACCGCGTAGAGCGACCCATCCATGCCGTAGAGAGCTGTGAGCCCAGTAAAGCCAAGGAAGGCCGCGGCGCTCATCCAGTCACCCGCGAGGGCGAAGCCGTTCTGGGCGGCCGTGAGTTGGCTGTCGGCGGCGTAGAAATCGCTCGTGGTCCGGGTCCTGCGAGCGGCCCAGTAGGTGATCCAGAGCGTGAGCCCGAGGATGGCGACGAAGATGAGGAGCCCGAGCGCTCTCATGCGACCCTCCGCTCGCGCCGGGCCAGCTTCGCCCGCGGGTCGAACTCACGCGCCGCGATGCGCACGTAGAGCACGCCGAGGATCCAGCACATCCCGTAGAGCCCGAGGATCAGGAGATAGCCGAGGCCGAGCGGACCGACCTTCACGATCATCAGATCCCGGGCGAAGCCGGCGAGCAGCATGACAGCGAGGAACACACCGAGAGAGCCCGCCATCAGCCGGGTCAGCACGCTCGTCTTCACGCGGACGAGGTCCTGAAAGACCGCAAGACGGACGGCGTTCTGCCAGGACATTGTCCCAAGGCCGTCCGGTGCCGCGCGAGTCGCGGGGCCGATGGACGGTCGCGAAACCGGCTGTGGGTCGGGAACCTCGATGGCCATGGCAGCGTCCCTCCTCGTGTTCCGGCTCTCGGGGAGCCTCGTTCTTGGGCGCGAGCGCCCCTTGCTGGTGACGTCGGCTCGCGCCCGTTCAATCGGTCCGGTAGCGGGCAACGGCGGTCTCGTCCCAGTCGAGCCCCGCGCCGGGCCCCTTCGGCACGACCGCGTCGCCGTCGACGATCGGAAGCGGTTCGCGCAGGATCGGCACGGCCCGGTCCACTTATTCGAGCCAGTGGCGGGTCGGGGCCGCGGCCAGAAGCTGCGCGCTGACCTCAGGGAAGAGGTGCGACGACATTTCGATCCCGGCCGCAGCCGCCATCCCGGCCGCGCGGGCGAGCTTCGCCGAGCCCTCGTAATCGTCGTGCCGGATCGGCTCCTCGATCCAAGCAAGACCCTCGCGGTCCAGCGCATGGCCGCGCCGCATAGCCTCGGCGAGGCCCAGGGCTTGGTTGAAGTCTGCCATCAGGGCGACCTCGTCGGGCAGGCGGCGCCGGACAGCCCGCACGGCGGCGAGATCGGCATCCAGCGTCGGCCGGCCGACACGGAGCTTCACGGCCCGGAACCCGCCCTCGAGCAGCTCCTCGGCCTCGTCGGCAAGCTCGTCCGGGAGCCCGCCGAGCCCGAGGCCGTTGCTGTTGTAGGCCGGGATGCGCTTCGGGCCGGCCCCCAGCATCGTCGCGAGCGGCAGGCCCGCTGAGCGGGACAGCGCGTCCCAGCAGGCGACGTCGATCCCGGCGAGCGCCATACGAATGATTCCCTGCACGCCGATCAGCCGGAAATGCCCGTGCAGCTTCGCGCCGATGTCGGCCAGCGCGACCGGGTCGCCGTGGATCGCCTCGACGGCGGCGTCGAGCGTCCGGGCGATCGCGGGGCTGGCCGCCGGCAGGTAGCAGAACAGGTAGGAGCGCCCGGTCACGCCCTCCTCGGTGTCGAGATCGATGAGCAGCAAGGACGCGCTGCCGATCGTCGTGGCGCTCGTCCTCAACGGCCGCCGCATCGGCACCTCGACGGGAACGGCGCGGACGTGGCGCACGGTCAGGCGCGGCGCGTTCACGACGAAGCGCTCCGACCGGCCGCGTGCGGCGCCAGGATGGCGGCGAGCACGCCGTTGCAGGGCGTCGGCACGCCGGCAGCGCGGCCGAGCTCGACCACGCCTCCGCTCAGCCAGGGCACCTCGAGCCGGTTGCCGCGCTCGAGATCGTTCAGCATGGAGGCCTTCATGGCGGCCGGCAGGCCGTCGCAGAACGCGAGCCGGTTCTCGGCGAAGTCCTCGGGGAGCGCCACGCCGAGTGCGCGGCCGACCGCGACCACCTCGCGCATCGTCTCGAGGAGGAGCGCGCGGCTGTCGAGGTTCTCGCGAACCAGTCCGATGGAGAGCCGCGTCGAGGCCGTGAGCCCCGAGATGCCGACCAGGAAGACGAACTTCTGCCAGGTCGCCAGCTTGATGTCGTCGCTGACCTCCGCGTCGATGCCGCCCGCGCGGCAGGCCTCGAGCAGCGCGTCGACCCGGCTTGACCGACTGCCGTCGAGCTCGCTGAAGACGAGGCGCTGCATGGCGCCGGTCTGGCTGATCACGCCCGACCGGGCGATCGCCGCCGCCACGTAGCTGACGCCGCCGAGGACGGCTTCCGCCCCGAGCGCCGCGCGGAGCTGGTCGTCCTTCAGCACCCCATTCTGGAACGATACCACGGCCGCGCCCGAGCGGGTCAGGGGCTCGATCACGCGGAGCGCCTCCTCCGTGTCCCAGAGTTTGACGCTGAGAAGGACGAGATCCACCGGCCCGATCGTCGCCGGATCGTCCGTCGCCCGCACGGCCGGAAGCTCGATCACCCCGCCCGAGCTCTCGACGCGCAGCCCGTCCGCCTTCATAGCGGCGAGATGGGCGCCGCGGGCGATGAAGCTGACCTCGGCACCGCCCTGGGCGAGCTTGGCGCCGAAATAACCGCCGATCCCGCCCGATCCCATGATCGCGATCCGCATCGGCCTTTTCTCCATGTCGCTCCGATCAGCTCCGCGCGGCGGCGGCCGTCTGCCCGAACAGGATCTTCTTGCCCTCCTCCAGGACGGCCGGTTGCGACGCGAACGGCTCCCCTTTCGCGTACGCGCGCACCGTCGCGGGCCGCTCACTGACGGCGTCGAACCAGCGGCGGAGGTTCGGAAAATCGTCGAGGTTCTGTCCCTGGCGCTTCCAGGGCACGATTCACGGGTAGGCCGCCATGTCGGCGATACTGTAGTCACCCCCGGCGACGAAGGCGCGACCGGGCGAGCCTGTGGTCGAGCACGCCGTAGAGTCGGTTCGTCTCGTTGACGTATCGGCTGATCGCGTACGGCAGCTTCTCGGGCGCGTAGATCGCGAAATGATGGTTCTGCCCCGCCATGGGGCCGAGCCCGCCCATTTGCCAGAAGAGCCATTCCGTCACCGTCTTCCGGCCGCGCAGGTCGGCTGGGAGGAACCGGCCCGTTTTCTCGGCGAGGTACAGCAGGATGGCCCCCGACTCGAACACCGTGACGGCTTCGCCGCCGTCGGCAGGCTCCCGGTCGATGATGGCCGGCATCCGGTTGTTGGGCGAGAAGGCGAGGAAGTCCGGCTTGAACTGATCGCCGGCGCTGATGTTCACCGGGTGGATCGCGTAATCCAGCCCAGCCTCCTCCAGGCACATCGTGATCTTGTGGCCGTTCGGCGTCGGCCAGTAGTAGAGTTCGATCATCGAACTCTCCGTTACGCGGTCGCGGGGTAGTTCGACGGGAAGAGCGCGCGGCTCGTCTCCTCGTCCCGTTCCGTCTTGAACGCGTGGTCCTTGCCGACCGCCCGGGCACGAGCCGCCGCCGGGCGGCCGTCGATGGTCTCGAAGAGTCGCTTCAGGTTGGGATAGGCGGCGAGCGGGTCTGTTTCGCCCTTCAGGACGCGGCTCGCCCTGTTGAGCCAACCCCAGGCGGAGATGTCCGCAATCGTGTAGGTCTCGCCGACGATGAAAGCTCGGCCGGCGATATGGTCCTCGAGGACCTGGTAATGCCGCTCGGCCTCGCGGCGGTAGCGGTTCCGCGCATAGTCGAGTCCTTCGGGAGCCGCGAACTGGAAATGCACCGCCTGGCCGGAGAAAGGCCCGAGGCCCGACGCGATGAACAGAAGCCACGACAGGAGCTCGGGCCGATCCTCCGGCCTGCCGAGGAAGCGCCCGGCCTTCTCGGCGAGGTAGATGAGGATAGCGGTCGAGTCGAAAACGCGCACTTCCTTGCCGCCCGGCCCGTCCGTGTCGACGATCGCAGGCACCTTCCCGTTCGGGTTGATGGCCCGGAAGGCGGGCGCGTGTTGCTCGCCCTTGCTCGTGTCAATGGGTATCGTCTCGTAGGCGAGACCCGCTTCTTCAAGCAGCAGGGCGACTTTCGCCGGGTTCGGCGTTGGGTGATAGTAGAAGCGGATCATCGGGCTGCTCCTCGGGATGGGATGCCGGCGGGATCACGCCCGCGGGGCCGGATCTGGCGATCAGGCAGCCCGAGCTGACGCGGACCGGAGCATCCGAAGGGTCTTCAGGATGTCCTCCGGGGACAGCCTTCGCCTGTAGTCGACATCCACAAAGGCGAGCGCGACGCGGCCGTCCGGCGCGATCACGTAAGTTGCGGGCACCGGCAGTTCCCAGCTCTCGTCGCCGTTGATGCGCGGCAGCGCCTTGTCGGCCGACCGCAACGCGGTGCGCAGCTCCTCGGGCAGGGCGAAGACGAGGCCGAAGCTGCGGGCTACGCCGTTGCCCACATCGCTCAGCACGTCGAAGCTCAAGCCGTTCTTCTCCGCGGTCGAGAGCGAGGCGTCCGGAAGCTGCGGCGAGATCGCCAGTAGCCGCGCCCCGAGAGCGACGACATCCGGCAACGCCGCCTGGTAGGCGCGAAGTTGGAGGTTGCAGTACGGACACCAGCCGCCGCGGTAGAAGCTCACGACCGCAGGGCCGGAATCCAGGATACCGGCCAGCGACACGGGGCGGTTTTGTTGGTCCAGCAGGGTGAAGTCGGGCACCCTGTGTCCGACCGCGAGCGCTTTCTCGGTCGCGAAGCCGGCGCGCAGCTCCTCAATCTTGGCCTCGTACAGGGCGGCCCGCCCGGCCGGCGTGGTGCGCGCGAACTCGGCGCGAAAGTCCGCGAGCTGTTGGTCCAATCCCATGGTAACGTTCCCTCGATTATTCCGCCCGGGCTTGCCGAAACCACGATCCCGACCGCGGTGGTCAAATGCGCACGGCCTTGAGTTTTAGCTCGATTGTTCTAAAATGCACGCCGGGCGGGGAGATGGCAAGCCGTCGCGCGCTAACCTGATACGAAGCAGAACGACGGGGAACGAACGCGAGATGGCGAGGCCGAGGGAATTCGACGAAGATGCCGTGCTGACGGCTGCCATGACCTGCTTCTGGGCCAGAGGTTTTGAGGCTACGTCCGTTCGCGACCTTCTTCAGGCGACCGGGATCTCGGGCGCCAGCCTCTACAACGCCTTCGGCGACAAGCGCTCGCTCTACCGCAAGGCGCTGGACCACTACGTGGACCGGAGCATCGTGGATCGGATCCGACGCTGCGAGGCGTTGCCTCCCCGCGAGGCCATCGACTCCTTCTTCGCCGACATCCTGCAGCGCTCGTTGAGCGACCGGGAGCGCCGGGGTTGCATGCTCGTCAATTCGGCGCTCGACGTCGCTCCCCACGATCCCGAGTTCCAAAGGATCGTCGGCGCCGTGCTCGAACAGATCGAGGCGTTCTTTCATGGCCGCCTCGAAGCCGGGCAGGCCGACGGCACCATCTCGGGTTTGCGCACCTCCGACGAGCTTGCTCGTCACCTTCTGGGAGTTCTTATGGGCGTGCGGGTGCTGGCGCGCATCAGGCCGGATCGAAACCTGCTGGAAGGCGTCATCCGGCCGGCTCTCGCTCTGCTTGCGCCCGCGCCGAGTGCCCGTCGCCGCGACCGTTCCACTCACGACAGCCCAAGCTCGAAGGATGCACGATGACGCCCACCTATCGATCCGCGCTCATCGTCGGCGTAGGCGACGGGCTCAGCGCCTCGCTCGCTCGGGCTTTCGCAAAAGCCGGGATGAGGGTCGGATTGTCGGCCCGCAGCACCGGCAAGCTCTCGGGGCTCGCGGCCGAGCTCGATGCGCCGACCCATGCCTGCAACGCCTCGGAGCCGGCCGCCGTCGCGGCGCTGTTCGCGGCCATGGACGAGGCGCTGGGCGGAGCGCCGGACGTCGTGGTGTACAATCCGAGCGCCCGAGTGCGCGGCCCCCTCATCGAGCTCGATCCCGCTGAGGTCCAGCGCGCGCTCGCCGTCACGGCATTCGGCGCGTTCCTGGTCGCCCAGCAGGCGGTCAAGCGGATGCTGCCGAACCGAAACGGGGCCGTCCTGCTCACGGGCGCGTCCGCGGGCGTGAAGGGCTATCCGCGCTCGGCTCCCTTTGCGATGGGCAAGTTCGCGCTCCGAGGGCTCGCGCAGAGCATGGCGCGGGAGCTTCAGCCGCAGGGCATCCATGTGGCGCACTTCGTGATCGACGGCGCCATCCGGAGCGTGGGCCGAGCAGAGCCGGCGGACCGCCCAGATTCGATGCTCGACCCGGACGCGATCGCCCGCACCTATCTCGACATCCTGCGCCAGGACCGCAGCGCATGGTCCTGGGAGGTCGAGGTGCGGCCCTGGACGGAGACGTTCTGACGACAGCTGCCCCGGCTCCGCTCAAGCGGCAGCGATCCGGCCGAACCTGAGGGAGAAACGCTTTGGCATTGGAGATCGTCCGCACGCCCGAGGAGCGCTTCGCTGCCCTGCACGGCCGGCCGTACGCGCCACATTACCTCGACGACCTGCCGCCTGGCTTTCAGGGCTTGCGAGCTCACTACGTGGACGAGGGGCCACGCGATGCCGAGCACACGTTCCTCTGCCTGCACGGCGAGCCGAGCTGGGCCTACATCTACCGGCGCATGATCCCGGTGTTCCTGGGCTCCGGCGCGCGCGTGGTCGCCCCGGACTTCTTTGGCTCGGCCGCTCCGACAAGCCGGTGCGGGACCCGGATTACTCGTTCGGCTTCCACCGCGACTTCCTTCTGAGGCTGGTCGAGCGGCTGGATCTCCGCCGCCTGACGCTCGTTGTCCAGGACTGGGGCGTGCTGATCGGACTCACCCTCCCGATCGATGCCGGGTTCCGCGACCGGCTCTCGCGCCTCATCGCCATGAACACGATCCTGGCGACGGGGGTCGCGGCGGGCGCCGGCTTCGCGGCCTGGAGGCAATACGTCCGCACGCATCCCGACCTGCAGGTGGGAGCGCTGATCGCGCGCGGCACGCCTCACCTGACCGAGCACGAGATCGCCGCCTACGACGCCCCATTCCCGGACGCGACTTTCAAGGCCGGGGTGCAGGCCTTCCCGCAGCTCGTCATGACTTCGCCGGAGATGGAGGGGGTTGACCTGTCGCTCGAAGCCAAGCGGTTTTGGGCGGAGGACTGGGGTGGCTCGAGCTTCCTCGCCTGGGGCGCCGCCGACCCCGGTTGTCAAATCGCTTCCAAGCGCGACCCCTGTTTCGCGCCCTTGGAACCCCGGTTCTCTGCCATCGAAGGCCGCCTCCGGGCGGCCTTTTTGCTTTCGGCGTCCGGCAGTTCGCATCTGCTGTTCGGATTCCTGCCCTCACCAGGCGAACTGGAGACGCCCGATGAACGCATCGCTGTCGGCGGTGCCGACCCTCAACGCGGTTGGGGCGGGATCGGCGGAAGCGTGGACGTAGTCGGCGACCACGCGGATGTTCCGGTCCGGGTACCAGTTGACGCCGGCCGTAATGTCGTCGAGCCGGCCGCCGGTGGTCAGGCCGTCCTGAAGGTCGAGGGTGCTGTAGCGTGCCGCGACTTCGAAGACGCCGTAGCCGCCGCGCGAGATGCGCTGCGCGTCGTCGATCTCCACGCCCGTGAGCACCGCGAACTCGGACCCGTAATTGGGGGCGATCCGGTAAGGGCGTCCGTTGCCGTTGATGACCCACGCGCCTTCCACATAGCCGGACTGGAAGAAGCGCTCGCCCCGGTTGACCACCGCCGCGGTCGGGGTGACGCCGCCGACGTTCACGAAGGAATACTCGCCCTGGATGCGGTAGGACTTGAACTGGTAGATGGCTTCGAGGTCGAAGCGTCCCGCTTCCGTCGCGTTCCTGAGCGTCCCGGTGCTGACCAGGGTGCGCGCGAACAACTGGTTTTCGCCTGTTCGGCTTCCTGAGCGGGGTACCGCGCCTCGTGGTCCCTCCGCCTGCAACTCCATCTCGGCTTCGCCGGGCGGAGCCTCTTGCAGGCTCCGCCCGACAACCTGAAGAGCGGGGTCAACAAGGCGTCCTTCTACGATCCGGAGATCAACCGCTCCTACGGCATGATGGCCCACCACTACGGCGTCGGCGTGCTGCCGGCCCGGCCGTGGCGGCTGGCACGGGTCAACCTCGACTACCACGTCGAGGCGGCGAGCTTCCTCTACTCGGTGCCCCACGCCCTGATCCGCGAGCAGGTCGACGTGCGTCTCACCGCC